>QLIP01027231.1_pt1 | contig 49024 bp, 36 predicted proteins | sample 1769771 | NCBI WGS metagenome assembly QLIP01 (sample SAMN09428762, study PRJNA476227) | Gut metagenome, whole genome shotgun sequencing project. | isolation source: cecum | host: Rhizomys sinensis | place: China: Jinsha town of Minqing, Fujian Province | collected 2013-09-23 | reverse complement strand
TGCCTGTTTCATGGTATAATACTTTGAATTTGAATATAGAAGAGGGCTTATATACTGAATTCGATGCAAAAATACAGATTATTTTATTATTTTACAATTTTTTATCAAAAAAATAATTAAAATTGCTAATTTATAAGTTGTTATAAGGCACAGTCGGGCTGAATAGAGCTCTACGGTAGGAAAATTATGAAATTTGGTAAGGATTCCCGAATTTCGAAGTGGGCACCTCATTTAGGCAGTAACTTTGCAAAAAAATAATTTAGGCTATGAAAAATAATATTGCACTCCTGCGCCGTGCTTATGAGGCATGGCAATCGGGCGCCGAGCTACGCGAGCGGCGCCTCCGTCAGAAACGTTACACCTTTGGTGACCAGTGGTTTGAACCCATAGACTGTGGCAACGGCCGACATATACCCGAGCGCGACTATCTGGTGGAGTCGGGCCGGCGTCCGCTCACCAACAATCTCATGCGGCGCATGGTAAAGACCATCGTGGGCCTGTACCGCAATCGTGCGTCGGCGGCTGAGGCCTACGACCTGTCGCCCGGCTCGCTGGCCTCGCGCAACTGCCTTCCGGAGCTTGATGCCCGTCTGTTTGAGGAATTTGTCATATCGGGATGCGCCATACAGCGTGTTGCCCCCGAAAACAGAGGTGGGTCGACCCAGATGTGGATTGACAATGTGGATCCGCGGCGATTTTTTGTAAATCGCTTTACCGATCCTCGCGGGCTCGACATTGACTTTGTGGGCATGATGCACGACATGACCCTGCCGCAACTGGTGAACCGCTTCGGGCGCGGCTCTCGCACGATTGTGGCCGAGCTGCGCAGGCTCATGGAGCAGGTGTTGCACGACGATTTCTTTGCCGACGACACGCTGGGGTGGAACTCGGCGGCAGAGCGCATGTTTCTTACCGCGTCGCACCCGTCGCGGCTCAGGGTGATTGAGGTGTGGTGCCTTGATGCCGTGCCGGTGGTGGTGCGCGGACGCATGCGCATGGATATGCGATGGCACTGCACGTGGCTCGCGCCCGACGGGACGGTGCTCGACGAGCATAATTCCGACCTGACGCACGGCGGCCATCCGTTTGCAGTAAAGTTCTACCCCCTGCTCGACGGCGAGGTGCATTCGTTTATAGAGGACGTTATCGACCAGCAACGCAACGTAAACCGCCTGCTGGTGCTCGCCGACAGTATTCTGGCCCACTCGGCCAAGAATCCGGTGCTCTTTCCAATATCGCAGTTGCCGCGCAACATGAAGCTTGACGACGTGGCCCGGGCGTGGGCTGTGCCGGGTGCGATAGTGCCGATTACGGGTCAGGGCGACACTCTGCCGCAGGTGGCACCGGGGGGCACGGCATCAACGCAGGCCTGCGACATGCTCGACCTGCACATGCGGCTTTTTGATAAAACTTCGGGGGTAAACGACGCGTTGCTCGGGCAGAATGTTTCGGCCGCCACGGGGGCCAATCTCTATGACGCCCAGGTGCGCAATTCGATGACGATGCTTGTGGACCTGTTGGAATCGTTTGACAGCTTCCGCTCCTATCGCGATGCTCTGGCGGTATAGTATCTGTAGCCTGCAATCGCCATCGGTACAAGCAGGATGAGCGGAGCCAGGGCGCCCACCGTGATGCGGAGAGCAATGGCCGCAACGGCTATAACGGCGGTGAGGGCTATGCAGGCCACAATGCGCGGCTTGATGCGCAGGCCGTAGCGGCGGCGGAACACCCAGCCCGTGGCCAGTGTATAGGCCACGTATTGGGCCGTGATAGCTGCGCCGAGTCCGGTGAGGCCCCACAGTGTCCAGCCTATGTAGCTGAATATCAACAGAGCGACGGCCGAGCTGAGCTCGGTGAGGAAGTAAACGCGCGAGTCGCTGCGGGCCAGTATCACCACCGCCATGCACCACGACACGGCTCGGAATATGGTGGAGGGAATGGCTGCAAGGAGCAGGGGGCTCACTTGCAGAAATTCATCGGAATAGAGCACCGTGAGCGCGAGGCGGTCGCAACAGGTAAAGATTACGATGACGGGAGCAAGGATGGCCATAACAATCATCAGTTCATGATTGACGATGGTCTGCGTGGTGCGTGGCTTGCGGGCCACTGAGGCTACGCGAGGAAAGAATTCCATGCCTATCGCCACGAAAATCATACCCACATAGCTCTTTATGATATTGGCACCTGCCTGGAAGAGGCCCACAGTCTCGGTAGAGGCCACGCTGTTGAGCCACACGCGCAGCAGGTAGTCGGCAAGGAGGGTAACGACGATGGCCGAAGTAATGGATATACCCGATCTCAGCAGCCGTCGCGATACCTCGCGGCTCAGGGAGGGGTCGACCGGCACCGAGGGTCGCTCCACGCCCTCGCGGGCGAGAAACACATATTGCAATACGGCATAGGCCAGCATTACCGGCACTATGCCGTCGATGCCCATAAAGTAAATTATTACCACGGCACAGGCGGTGCCGGTGAGGGTGGTGAGCATGGCGGCCCGAGCCAGGGAGCGAAGTCGGCCCAAGCCCTGAAGCATTGACTGCCAGGCTGTCTGCACCGAATTGAAATATATGGCGGGCGACAGTAGTATGAAGCCCCAGGTATAATCGTAATTGCCAAATGTGACCTTGCTGAGCCACGGCGACAGGAGGATGGTGACCACCGTGAACCACAGGCCGAGCTTCATGCCCATGCGCCTGGTGATGTGGCACATATCGGGGCGGCGCGAGGGCTCGGCGCCGGCTATTTCGGGCACGGCTGTCTGGTTGATGCTCAGTGCGCCGGCGGTGCGCAGCAATTCGAGTGTGGACACGTAGAGCGACCATATACCCACACCGAGGGTGCCGGTCCACAGGGCTATGATTTTGGTGCGAATCACGGTGCACAGCAGTCCGAGCACCTGAATCGACCCAAACACGCTCATGGCCTTGAGCACGCGGCCCGACATGGACGAAGTGTTGCCTATCGCACCCATTCAGAGGGGTTTAACTTTGACTTTTCGTGACGGATTTCGAAGTGCAGACGTGTGCGGCCACCGTCGTCGGGGTCGCTGTAGAGAGTGCCGAGGTTCTGGCCTGTGCGCACGTTGTCGCCCTTCTTCACGGCCAGGCGGTCGATGCCGCCGTAGACGGTGAGATACTCGCCGTGGCGCACGATGACCACCGTGTTGTATCCGTCGAGGCGGAAAATCGACGATACCACGCCTTCAAACACGCTGCGCACTGATGAGCCTCTGGGCACTTCGACGTCGATGCCGAGGTTGTTGACCTTGACCTTCTCGAGGTCGGGGTGGTCGTAGGTGCCGAATTGTGACACCACAGTGTAGCGGCCTGCAACGGGGAAGAGCAGACGGCCCTTGTTTGACTCAAACGAGCCGGTGAGTCGGCGGTCGGCCTCGGCCTGGGAGTCGAATGCAGCGGGTTTCTTCTCGGCCACGGGTTTCTCGGGAGTCGGAGTCTTCTCGGCGGGCTTTTCAGCCGGTTTCTCGGCCACGGGTTTTTCGACGGGTCGAGCAGTCTTTTTGGGGTCTTCGGTCTTCTTGGTTTCTTTGGCAGTCTTGGCCTCTTTGGCATCGGCGGCTTCCTGCTGGGCTTTCTGTTGCTGGGCGCGGGCGGCGGCTTCGCGACGGGCCTTCTCCTGGGCCTCGCGTCGAGCCTTCTCCTCGGCCTGGCGACGGGCTTCGGCCTGGCGTATTTCCTGCTCGACGATGCGGTTGAGCTCGCGGTCGAGGGCGGCGGCCTGCTGGCGGCGTCGTTCGAGCTCTCGGTTGAGGCTCTTGCCCTGCTTGCGGAGGTCGGCCACGATGCGGCCCTGGTCGGCCTGCTCGCGCTTCTGGCCCTGCTGCACGCGGTTGAGCGAGGCGAGCGAGGTGCTGCGCTCGGTGCGCAGAGTGTCGAGGCGCTGCTTGGCGCCCTGCAGTCGGGCTGTGGTGACCTTGATTTGCTCGGCCTGACGGGCCGAGGTCTTGGACAGCTCGCGCAGGTAGCGCACGCGGCGCCAAGCTTGGTCGAAGGTCTTGGCCGAGAATATGAACGACAGGTAGTCGATCGACTGTCGGCGAGTGCGCGACTGTCGGAGCGACTCGGCATAGCCCTTGCGCAGAGCCTGTCCGCGCAGGTTGAGGGCCGAGATGGTGTCGTCGAGCGAGGCGATGTTGCCGTTGACCTCGTCGAGCTGTCGGGAGAGGCCGCGGATGGTGTCGGCGCGCTGGTTGATACGGGCGTTGATGAGGTTGAGGCGGTTGAGCTGGCGCGATGTCTCCTTGTCGTTCTGCGATATCTGACGGCGTGTGTCGGCAATGGCCTGCTCGTTGCGCTGCTGCTCGCGTTTCACCTCAGATGAGTTGCGGAATCTGGTGCTTGCAGTGGTCTGCTCGGTGCGTGCCGGGGTGCTCTTCTTTGTCTTGGAGCGCTTGCGGCGGGCGGCGTCGGTATCGGTGGCGGCCACGACTGCACAGATTATGGTCAGTATGGTAATAATGCGGCGTAATGTCATGGCTTACATACTTTTGAGGGCGTTGAGCAAAGCATCGGCGCCGATGCGTGTATAGCCACGGAAGGTGGGACGCTGGGCGGTGCGCTGGCTGTTCCACTCGGCACGGTCCATGCTCCACGACAGTGAGGCGTCGACCTGCTTGGTGCGTATGCGGGCGTCGACGGCAACTTCCTGAGCCACAGTGCCCGAGGGTGAGGTGACAAAGTCGGCAAACTTGAACACGACCGGCTCGATGACGCCGGGAGCCACCGAGAGCCCGGCGAGCGAGCCGTCGGTGAGGGTATAGGTCCAGTCGATGCCCTTTATGCCCTTGCGTGGTGTGAGGACAGTGCCGCCCACGCTCTGCGAGCGACTGAAGAGCTTGTCGATGCCTGATGCCGGCACTGTGCCGCGGCCGGGATATACCATGCGGCCCAGGAGGAGGCACTGGAGGTCGGCAAGGGTGAGGCCGGTGCGGTCGGTGACGGCCGACATGGGAGCGGCGGCAAGGTATTTGTGCACCTTGTCGGCCACAAATACGGAGTCGTGGTCCATGTACATCACAGCCACTTCAAATCCCAATACGCGCAGTGAGAGGTTGGTGGCCTGGTCGTAATTCATTGTGGCACGACCAGATACGGTGAGGCTTGAGGGCTTGTTCATGTTGAGTGTAAACGGAGCGTAGAACGACTGCCAGTCGCTGTAGACGGCATTGAGCACGGGTGTGTCGTGCTGCCGGGTGCCGGGGCGTGCACCGCCGATGGGGAGGTCGGGTGTGGAGGCCGCGTTGCGCGACGAGCTACACGCGCCGAGCGCCGCAACGGTGATTACGGCGCAAGCTATATGTTTGAAATATCGAAATATATTGTCAGTGGGTGTCATCTAACTTCTTGGTCTTGACTTTTTTCTTTATAGTCGGGTTGTTGGGGTCGAGAGCGAGGGCGAGTTCCCAGAATCGGAGCGCCTCTTCCTTGCGGCCGCACATATAATATATGTCGCCGGCATGGTCGTAGATGTCGGCCGACACCTGCTCGGGCTCGGGGAGGGGTTCTTGTACCACTTCTTCGCCCATTTCGGCTTCGTCGGGCTGCATTGCGACTGAATCGGGCTCGGAGAGTACAGAGTCCTCATACTGCGACTCTGAATAGATGCGCAGGGCTTCGTCGATCTCGCGACGGGCGCCTTCGTAGTCTTTCATCTTATAGAGCACCCAGGCGTGGGTGTCGATGAGTGTGGGATTGAGGGGTTCCATCTGCACGGCCTTGGCGATGAGCGACTTGGCGCGTGGAAGGTCGCGGTCGGCGAGCGACATATAGTAGGCCATGTTGTTGAGAGCCATGGCATTGTTGGGGTCGAACTTGAGGGCGTTTTCGTATGACACGAAGGCGCTGTCGACCATGCCCATGGCGTGTTGCAGGTCGCCCCGACTCTGATAGAAGACGGAGAGCGCGCGCGGAGGCTCGTTGCCGGTGATGACTGTGGAGTCGAGCATGGCCAGTGCATCGGCCTTGCGGTTGGACAGGTGGAGAATCATAGAGCCCTGGATGGGAAACTGGAGGTTGCCGGGGAAGCGCTTCATGGCGGTACGTGCCAGGTCTACGGCCTGGAGGGTATCGCCGGCGGCCATGGCGGTCTGTATGGCGTAGTTGGGATAATCGGTGTTTTCGGGGTCGAGGTCCATTGCATACCCAAACTGCTCGGAAGCGGCGGCGTGCTTGGTGTTGGCGGCCAGATATGCACCGTAGAGGTGGTGCAGCTCGGCCTCGCCGGGGTGGATGTCGAGCATGGCCTCAAAGAGGTCGTTGATTTTGGACTTATGGGCCTCGTCGCTGTAAAGGGCTTTGACGTAATTGGTAAGGATTTCGAGCTTGGGTTCGAAGTCGAGCGACTGACTTTTGAGTGCGCGAAACACCTCGCTGTCGTAGCGTGCCGAGTCGCCCTGCTGCATGAAGTGCTCGGCGCGTGCCAGTACGGCCTCGCCAAAGGTGGAGTCGGCGGCAAGAGCCCGGTCGTAATAGATGATGGCCGAGTCGGGACGGTTGAGATTGTCGAAGAGTTGTCCCACGATGTAGTTGACCTGCGGGTCGGAAGGGCCGGTGGCGGCGTAGCGCAGCACTTCGCGAGTCATGGCCAGGGTGTCGCGCGCCGGGGCGAGTACCTGTAGGCGGTATACTACGGCGGGGGCGTCGAGGCCGGTAAACTGCTCTATGCCGTCGAGGATGCGTAGGGCGTCGGTCACGGCCGATGTGTCGCCGGTGAGATACTGGCGGGCGCGGAGCATGGCATAGGGACGGGCAAAGTCGACGCGGTGGGGGTAGATGCTGTGTAGGGTGGCGTAGACGTGGCGCACGTCGTCGGGGCGCTGCATGATGCCGCGAGCCACTTCGGCGTATTCGAGGGCGTTCTGGTAGTCGGACGGATTGGCCTCGAAGCGGCGGCGCATGTCGTCGTAGGCACGGACGAGGGTGAGCGAGTCGGCGTGGGGCACGAAGGTGGTGAGGTGTCCGAGGTCGCCTGTTATCTCGTGGTCGGCGGGGTTGAGCCGCGCAGCTTCGCGCATTATGTAATAGGTGGAGCTAAGGTCGTCGGCCTGCAGGCGGCTGTTGGCCTCCATATACATGTAGGAAGCCAGGATGCTGTCGTGCTGAGGCTTGGGCGACTTGCGGGCGGAGTTCGAGCCTATGCAGCCGGCTGTTGCGAGCAGCACGGTGAGCATTAAGAGCCAGGGCAGGGAGCGGAGAGAGCGCATAGGCATAATCAGTTGGTGCCGGTGTGACCAAAACCGCCGTCGCCGCGCACGGTGTGGTCGATTTCGCGCACGGGTTCCCATTCGACCTTGGTGTAGGGGCCGATGACCATCTGGCAGATGCGTTCGCCGGGGTTGACGGTGAAGGGTTGGTTGGATAAGTTAATGAGAATCACTTTGATCTCGCCACGGAAGTCGGCGTCGACGGTGCCGGGTGTGTTGACCAGCGAAATGCCGTGGCGCAGGGCGAGGCCGCTGCGAGGGCGTATCTGCATTTCGTAGCCCTGAGGGAGCTGGACTCGCAGGCCCGTGGGGATGAGGGCGCGCTCGAGCGAGCCGAGGACGATGGGCTCGGAGATGGCGGCGCGAACGTCCATGCCGGCCGCCGAGGGAGTTTCGTAGGCGGGGAGATCGTAGCCCGAATCGTTGATAATCTTAACTTTTAAGCTGTGCATAACTTTGGGTATTAAACAGTTATACGTCGAGTAAGTGAACCGGCCTTGAGTATGTATATGCCACGGGCTGCAACTCTGAATCGCGATGTGCCGGCCTGGAGAGTGGCTTGCGATACGGGCTGTCCGAGGATGGTGAATATCTTGACCTGGGTGGGTGCGGCTACTGTGACGTAGATGGTGTTGTCGCGCACCGTTACAGACACATAGTCATTGCCTGGGTCGGGCTCAACGACCTCTACCTGCTCCCAGCGCAGGGGTACTGCGGCTCGGGCGTGGCATGGCTGGGCCACCATGAGGAGCATGGCGGCAATCAGCGGCAGCAGGAGGCAACGAGAAGTGCGGAGCATTTTTTTGTAAAAATTTTGTCTGTTTTTTTTAGGATACGGTCATTTCGCCGACGAGTGGCTTGCGGAGCTTTTTGAGCATCTCGGCTCGGGGGAGGTTGCGGCCCAGGAGGTGCATCATTTTGGTGATTGCGGCTTCGAATGTTATGTCGTGACCGGATACTACGCCTGTGGCGGCGAGGAGGTCGCCGGCCACGTAGCGATTGGCGTGGACTGCGCCGTTGACGCACTGGGTCACATTAATAATATACAGTCCGCGCTTGCAGGCGTCGCGTATGGTGTCGATAAACCACTGGGCAGTGGGGCCGTTGCCGGCTCCGTAGGTTCGCAGCACCACGCCCTTGATGCCGGGAGTGGCGAGCATGTGGCGCAGGGTGTTTTCGGTGAGGCCGGGGAAGAGGTCGATGCACATCACGGCGGTGTCGAGCTCGGTGCACACGGAGAGTGTCTTGTTGCGACGGCGGTCGAGGGCGTCGGGGGCAAAGGCTATGCCGAGGCCTATGTGTGCGAGTTCGGGGTAGTTGTTGGAGCGGAATGCGTTGAAATGGTCGGCCGAGCGCTTGGTGGCACGAGCACCGCGCCAGAGGTAGTCCTCGAATAGGATGGCCACTTCCTGTACCATGGGTCGACCGTCGTCGGCCTTTGCGGCGGCGATTTGGAGGGCGGTGATGAGATTTTCTTCGCCGTCGGTGCGCACCTCTCCGATGGGAAGCTGCGAGCCGGTGATAATCACCGGCTTGCTGAGTCCCTGGAGCATGAACGACAGAGCCGAGGCTGTGTAGGCCATGGTGTCGGTGCCGTGGAGCACGACAAATCCGTCGTAGTTGTCGTAGTTGCGTGCAATGTCGCCGGCAATACGTCGCCAGTGTTCGGGGCACATGTCGCTGGAGTCGATGGGCTCTTCAAACTGGATATTGTCGATGTCGTAATTGAGCATCTTCACCTTGGGCACATTCTCCATGAGGTGGGAGAAGTCGAACGGACGGAGGGCCTGGGTTGTGGGGTCCTCTATCATGCCGATTGTGCCGCCTGTGTAAATAATCAGAATGCGTGGTTTCATTGCACAAACTTAACTGTTTATCTAAGAGTGAGTTGTGTGTAGTGTTATTGGACTTGGGCGCCGGGGGTGGCCTCGGTGCTGGGGGCGATGACGGTGAGAGAGCCGTCGGCGTTGACGGCCGAGAGGATCATGCCCTGCGAGGTGATGCCACGGAGCTTGCGGGGAGGAAGGTTGGCGATAAACACCACCTGACGGCCCACGAGCACGGAGGGGTCGGGGTAGTAGGCAGCGATGCCGCTGACGATGGTGCGGGGTGTGCCGGTGCCGTCGTCGAGTGTAAACTGGAGTAGCTTGTCGGCCTTGGGTACCTTGACGCACTCGGTGACAGTGGCCACGCGGAGGTCGCTGCGGCAGAATGTGTCGAAGTCGACGTCGGCCTTCTGGGGCTCGGGCTTCCAACTCTTGAGTTTGTTTTCTTCCTTGATGCGTTCGAGGCGGTCGGTCTGGGCCTTGATGGTGTCGTCTTCGATCTTTTCGAAGAGGAGTGATGCCGGGGCGATGGTGGTGCCGGCGGCCACGAGGTTGGTGCAGCCGATCTGGCTCCAGGCGAGGGGTTTCATGCGGAGGTCGGCGGCGAGCTTGGCCGACATGAAGGGCATGAAGGGCTCGCATATAACGGCGAGTGAGCCGCATATCTGCATGGCGACGTTGAGGATTGTGGCCACGCGGTCCATGTCGGTCTTGGCCACCTTCCAGGGCTCGGTTTCCTGTAGATAGCGGTTGCCGATGCGAGCCACTTCCATGGCTTGCTTGAGGGCTTCGCGGAAGTGGAATGTTTCGAGGGCTTCGGTGCATGCGGCAGCGGCAGTGCGGAGGTCGGCAAATGCTTTTTCGTCGACTTCGGTCATTGCGCCGGGTGCCGGTACGGTGCCTTCGAAGTATTTGTGTGTGAGGACAGTGACGCGATTGACAAAGTTGCCGAGGATGGCCACGAGCTCGCTGTTGTTGCGGGCCTGGAAGTCGCGCCAGGTGAAGTCGTTGTCCTTGGTTTCGGGGGCGTTGGCGGTGAGCACGTATCGGAGCACGTCCTGCTTGCCGGGGAAGTCGCGCAGGTATTCGTGGAGCCATACGGCCCAGTTGCGCGAGGTGGATATTTTGTCGCCTTCGAGGTTGAGGAATTCGTTGGCGGGAACGTTTTCGGGGAGCTGATAGTTGTCGCCGTAGGCCATGAGCATGGATGGGAACACGATGCAGTGGAACACGATGTTGTCCTTGCCAATGAAGTTGATGATGCGAGTGTCTTCGCTCTTCCACCACTGTTCCCAGGAGTCGGGGTATAGTTCCTTGGTGTTGGATATGTAACCGATTGGTGCGTCAAACCACACGTATAGCACCTTGCCGTCGGCACCTTCGACGGGCACGGGTACGCCCCAGTCGAGGTCGCGGCTCACGGCGCGGGGCTGCAGGCCGAGGTCGAGCCAGGATTTGCACTGGCCGTAGACGTTGGTTTTCCACTCGGGGTGACCGTCGAGAATCCAGTGGCGCAGGGCTCCTTCCCACTTGTCGAGGGGGAGGTACCAGTGCTTGGTTTCGCGGAGTACGGGTACGTTGCCGGTGATGGCGCTTTTGGGGTTGATGAGGTCGGTGGCGTTGAGGGATGTGCCGCATTTTTCGCACTGGTCGCCATAGGCGCCGGGTGCGTGGCAGTGGGGGCACTCGCCGGTAACGTAGCGGTCGGCAAGGAACTGGCCGGCCTGCTCGTCGTAGAGCTGCATGGATGTTTTTTCGACAAATTCGCCTTTGTCGTAGAGGTGACGGAAGAATTCCGACGCCATATCGTGATGAATCTCGGAGGTGGTGCGGGAGTAGACGTCGAACTTGACGCCGAGTTCCTCAAACGAATCCTTGATGATATTGTGGTAGCGGTCAACGATGTCCTGTGGAGTAACGCCTTCGGCTTTGGCTTTGATGGTGATGGGCACACCATGCTCGTCGGAGCCTCCTACGAGAGTTACTTCGCGGCCGTTGAGACGCAGAAAACGCGCATAAATGTCGGCCGGGACGTAAACGCCGGCCAGGTGTCCTATGTGCACAGGCCCGTTGGCATAGGGGAGTGCAGTGGTGATAAGGGTACGCTTATAGTTATTGCTCATGTATCAGGTTTCTTTGAATTTACAAAGTTACAAAATACATATAAGAATAGCAAATAAAAGTTTTTTTGGTTGAAATTCGTTTAAAAATGGGGTGAGGTTGGGGTGCGCCGGCTACGTGCGGCGGGATGGGTGGGGTGATAAATCGCGCTCTGCACCGGTTGTTGAAATGGTTATCGTTTGGCTCCTTTGCCGAAGAGTTCTGCATGTGAGCCGAGACGAAGTAGGTCAATATCACCGGTGTTTTCGTCAAACCATATAAGAAGAAAGTCGCCTTGTATGTGACATTCCATACATCCGGCATAATCTCCTGAGAGCATGTGCGGTTTATATATTTCCGGAATGGCAATGTCATTTGCCAACATTTTCAAAATGTTGAGAAGTGCTTCGGCTTTCTTGGGGTTGTTTCGTATACGTTTTAAGTCTTTTTTGTATTGGGTCGATGGTCGAAGTGTTTTCATAATCCCATTGACTTAAACATTGCCTCGACAGAGGAGGTGTCGACTGGTGTTGCGTTGCGTAACTTGCCGCTGCGAGCTTCTTCTATGGCGGCTTTTGTAAGGTCGTTGGGTTGGTTGTATGCTATGTCTAAAAGAGCACACTCCACGAAGTTGTTTAAGCTTCTATGTTCGCGGCGTGCCATCTCTTTCAATCGGTCGATGAGGTCGACGGGGAGACGAAACATGGTGGCTTTCTTTTGTATTACTGCTTCCATAATGATATCATTTTGTTTGCAAATATAATTCATTTATATAGCATAACCAAATTTTAGGGATGAAAGTTGATGGAATAAATACAATGAGGATAAGGGGAGCTGGGTTGCGCACGTGCTACGCTTTCCACGCCTTCCACGCCTTCCACGCCTTCCGCTTACGCTCCAGACGCGGCTAACTCAAAGTCGCGCTATCGCGCTTACCCAAGGCTACGTTGTTGACTGCCCTATGGGGCAGTTTAGGGCTGACGCCCTTGGCATATTGGTGGTTGGGGTAAAATAATAGCTGAGTTGGGGGGCAACTCAGCTATTACTTGGTATTATTTATTGCTTGTGTTTATTTCCACTTGGGTGGGGTGACTTTCATGAGGTTGCGGACGAAGAAGTCGAAGCGTTTGTGGTCGCCGTAGAGTTCGCCCATAGTGTGGTGGGCTCCGGGTACAACGACGAGTTCGAAGTCTTTGTTGGCTTTGATAAGTGCGTCGGCTACTTTCATGGTGGTGGCGGGGTCGACGTTGTCGTCGAGTTCGCCTACTACGAGCATTAGAGCGCCTTGTAGTTTGTGGGCGTTGGCGATGTTGGAGTTGGTGATGTATGATTCATCGACGGGGTAGCCCATCCAGAGTTCGTTCCACCAAGTTTTGTCCATGCGGTTGTCGTGGCATCCGCAGGCTGAGTAGCAGGCTTTGTAGAAGTCGGGGTACTGTAGGATTGCGGCGAGGGATTCCTGTCCGCCGGCAGAGCAACCGTATATGCCCACTCGGTCGAGGTCCATGTAGGGGTATTGTGCGGCGGCGGCGCGCATCCAGGCCATGTGGTCGGGGAGACCGGCGTCGTTGAGGTTTTTGTAGCACACGTTTTCGAATGAGCGGGAGCGGTAGGCGGTGCTCATGCCGTCGACCATTACTACGACAAAGCCGAGTTCGGCCATGGTCTGAGTCCAGTAGTTGACGGGGAGGAAGTTTTTGGGTACGAAGTGGTCGTGTGGTCCCTGATATATGTATTCGATTACGGGGTAGGATTTGGAGGGGTCGAAGTTGGAAGGACGCTGAATGATGCCCCAGATTGGTGTGGAGCCGTCGCGGCCGGGAGCGCAGAACACTTCGGGGGCGGTCCAGCCGTTGGCGAGTATTTTGGAAATGTCGGCTGTTTCGAGGGTCATGAGTAGCTTGCCGTCGCGGGCGGAGCGGAGTGTGGCTACGGGGGCCGAAGCGGGCGAGGATACTACGTCGACGATGTACTGCTCGCCTGGAGCGAGCCAAGCCGAGTGAGTGCCTGCGTCGGGAGTGAGAGTGCGCATGTCGGTGCCGTCGAGGGCTATGCTGTAGTACTTTATGTTGTAGGGGTCTTCGCCGGGTGTGACGCCGTTGGCCGAGAAGTAGATGCGTCCGGCCTGCTCGTCGACCTTGAGCACGTCGCGCACGTAGAAGTCGCCGCGGGTGACTTGGACGGGTGCGGCCTCGGGGTTGGAGCGGTCGTAGAGGTAGAGGTGTCCGTGGTTGTCGCGCTCGCTGAACCAGAGCACTCGGCGCCGGTCGGCAAAGTGGTGGCGATAGGCGCGCTCGTACTGCACGTATGTGTCGGCGCGCTCGTCGACGATGGGTGTGAGGGTGCCTGTGGCGGCATCCATGGCGATGAGGGCGTAGCGCTTGTGTCCGCGCTCGTTCTGCTCAAAGGTTATGCCCTTGCTGTCGGTGTCCCAGCGGAGCTCGGTGAGGCGGAACTGTGGCTGGAGTGGGGCGTCGGGAGCCACTACGGTGTGGCCGGTGGCCACGTCGATTACAGCGGGTACCTTGAATATCATTTCGTCGCCTGGCTTGGCGTATTCCTGCTTGTGGAGCTTGGGCTGGAACTGGTCGGGGGGACATGACTCTACGTAGTATACATAGCGCTTCTCGATGGGGCGTATTTTGGTTGTAGCCAGGTACTTGCTGTCGGGGCTCCATTGGAGCATGGCCGAGTAGTAGCGGCTTATGGTGCCGTCGGTGGTGAGCTGGCGGGTGGAGCGGTCGGTGAGGTTGCGCACCCACACATTGTTTTCGCGGATGAAGGCTTCCTGCTTGCCGTCGGGCGAGGGGATGGTCCAAGACTGCTTTTCCTCGTCGACCACCATCCAGTGGGGTGCGGGTGGGGGCACGACTACGGTGCCGGTGGATGCGAGGTGGTTTTTGGCCACGGCGTATTCCCACTTTTTGCCGGCGAAGTCGAATCGGAGGGTGTCGGCGGCGGCGTTGGGGCGGAGGTTGGAGATGGCGGGGTTTTTGGGGTCGACGTCAGAGCCGGTGGCCTTGGCGAGGGCGGCTACGAGGCGGCTCTTGTCGAAGAGTGGCTTGCGCGAGCGTCGGTCGGCATTGACGAGGGTATATGCACGGCCGTCGGGTGTGTTGGTTGAGTACCAGAAAGAAGTGGGCGAGAGCCATTGAGGCTGAACGTCGCCGTAGTACATCTTGTCGGCCCCCCAGCGCGAGCGTACCGACATGGCGTTGTCGTACTCGGCCTGAGTGCCCTGTGCATAGGCTGATGAAATCGATGCGAGGCCGAGGACCACGGCAGCGATGTAGGATTTAAGATTCATGTATGTGTTATAAAGGATTGGTTTCAGGTAGTTTAGGGTGTTCTTAAAGAACAATGGTGCGGGCCTCGACCGGGTGGTCGAGAAACACTCCTGCGAGCGAGCTGAATCGGTCGGCGCACTCGGTGGTGAGGAATCGGCAGGAGGCGCCGCGAGTGATTTTTGCGTCGATTTCGGGATGCCGCTGCAGATAGTCGACGAGCGATGCGGCTACGATGCGGCCCTGGCTGAGAGCGGTGACGCCCTGGGGGAGGTATTTTTGGATTTTGGGCAGGAGCATGGGATAGTGCGTGCAGCCCAGAATCATTGTGTCGATGAGAGGCGACTGAGCGAGGAGGGCGTCGATATCCTTTTTGACGAAATAGTCGGCACCGTCGCCCTGCGCCTCGCGGTACTCGACGAGTGGCACCCACATGGGGCAGGCGTGTGTGTAGGTGTGGAAAGAGGGGTGAAGTTTTTGTATTTCGAGTTCGTAAGACTTCGAGGCTACAGTGCCCGGTGTGGCCACAAGTCCTATATGGCCTGTGTGTGACACGGAAGCGAGGCACTCGACGGTGGGGCGAATCACGCCGAGCACTCGACGGGCGGGGTCGATGCCCGGGAGGTCGCGCTGCTGGATGGAGCGCAGGGCCTTGGCCGAGGCTGTGTTGCAGGCAAGAATCACCAGGTGGCAGCCCTCGGCAAAGAGTCGCTCGACGGCTTGGATCGTGAAGCGGTAGACGAGCTCGAAGGATCGGGTGCCGTAGGGAGCACGTGCGTTGTCGCCGAGGTATACAAAGTCGGCCTGCGGGAGGGCTTGGCGCATTTCGCGGAGCACGGTGAGGCCTCCGTAGCCCGAGTCGAACACTCCGATGGGGCCGGGTTGCTGAGGGTATGACATGGTGGGTGAATGTTATGGTGTGAAAAAGAGTAGCTGTTTTTTTTGATGATAAAAACAGCTACTCTAAGGAGTTGACGATTAGATGCGCTTCTTGATGGCTTCGGTTTCGGCTTCGTAGCCGGGTTTTTCGAGGAGGGCAAACATATTGCGCTTGTAGTCCTCAACGCCGGGCTGGTTGAAGGGGTTGACGCCGAGCATGTATCCGCTGATGCCGCAGGCAGCTTCGAAGAAGTAGATGAGCTGTCCGAGTGCGTCCTCGGTGAGAGCGGGGATGCTTACGATCATGTTGGGCACACCGCCGTCGACGTGGGCGATGCGAGTGCCGAGTTCGGCCATCTTGTTGACTTCGTCGACGTGCTTGCCGGCGAGGAAGTTGAGGCCGTCGAGGTTGTCGGGGTCGGTGGGGATGAGCACTTCGTGGTGCTGAGTGCCGACAGTAACGACGGTTTCAAAGATAGAGCGTTCGCCGTCCTGAATCCACTGACCCATGGAGTGGAGGTCGGTAGAGTTGTCGACAGCGGCGGGGAATATACCCTTGTGGTCCTTGCCTTCGCTCTCGCCGTAGAGCTGCTTCCACCATTCGCCCACGAAGTGGAGTTTGGGGTTGTAGTTTACGAGGATTTCGATTTTCTTGCCGTCGCGATAGAGGGCGTTGCGGGTCATGGCGTAGAGGAGGGCCGACTCGTCGGAACCGTCGAGAGTGGCGCGCTGCATGGTGCGGGCACCGCCCACGAGAGCCTTGATGTCGTAGCCGGCCACGGCGATGGGGAGGAGACCCACGGGTGTGAGCACAGAGAAGCGTCCGCCCACGTTGTCTTCGATTACATAGGTCTTGTAGCCTTCGGTGTTGGCGAGAGTGCGGAGGGCACCGCGCTTGGCGTCGGTGATGGCCACGATGAGCTTGCCGGCGGCTTCACGGCCCACCTGGGCTTCGAGCTGAGCCTTGAGGAGACGGAATGCGATGGCGGGCTCGGTGGTGGTGCCGCTCTTGGAGATTACGATGATGCCGAAGCGCTTGTCGGCGAGGTATTGCTGGAGTTCGAAGAGGTAGTCTTCGCCGATGTTCTGACCTGCAAAGAGGATGCGGGGACCCTTGTCCTGGCCGAAAGCGTTGCCGAGTGCTTCGAGCACGGCCTTTGCGCCGAGGTAGCTGCCGCCGATGCCGATGCACACCACTGCGTCGCAGTTGTCGCGGAGGGTGGCAGCTGTGGCGTTGATGTCGTCGAGGAGGGAGTCGGGAGTTTCGGTGGGGAGTTTAACCCAGCCGAGGAAGTCGGCACCGAGGCCAGAGCCGTCGGTGAGCTTGGCGAGGCCGCTGAGGGCTTCGGGCTTGAGTGCTTCGATCTGAGCCATGCTCACGGTCTGAAGTACGTCTTTTACGTTTACTTGAAGTTTCATTATAAATATATGATAAGTAATTAAATTTTTCTTGCTTTGAAACCGAGGTCGGTGAGGGCTTTGACCACGGCGTCGGGTCGGTCGCCCTGAATGAGGATTTCGCCGCCGCGAGCGGAGCCACCGGTGCCGAGGCGCTGTTTGAGACGGGAGGCAATGCTCTCTACCTCGGTGTCGGGCACGGTGAATCCTGTGACAATTGTGGCCACCTTGCCGCCGCGGCCTTTGCGCTCTACGAGCACGTCGAGGCGTGCTGTCTGCCTGGGGGGAGTGTCGTTGTGGGCCGGGGCCTGGGGCTCGGGGGTGTAGTCGTCGGGGAGGAGGTTGCCGAGTGCTTGTTTCCAGTCCATTAGTTTTATTGTATTGTGTCGCTGTCGGTGACGAGTGAGTCTCGGGGCATGGTGAGGTAGCTTGATACGCTGTTGATGAGGCGCATCTGGGTGGCCTGCTCCATGGGAAGGCTTTCTATGTAGGCGTCGACGGAGTCGGCGTTGAGCTGTCGGGCACGGCCGAGGCAACGGGCAGCAACTACGTTGCCGCTCTCGGTGTTGAGGGCGGAGTCGAGTTGCATTGACAGCTGTGCCATGCGGCAGAGCGGTGCAACCCCGAGAGCCTGGAAGGCGGCGGAGTCGGCCACTATGTGGTCGAGCTGGCTGCTGGCTTCGTCGTAGCTGCCTGCGTCGAAGTGGGCCACGGCGTCGTCGAGCTGGGCAATGCCGGTGGAGTCGGTCGAAGAGCAGGCGGCCAGGGTGAGTGCTGCCAGAATGGTTAATAGTAATTGTCGCATCAAATATCTGATAACAGGTTGCGGAATTGTACCATCTTGAGGGCGGTTTCGGCGGCTTCGTTGCCTTTGTGGCCGTGGGGGCCTCCGATGCGGTCGATGGCTTGCTGTTCGTTGTCGACTGTGAGTACGCCGAAAATCACGGGTATGTCGCACTCGGCGTTGAGGTGGGTGATGCCCTGGGTGACAGACTGGCATACGTAGTCGAAGTGGGGTGTGCCGCCGCGCACCACGCAACCGAATACTATAACCACGTCGAAAGCGCCGGTCTCGATGACGGCCGAAGCGGCGTGGGTGAGCTCAACGGCTCCGGGCACGAGGAAGGTGTCGATGAACGATTGGTCGACACCGTGCTTGATGAGTGTGTCGACACAACCGCGTGTTAGTTCGGATGTGATGTGAGAGTTCCATTCGGCCTGAATGATGGCTACTCGTACGTCGCCGTCGATCTGGGCGTTGAAGGGATTGGGGAGGTTGTGGAGGTTGGAGGACATATATTTGTCGTTTAGAGTTTTTGTGTTTGGGGTTTGGCGGGAATTATTTTATCGCTTTAAATTATCAACAAATTTCCGGGCTTTTGAGATAGAGGAGCCACGCCAAAGTTGACGTCCGGTGGAGTCGGCGATGATGAAGTAGGGAGAGGAGGGTATGGACAGGGCCTCGACAGAGCGGGCAGCTGTGCCGCCGGGCAGCCAGCCTTGGGTCCATGAAGCCGAGTCGGCAACGATGGAGTAGTGCCACTCGGTGGTGTCGGAGTCGATGCTGAGGTCGAGGAGTTTGAGGCGCTTGTCTGAGCGTGCGAGCGAGCGTAGAGCAGCGACAACGGAGTCGCGCCCGGAGTTGCGGTCGCTCACGGCGATGAGGGTGTGGGGAGAGGACGATGTGCGATAGAGGGCGGTGTCGTTGCCCTGGAGGCGGTAGGGGATGGAGCGCACTTTGGCACCGAGGGCCTCGAGTCCGTAGCGCTGGTATGTCTCGGTGAAGAGTGCTTCAAATCCCATGGCACGGGCCTCGGGAGCAATGAGCCGGAAGAGCGAGTCGGCCGCGACGGGATTGGCGGCGGCATCGTACTCGGTGATAAGGAGCAGGGTGGCGAGCTCGGACGAGGGGTTGGCACGAATGTATTGGGCCACGGCAGCGTTGCGAGTCTCGGCCGATGTTCCGGCAAATTTGGAGGCGTTGGAAATAAGGTATTTGGACCAACTCTCGGAGATGTCGTTGCCCTTGACCTGCGAAAGGTAGGGGTGAGCGCGGTCGATGCGCAGCTTGATGTCGTCGCCGGGTCGGGCCACGAAGCGGGTGAGGAGGCGGTAGTCGTTGTCGTACATCTCGACCATTACGGGATTTTCGACAGCGGCTTCGAATCGGAATTTGCCCTCCTGCGAGGCAGTGATGCCGGGCACCACGGCTTGGTCGGCATAGGTGAGAATGCGGAGGTTGATGCTCGAGCCGTCGTCGAGCACGCCTTCCACGCGGTAGGTCTTGCCGTGGCCGCAGGCTCCGAGCAGGAGTGCGATGAGAGAAATGATGAGCCAATTATGCTTCATACATGCAAATTTAGCAATTATTTCGGTTGCGACAAAATGCGCCATGGGGCGGGATATAGATTATTGGCGCGATTGCCCAGATTTTTTACAAAACCGAGCGGCTTGCCTCCGTGTGTGAGCAGTACGAATCCACGCGGGGAGCCGTCGGGGAGTGTGACGGCCTCGCGTCGCAGGTAGGCAATGGCAGTGTCGGCGGTCACTTCGCATTCGGGCCAGGTGCCGCGGGTGAGGGCGGTGGCCATGGCGAGCGCCTGGGCGGGGATGAGGTCCTTGCCCTTGACTTCGCCCACCTCGATACCGGCCGATACCACGCGCATGGCGCTCTCGACAGTGCCTATAAGGGCGGAGTGGGCAGTGGGCAGTGCGCGCACCGAGCCGTCGGGACCGAGGGTGTAGGACCAATCGCCCGCGAGAGGCTTGACGGTGGGCTTCCAGGGCTTGGCCTTGGACGGGCGCAGGCGGCACTGGCGCGAGTGCTCGAGAGGCTTGCGCAACATGGCCATGAACAGGCCCTCGCCGCGCAGCGTGCCGGGTACAAATCGATAGGCCGGGAAGTCGAAGCCTCCGCATGTGCCGGTGATTGCGGGCAGGCGGAGGGAGGGTATGTCGACGGGCTCGGCTCCGAGCTCGTCGATGAGGTACTGCACGTTGCGCTCGTCCTCGTCGAGGTTGAAAGTGCAGGTGCTGTATATGAAAATGCCGCCGGGAGCAAGAGCCTCCCACAGATTGGCGGCGATGCGTCGCTGCAGGGCGGCACAGTCGGCCACGAGTCCGGGCGACCATTGAGCCACGGCCTGTGGGTCCTTGCGCATCATACCCTCGCCCGAGCAGGGTACGTCGGCGGCGATGATGTCGAAGAAGCCGTCGAGGCCGTTGAGGGCCGAGGCGTCGCCGCGGGTCACAACGGCCGACGCGCCCCACTTGGCAAGATTTTCGATGAGAATCGAGGTGCGCTTGGGGTCGAACTCGTTGGCCACCACAAAGGCATCGGCAGGCAGAGCGGCAATGGCGGCTGTGGTCTTGCCGCCGGGAGCGGCACAGGCGTCGAGGTAACGCAGAGGGCGGCCGTCGATAGCCAGCAGCTCGCAGGCGCGGGCCACGGCGGCCTGCTGGGCCATGCTCGAAGCATCCTGCACATAGTACAATCCCTGATGCCATGCGGGGTCGAAGATAAACTGCGGTCGCGAGGGCAGATAGAAGCCGTCGGCACACCATGCCACAGGGTCGGAGCCGGCCGTCGGGCCAAACAAAGCCTCGGCCTCGGCACCCTTGGCACGGTTGAGCCGCACCGACACGGGGCTGTCGGTGGCAGTCAGGGCCTGGGGCAACTGCTCGAAGGCCGGGTGGCCCATGCTCGAGAGCATAGCCAAAAATCCTTGTGGCAGAGAGTTCATAGCGAGCGGCTCATTATGATGGTGAGAACTTCGTCGTAGAGATAGGGGAGGTCGACCGTGAAGTATCGTGTATGGTCGGGGTGGAAAATACCAAGACGCATAGCGGCAATTTGCAGGCCGTATTTGTGTTCCAATATATACCGGTATATGCTCACCTGGAGGGCGTAGTGGTAGAATGTGGTGTCGGGGATGTGTCCGAGCGGCTCGAATGCGCACTTGCCGTATGTGCTGTGCTCGATGGGCGTGCCGTTGTCGTAGACCACCTTGGACGAGCGTTTCCAGTCCCATATTTCGTATCGGCCGTCGGCCCGTCGGGCCAGGAAGTCGAGCGTGCCCGCCATGCGGCTCTCCTCGTGGAAGATGCGCCACTCGGAGCGGTGCGGACACAGACGAATGTCGCAGGCAAAGGCGGCAAAACGCTGAAACGAAGCATCCTGCATCCACTCAGTGGGGACGGCTTCGCCCAGATAGTAGCGCTCGATGCGGTCGTGAAGCTCGGTGCCGAGATTGCGTGCGGCCTCGCCCTTGGCGGCCCACTCGGCGAGAATCATCTCCTTGGTGTGTCCGGGTGTGGCCTTGCGCTCGGCCCAGTAATCGGCGTCGAACTGTTCGAAACAACCCTCGACCACGGTGGTGACAGAGTCGTAGGGCACACCGCCAACAGAGTAGGTGTGGGATTCGGGCTCGAAGCAAAGGGCGTCGTCGCGCCCGCATTTATTGCGCTGGTTGTAATTCATTCTGCAAAATTACTAAAAAATTGTGTTGGGGGATAGGACTTTTTGTGTAATTTTGCGTCACAGATGTGAATAACCAAGAAAATCTATAAATATGAAGCAAATTCTACTCCTATCGGCGGCATTGCTGCTGTCGGCCGCGAGCAGCTCGGCCCGGGTGCAAGACCTGCCGCTGTTCAAGAGCCGCAACAAGACGGAACAAAGCACACCCAAGATGGCCATGCCCTCCATGCGCACCGATGCCGCCGCCATGTGGCGCCCGGGCAGTGTAATGCAGTATACGTGGAACGGAAACGATTGGGACAATCCCTATGGCTATAATGTGACCTACAATGCAGCCGGTGACCCTGTGGAGTATACTTCCGAGATGCAAAAGGCTGTACTGGAATACGACTCCCGCGTGACCGACTATGTGGTAAAAGAGACAATTTATCAGAAGCAGAACGGAGAGTGGCAACAGGTTGCTATACACGAAAATGCCATTACGCGCAATGCCGATGGTAATGTAACCTCCGTACACTTTAAGGTGAACGACGACGGCGAAGGATTTGAACAAGGCTTCTACAATGTGACTTACAACCCCAGCGGCAAGGCTACGAAGGTGGATTTTTACGACTCTTCGGAGAGTATGTCAGAGCCATATATCACACTTAATAACATAGTGTGGGACAAGACCGACGGCCAGATACTGCTGAGCAACGGTATGGAAGACTTATATACAATATTCCTTGGTAACAACCGCGTAAAGTCGGCCTCAATGTCCAGCATGGAAATGCCCATGCCTGTGAATGTTACCGTGGCCTACTCGGGTCAGTATGGCAGCTATAAGGTGACAGCCAAGATGATGTTTGTAACCGTAGGAACAATCGAATATACGGGTCTTGATGCCAACGGCAGCTATAATTTAGTATCCAAAACCATTGACCCGGAAACTAATACCAGCGATTTCGATACAGAAAAGAAAATATTCGACTCGTGGGGTGTGGAACTTGAGACCTACAACGGCTATAGGAGCAGCGATTATAATGAAGAAGAGTGGACCCTAAGTGCGGTGACCTACGACACACAGCATGGCTATCCGCTGGAAATTATAAAGCAGAAGAAGTCGACAGCCGTTCCTACATTTACCAATGCAGAGAAAGTGATATATTCCAACTACAGCGACCTTTCGGCCGGGGTTGCCGAGGCCGTGGTGGCCGACCCCAACGCTCCTGCTGTGTACTACAACCTGCAGGGCCAGCCCGTGACACCCTCGCGCCCCGGCATCTATGTAATGGTGCAGGGCGGCAAGGCTCGTAAAGTGGCGCTCTAAGCTCTTATCACATAAAGCAAATCCTCGGATTGTGGACGCAACCACAATCCGAGGATTTGTTTACGGTATGCCGTATCAGTTGATACCGGTATATGTGTCGGGGCTGAGAGCGTGGAGCTCGGCGCGTACGGTGTCGGACACTTCGAGTGTGTCGATAAACTCGCTGATGCTCTCGCGGGTGATTGCGGCGTTGGTGCGGGTGAGCTGTTTGAGGGTTTCGTAGGGTTTGGGATAGCCTTCGCGACGGAGGATGGTCTGAATGCCTTCGGCAACGACGGCCCAGTTGTCCTCGAGGTCGGCGTCGATTGCGGCGCGGTTGAGGAGCAACTTGTTGAGTCCCTTGAGGGTGGAGGCAATGGCGATGAGCATGTGGCCCAGGGGCACACCGACGTTGCGCAACACGGTGGAGTCGGTGAGGTCGCGCTGGAGGCGGGATACGGGGAGCTTCTCGGCGAGGTGGCCCAGGATGGCATTGGCAATGCCGAGGTTGCCTTCGGAATTTTCGAAGTCGATGGGGTTGACCTTGTGAGGCATGGCCGACGAGCCCACTTCGCCAGCCTTGATCTGCTGCTTGAAGTAGTTCATGGATATGTACATCCACATGTCGCGGTCGAGGTCGATGAGAATGGTGTTGATGCGTCGGAGGGCGTCGCAGATGCCGGCAAAGTTGTCGTAGTTGGAAATCTGGGTTGTCCAGCGTTCGCGGCGTATGTTGAGCTTCTCGGCAAGGAAACGGTCGCCAAACTCGGCCCAGTCCACGTCGGGATAAGCCACATGGTGGGCGTTGAAGTTGCCGGTAGCGCCGCCAAACTTGCCCGAGAAGGGGGTCTGGGACAGGAGTTCGCACTGCTCGGCGATGCGGTAGAGGTATACAAGGATTTCCTTGCCCAGGCGTGTGGGCGAAGCGGGCTGGCCGTGGGTGTGTGCAAGGAGGGGCACCTGTTCCCATTCGTCGCTGAGAGCCTCGAGCTTGTCGCAGAGCTCTTGGAGAGCGGGCATGTATACGTCCTGGAGGGCATCGAGCACGCTCATGGGCACGGCGGTGTTGTTGATGTCCTGCGATGTGAGACCGAAATGGATGAATTCCTTGTAGGCTTCGAGGCCGCGGGCGTCAAACTGCTCTTTGAGGAAGTATTCCACGGCCTTTACGTCGTGGTTGGTGGTGGCTTCGATGGTCTTGATGCGTTCGGCGTCGGCGAGCGAGAAGTTGTTGTAGATGTCGCGGAGAGCTTCGAGCTTGGATGGGTCGATGCCCTGCAGTTGTGGCACGGGGAGCTCGGCGAGAGCGATGAAATATTCGACTTCGACTTTGACGCGGTAGCGTATGAGGCCGAATTCAGAGAAATATTCGTCGAGTTTTTCGCACTTCGAGCGGTAGCGTCCGTCGACGGGCGAGATGGCTGTGAGTGATGAAAGGTGCATATATGGGATTGGATTATGATTTTAATAGCGAAAAAAACAAGGCGTTTATGACAGCATGGTAAGACTGTCACAAACGCCCCTGAGCTTATTTTTTCTTGACGGGGTCGCAGCTGAGCCCAACGCCGAGTTTTTTGAAGATTTTGTGGTCGACCTCGCCGAGCATCACTGTGCTGTGCACCTGGCAGCCGTTGAGCTGGGGCAGTTGCTCGAGGGCGCGGCGGCAGTTGTCGTTGTGGGTGCTGAGCACGGAGAGAGCCACGAGCACCTCGTCGGTGTGGAGGCGGGGGTTGCGTCCGCGGAGGTAGTTGAGCTTGGTGTGCTGTATGGGTTCTATCATGTCCTGCGGGATGAGCTTCACGTCGTGGTCGATACCGGCCAGGTATTTGAGCGAGTTGAGGATAAGGGCTGCACTTGGGCCGAGGAGGTCGCTGGAACCGGCGGTGATTATGGTGCCGTCGGCGAGCTCGATGGCCGAGGCTGGGAGCTGAGTCTGCTCGGCGCGTTCGCGTGCGGCCACGACGGGCTTGCGGTAGCTGGTGTCGATTTTGGCTTGCTTGAAGAGGAGGGCTATTTTGGATACTTCACTTTCGTTGCCGTCGCCGCGGGCCATGCGGTTGAGGGCGGTGAAGTAGCGCATAATGATTTCGTTGTTGGACGCCTGGCAGCACACCTCATCGTTGTCGATGCAGAAGCCCACCATGTTGACGCCCATGTCGGTGGGCGACTTGTAGGGGTTGGTGCCGTATATGCCCTCGAAGAGAGCGTTGAGCACGGGGAATATTTCGATGTCGCGGTTGTAGTTGATAGCGGTCTTGCCGTAGGCCTCGAGGTGGAAGGGGTCGATCATGTTGATGTCGTTGAGGTCGGCAGTGGCGGCTTCGTAGGCAATGTTGACCGGGTGCTTGAGGGGGAGGCTCCATACGGGGAAGGTTTCAAACTTGGCATAACCGGCTTCGACGCCGCGCTTGTGCTCGTTGTAGAGCTGGCTGAGGCACACGGCCATCTTGCCGCTGCCGGGGCCGGGAGCCGTGACAATGACAAGGGGTCGGGTGGTGACGATATAGTCGTTTTTGCCAAAACCCTCGTCAGAGTCGATGAGGTCGACATTGGTGGGGTATCCTTCGATGGTGTAGTGGCAGTAAGTGGTGATGTTCATGCGGGAGAGACGCTGGCGGAAGGCGTCGGCGCTGCTCTGGCCGTTGTAGTGAGTGATGCAGACGGAGCCCACCATGAAGCCGCGCTTCATAAACTCTTCGCGGAGGCGGAGTACGTCCATGTCATAGGTTATGCCGAGGTCGTTTCGCACCTTGTTTTTCTCGATGTCTCGAGCCGAGATGACGATGACAATTTCGGCGTGGTCGCTGAGCTGGCTCAGCATACGCAGCTTACTGTCGGGTTGGAAACCGGGCAACACACGGCTGGCGTGGTAGTCGTCGAAGAGCTTGCCGCCCAGTTCGAGATACAGCTTGTTGCCAAATTGAGCTATGCGCTCTTTGATATGCTCGCTCTGAATTTTCAGATACTTCGCGTTGTCGAATCCTTGTTTCATAACGTGTGCAAATTTACTAATTTTTTCGTGGTTGGGCAAATTTTTTTAGCTAATCAAAAAACGCTGAAAAAGGGGCTAAATTCCAAAAAAAATCCATCGGGAATGTTAAAATGGCCGTTTTAGGGGGTATTTAACATTCCCGATGACCTGAAAATTTCCATCGGGGGTGGAATTAGACTCTTTTTGTTATAACTTATACAGCATTGCCGAGGCTTGGGCGGCGATGCCTTCGGCGCGTCCGGTGAAGCCGAGTCGTTCGGTGGTGGTTGCCTTGACCGACACGCAGTCGAGCTCGAGGCCGAGGTCGTCGGCTACGTTGGCACGCATCTGAGCGATGTGTGGCAGCATCTTGGGGGCCTGGGCTATAATTGTAATGTCGACATTGACGGGCTCATAGCCTGCATCGGCAAGGAGTTGCAGCACTCCGCGCAGGAGCATGCGCGAGTCGGCACCCTTCCACTGCGGGTCGGTGTCGGGAAAGTGCTTGCCGATGTCGCCCATGGCCGCGGCACCGAGCAGAGCGTCGGCCAGGGCGTGGAGAGCCACGTCGGCGTCGCTGTGACCAAGCAGTCCGGTGGGATGGGGGATTTCTACGCCACATATAATGCATTTACGGCCCTCGACGAGTCGGTGCACGTCGTAGCCATTGCCTATTCGATAGGGGTGTTTCATAATTAAGCGCTTATTTTTGTGCAAAGTTACTAAATCTCTCGCCAAAACGCCCAAAAATACGAAATTTATGGCTAAATTTGTGGAAAATAGAAACACATGGAAGATAAAAAGTTATTCCTTCTCGATGCTTATGCACTGATATACAGGGCTTATTATGCGCTTATACGCTCGCCTCGGGTCACATCGTCGGGCTTTAATACCTCGGCGATATTTGGATTTTGCAACACTCTCGACGAGGTGCTCAAGAAAGAAAACCCCGGTTACATAGGCGTGTGTTTCGACCCCGGCGGCGAGACATTCCGTCACGAGGCTTATGCCGAATACAAAGCCCAGCGCGACAAGCAGCCCGAGGACATTACAAATGCCGTGCCGTATATAAAGCGCATACTGCGCGCCTACAACATACCGGTAATCGAAGTGCCCCGCTACGAGGCCGACGACGTGATAGGCACTCTGAGCCACATGGCCCAGACTGAGGGTTTTACGACCTATATGATGACTCCCGACAAGGACTATGGTCAGCTTGTTACTCCACATATATATATGTATCGCCCGTCGCTCGGCGGGTCGGGATTTGAAATCCGCGGACCCGAGCAGGTGTGCGAAAAGTATGGCATCGCTACGCCGTTGCAGGTTATCGACCTGCTGGCTCTGCAGGGCGATGCAAGCGACAATATACCCGGCTGTCCGGGCGTGGGCGAAAAAACCGCCGCCAAGCTCATTCAGGAGTGGGGCAGTGTGGAAAATATGCTCGACAATGCCGATAAAATCAAGGGAAAACTCGGCGAGAAAATTCGTGACAATGCCGAACAGATACGGTTCTCAAAGTTTCTTGTCACCATCAAGACCGACGTGCCCGTCGACATCAAGCCCGAGCAGTTGCGTCGCGTGGAGCCAGATGTTGACGATCTGATGCGCATATTCGATGAGCTTGAGTTCAAGACCATGACCCAGCGCTGGGTGGGCCGGTCGTCGGCCACAGCTGCGCCGGCCGCTCCCGCACCTCCCGCAGCACCCGTGGCGGGACAGATGGCATCGCTATTTGACGACGACAACGACACGGACGAAGCGCCGGCACCCGTTTCTGCCACACGCATAAGTCTTGATTATAAAGTGATTGACTCGCCACAGGCTGTGGCCGACATGATAGATCGCGCCTCCATGGCCAGCGAGGTGGGCATAAGCGTGGAATCGGCCGGTGACGATGCCATGAGTGCGCGAATACTTGGCATCGCAATTGCCTTTGGCGACAGTAACGACGGCGGTTATATCGAAATGCCCGATTTCGAAGCCGACCGCCAGCAGCTCCTCACCCTCGTGGAGCCGCTGATGTCCAATCCTCAAGTAACTATTGTGAGCCACGATGCCAAGCGCGACAGAGTGCTCCTGCGACGGCTCGGAGTGATGTGGACAGCTCCGTATTTCGACACCTCCGTGGCACACTATCTGCTGTCGCCCGAGATGAAACACGACCTGCCCACTGTGGCCCTCGCATTCCTTGGCCACAAGACGGCCGACTACGAACTCACAGCCACAGAGCGCAAGAAAGTCCGCGTGTTGCCCCCCGACCAGGCCGCCGGCGAGGCTTGCGAGCGTGCCGCCGTGGCTCTGCGTCTGAAACCGCTGCTTGTCCAAAAGCTACAGGCCGAAAATCTTAAGGAGCTGTACGACAAAGTAGAACAGCCCTTCGTGCGCGTGCTGGCCGACATGGAATGGGAGGGCGTACGTATCGACGTGCCCGAGCTGCAACGCATGTCGGTGTCGCTCTCGGCACGAGTGGCCCAGCTCGAAAAGCAGGTATATGAGCTGGCCGGCACCACCTTCAACATTGGTTCGCCCATGCAGGTGGGCGAAGTGCTATTTGGCAAGATGGGTATCGATCCGAGCGCCAAGCGCACCAAGCGAGGCGCATGGAGCACCACCGAAGAAATACTCGAAAAGTATGCCGCCGAGCAACCCATTGTGAAGCTCATTCTCGACATACGCGGTCTCAAAAAGCTCCTTGCCACCTATGTCGACGCCTTGCCCGCACTCATCAATCCACGCACCGGCAAGATACACTCCACGTTCAATCAGACCGTTACGGCAACAGGTCGCATATCGAGCACCAACCCCAATCTGCAGAACATTCCCATCCGCACCGACGACGGCCGCGAGATACGCCGAGCATTCATCGCCGACCCCGGCGACCTCATAATGTCGGCCGACTACTCCCAAATCGAGCTTCGCCTCATAGCCGACATGGCCGGCGACCCCGATATGCTTGAAGCATTCAACAACGGCGACGACATACATCGCGCCACCGCGGCCAAGATATATCACCTGCCCGTCGACAAAGTAACCGACAGCCAGCGACGCAATGCCAAGACAGCCAACTTCGGCATTATCTACGGTATATCGGCATTTGGCCTGTCAGAGCGGCTGGGTATACCCCGCGCCGAGGCCAAACAGCTCATCGACGGCTATCTGGAGTCGTATCCCCGTGTCAAAGATTATATGCAGCAAGCCATAGAGGGCGCCCGCGCTCATGGCTATGTGACCACCCTGCACGGCCGCAAGCGCTTCCTGCCCGATATAGCTTCGCGCAATGCCGCCCTGCGCGGATATGCCGAGCGCAACGCTGTCAATGCCCCCATACAGGGTTCGGCCGCCGATATTATAAAGGTGGCAATGATACGCATCGACAGCGAAATAAAGCGCCGCGGCCTCGCGTCACGAATGATTATCCAGGTGCACGACGAATTGGTGTTTAACATCAAACCATCCGAACTGGCCGAAATGCAGACTCTCGTGGCCACCGAAATGGAGCACGCCCACAACGGCAACGTGCGCCTCGAAGTGAGTAGCGGCGTGGGTCAAAATTGGCTCGAAGCGCATTGATTCTCTGCAAAGCGTAGTTCGTAATAATGTATGTTGCATAATACTGATAGCAAGCGCGGAGCGTGGTGATAAAGATACCGCGCTCCGCGCTTGCTACAATACTTTATATTTAGTTTCTTCTCAAATTTTTGATTCAGAAAAGAGCAAAAAAAAACTCCATCGCTTTGTGATGGAGGACGCTTGCGGGCACATGCCCTGGAATATGAACTTCAAGCCTTAGGCTTTTGCTCGGATGCTGCAGTCGCCGGTGGCGCGGAAGCTGTCGCTTGAGCCCATGGCAGTGAAAAACTTCTTGATGTCCATACCAAATGATTTGATGATCTGTGCCATAACTTGAATTTATAAAACGATTAATAAATAAATGAATCATCGGTGCGGTGCGTTCCGCAGCCGTTTGATATAATAACGCACAAGTTGGCGGATTGTTTTATAAATGTGCTATAAAAATATGTTGTAAAACATATATTTAACATTTGTTTAAAGTGCAAAAGCATTTTTAAATCATTTTGTCTTGTTTATAAGACAAAATCGTGAGAGTCAAAACTTTTTCTCATATTTGGGTGGGAGTGTTGATTTTTTTTGTAAATTTGTGAAATCTATTCTGCGATGACACGTGTGCTTTGTGACATTGTGCCGAAATCAAGATAAATATAAACCAAATATACAATTAATTACTTAAGAATCAATACCATGAAACTATCCCGAAGACTAATGTCCGCAGGCTTGCCGATGCTTGTCGCCATGATGGCGGTGGTGTCGTGCAAGGACGACCAGTGGAGCGATGTCGATGGCAAGGCGCCCGAAGTGGAGCTGGCTGTCGATGCCGCACACACCGAGCCGGGCATGATGATTGCCCTTAAAGGCAAAGTGACCGATGCCGACGGTATCGCTTCGATTGCCATGGAGTGTGCCGACCTCAATCTCAAGAAGACTATCGACATTATCGATATCTATGGCGAGCCACTCAAGGAGTACGACCTCGACTATGAGTTCCAGACTGGCCGCCACACCGAGGGTATGGAAAACTTTACAGTCACCATCCGCATCACCGACGTTGGCGGACGAGAGACCGTCAAGGAATTCAGCGCCAATCTCGACGGCGACTTTACCGCTCCGTTCTTCACCGCCAAGCCCAGCGAAAACATCACTGTACTGCTCAAAAGCGAAACCACCATCAAGCTCAACGTGAGCGTGGCCGACAACCGCATGATAAGCGAGCTTGTCGTAGACCTCAAGAAGATAGAAGGCGCCGATTCGCTGCCCGTGGCCGGATACCCCATGAGCGTGAAGGTGAACAAAGCCAGCTATGACTGGCAGGGTCGCATACCCGTGCCCAATGAGCCCGCCAACTATTTCTGCACTGTTACCGCCAAGGATGCTCCCGTGGGCAGCGAGCCCAATGTGGCCGTAGCCACCTCCAACATCAGTGTGATGGACCTCCCCGACTTCGACGCCATATATCTCTCTGACGTGAAGACCGCCGCCGAGCTCAACAGCGACCTCTTTGGTGTGCCCATCGCCATGGATCACGTGGGCAACTATAAGTATCGCGTGCGTTACTACAACGAGAAGGCCGGCACAGAAGTGTGCTTCCTGGGTCAGCGCACCGACTTCGGGCCCATATGCTTTGCTCCCTCCAAGGACAATGCCGCCGAGCTGGGCGACGACCCCGAAGAGGTTAACCGCATTGTGCTCGACAAGGCCGGCGTGTACTACGAATTCTTTGTCGACACATACAACCGCACCATGACCATGCGCACCTACTCCAAGGACGAAGCTATCGACCCCGTGATGCACATGACCTACGGCGCCGCCTTGCTCAACACCTGGTGGGACTGGAATGCCGCCGACCCCTGGATGCAGGAATTCTACTTCGGCCCCGCGAGCGGCCCCGGCGATGTGAAGCGCATGGAGCAGGACCCCGCCAATCCACACATCTACTATTGTCGCGACATCAGTGTAACAGCAGGCAAGAAGCTCGACTTCATTGTGCACAACTGGCACTCGCACGGATGGTGGAACTTTGTCACCTGGCGCTCCGACAGCAAGACCGACCCCAGCAAGTTTGTGTACTACGGCAACCTCCACCCCGACAACCCCTACTACACCGGCAATCAGGACTACTTCACATGGAAGTACCTCAACATGGACCCCGAGGAATACAAATTCCAATTTCCCAAGGCCGTGCCCTTCACAGCCAGCAAGTGGGCCGACGAGAGCTATCGTAAAAACTTCATCGGCGACAATTGGGTCAATGCCATTCCCGACAAATCGGGCCTTTACACATTTAAAATCGATCTCCATGCCGAGCGTGGCTGGATGTATCCGCAGAACTAACCGAGAAAACACAGTATGAAAAAATATATATTAACCCTCATTGCCGCAGTGGTGGCCGTTGCCGCCCAGGCCGGCATTGTGACCGGCACCGTTACCGCGGCTGCCGACGGCGAGCCGCTGGTGGGTGTCACGGTTATGGCCAAGGGCGCCAAGACCGGCACCATGACCGACATCGACGGCAATTACCGCATCGATGTGGCCGACAACGCCACCCTGATGTTTACCTGCGTGGGATTTGAAAACCAGGAAGTGGCCGTCAAGGGTCAGAAAACCATCAACGTGGTGCTCAAAGACGCCACCTCGATGCTCGACGAAATAGTGATGGTGGGCTACGGCACTGCCAAGCGTAGCGACCTCACCAGCTCGATATCGACCGTTAAGGCCGACAAAATCACCGAAGTGGTTACCGGCAACGCCATGGACGCCCTGCAGGGCAAGGTGAGCGGTGTGCAGATTGCCTCGGGCGGCGGCCCCGGTGCCAATCCCAAGGTAATAATCCGCGGTATCACATCGGTCAACGGCTCCACTCCCCTCTATGTGGTGGACGGTGTGCCCCTCAACACCAACAACATCAACTTCATCAACTCCAACGACATAGAGTCGATGGAAGTACTCAAGGACGCGTCGGCATCGGCCATCTACGGCACACGTGCCTCCAACGGCGTAATCATCATCACCACCAAGAAGGGCAAGAGCGGCCGCGTGGCCGTCGACTTCTCGGCAAGCGTGGGCTTCCAGACCCTCGACAAGCCCAAAATGGCCTGGGCCAACGAGTATGAAAAGGTGTTCAACACCCGCTACGCCAACGACAACCGCGTGGCTCCCTGGAACTCGCCCTTTGTGGACTATGCCGACGTGGACGGCACCGACTGGTGGAACGAAGTGGTCAATTACACCGCTCCCGTGCAGAACTACGCCCTCAGCGTGCGCGGCGGCACCGACAAGTACATATACAGCTTCTCGGCCGGTTATTTCAAAAACAACTCACAGTTTGACGTGGGCTACTGGGACAAATTCAACGTGCGCCTCAACACCGAGTACAATTTCTCGGAGTACGTAAAGGCCGGTCTCGACATTGCCCCCAACCTCGAGTCGTGGGACAACTCGCCCAACCTCTTCTCGGCCGCAATGGCCATGGACCCCACCACTCCCGTATTCCGCCCCGAGAGCCAGTGGGACCCCCAAAACCCCATGAACAACTATCAGCGCTCCTACAACAACCAGGAGTGGAACCCCGCCGGCTCGCTGGCCCGCACCAACGGTCACTCCCGCAAGATGGCCCTGCTCATGAATCCCTTCGTCGAAATCAAGCCCTGGAGCAAGCTCTCCGTGCGCTCGCAGTTTGGCATTAACGCCTGGATGCAGCGCTCCGACGGCTATGACTACAAATTCCATATCGACGCCCTCGAACAAAGCGCCAAGAACGCCGTATACCGCAACTACAGCGACGGCATGAACTGGACCTGGAACAACACCGCCACATATTCCGATACCTACGCCGACAAGCACAACCTCAAGGCAATGGTGGGCTTTACAGCCGAAAAATACTCCGACTGGTGGCTCAACGGCAAGCGTCAGGACATACCCGGTGCCAGCGAACTCCTCCACGAAGTGAGCGCCGGCACAGGCGACCAGTTTGCCAGCGGCTCGGCAGGCGCCACCACACTGGCATCGTTCCTGGGCCGTGTGATGTACAACTACGACCAGCGCTATTATCTCACCGCGTCGATGCGTGTCGACGGCTCGTCGCGCTTCCCCGCCGGCAGCAAGTACGGCTACTTCCCCTCGGTGTCGGGTGCATGGCGCATATCGCAGGAAAAATTCATGGAAGGCACACAGCAGTGGCTCAACAACGCCAAGCTGCGTCTCGGCTGGGGCCAGGTGGGCAACCAGGCCATCGGCGCCGGCGCCTACCTCACAACCATAGGCAACGTAAACTATGTGTTTGGCGAGAACCCCGGCCGCTACCCCTCCACCATCATGGGCCGCATGGGCAACAGCCACCTCAAGTGGGAAACTGTCGAAGACCTCAACATGGGTCTCGACCTGTCGTTCCTCGGCAGCCGCCTCAACGTTACGGCCGACGTGTTCCAGAAGACATCGCACGACATGCTCTATGACAAGCAGCAGCTCCTCATCATGGGTCTGCCCCAGTGGATGGGCGCCGTTACATCCAACATCGGCTCCATGCGCGCACGCGGCTGGGAACTCGCCCTCGACTGGAACGACAACATTACCAAGGACTTCCGATACAGCGCCGGAGTGCAGCTCTCGCACGTCACCAACAAAGGCCTCCTCTTCACCGGCGACGGCCCCATCCTCACCGGCGGCGGCATGAACGAAAGCGTGATACAGAACGAAGACGGCGAGCTCATCTCGCGCTTCTACGGCTACAAGTGCCTCGGGGTGTTCCAGAACTGGACCGACGTATACGCCCACACCAACGAGCACGGCAAGCTTATACAGAAAGACGCCCAGCCCGGCGACCTTATCTTTGCCGACCTCAACCACGACGGTGTGCTCAATCAGGCCGACAAAACCTATCTCGGCAACCCCTATCCCGACCTCACCATGGGCTTCAACATCAACCTCTGGTGGCGCAACTGGGACTTTGTGGCCAACTTCTACGGCACCTACGGCAACGACATCTTCAACCTCCAGCGCAAACGCTACTCGGGCGCCGGCGGTCAGAACGTATATGCCGGAACACTCACCACCGCCTGGCACGGCGAAGGCACCAGCTACGACATACCCCGCCTGTCCTACACCGACCTCAACATGAACTACTCGCGCGTGTCGAGCTTCTTTGTTGAAGACGGCTCCTACATGCGCTGCAAGCTCGTAACTCTGGGCTACACCATCCCCGCCAAGCTCCTCGCAGGCACCAGCCTCCGAGTATATGCCTCGGCCCAAAACCTCTTCACCGTCACCAAGTACTCGGGCATGGACCCCGAAGTGCCTTTCATGAACGGCGGCGCTATCGACACCGGTATCGACTTTAACAACTATCCCAACCCCAAGACATTTGTCCTGGGTGTCGACTTTAAATTCTAAGCGATGAAACTCAATAAATTCAAAATATTACCCGTTCTCGCCGCTTTGCTCCTGTCGGCAACCGGCTGCGACAGCTTCCTCACCGAGAATGTGCGCGGCACCGAGAACCTCGACACATACTTCAAGACCGCCGAGGAAGTCAACTCCTATGTGGGCGGCTGTTACTTCGAAATTGCCAAGGGCGGTGGCTGGTGGCAGGTGTACAACACCTGGCTCATGAGCGACATGACCACCGACGACCTCTGGGACGGCAACACCACACAGGACGACGGCTATCAGCTCACCACACACTTCCTGCCCAACGGCCAGACACAAGGCATACTGCAGAACTTCTGGGGCGCACGCTATCAGGGCATCAACACCTGCAACGTGGCCATAGCACGCATACCCGGTGCCGGTATGGACGAGACAGTGAAGGCCCAGCGCATGGCCGAAGTGCGATTCCTGCGCGCATTCTTCTACTTCGACCTCGTGCGCAACTTTGGCGGTGTGCCCCTCGTACTCGAACCCGGTGCCAACGTGCGCGGTCAGGGTCGCGCCTCGCTCGAGGACTGCTACAAATTCATCGAAGACGAGCTCACTGCCGTGGCCGAAGTGCTGCCCCAGCGCTCCAAGTATGCACCTGCCGACATGGGACGTGCCACACGCGGCGCCGCTCTCGGCATCCTGGGCAAGGCTCAGCTCTATCAGGGCAAGTGGGCCGCCGCCAAGGAAACCCTCGCCAAGATCGTAAACGAAGGCGAGTACGAACTCCTCCCCGACTTTGGTCAGGTGTGGAGCGTGAAGCACAACAACTCCAAGGAGTCGCTCTTTGAAGTGCAGCAGATGTACGGCGGCGACACCTACGCCCTTGGCGGCTCGCTCACCGTGGTTACAGGTTGCCGCAACGGTGTGGGCGACGGCTGGTCGTGGGGTCAGCCCACAAGCGACCTTGAAAATGCATTCAAGGCTGCCGGCGACTCCGTGCGCCTGGCCTGGACCATCATCAAGACCACCTGCAAGTCGATTGCCGGTGAAGACCAGTTCCAGAAATTCATCGACAACAACTCGGCCGTGTGCGCAATCACCGACCAGAAGTATGTCGACTACAAAAACCGCTTCGGCTGGACCGACGCCACCTACAACACCACCTACATCATCGACCCCGCTCAGCACAAGTCGGCCCGCATAATCCGTAAGTATTTCGTGCCCCTTGCCGACCGTCCCGAGGTGTACAACATTGACAAAATACCCCTCAACCACCGCGTGCTGCGCTATGCCGACGTGCTGCTCATGCTGGCCGAAGCCTGCGCCGAGACCGGCGACGCTACCGGTGCCCAGAAGTACCTCAACCAAGTGCGCAGCCGTGTGGGTCTGAGCCCCGTCACCGCCACAGGTACAGCCCTGCGCGACGCCGTGCGCGCCGAACGCCGCCTCGAGCTCGCCCACGAGCAGTGCCGCCTCTACGACCTGCGCCGCTGGGACATGGCCGACGGACGCAAGATGATGTGCCACGTATTCGGCCCCAACGGCTCGTTTGTGAAATACAATACCGGCGCCACGGCCGATATGTATGAAAAGTGGAATCAGAACGAACCCAGCGACAAGGGCATACGCTTCGACCCCGCCCGCGACCTGCTGTATCCCATACCCCTCTACGAAATACAGCACTCCGAGGGAGCCATCCAGCAAAACCCCGGCTGGGAATAATAATCTATCTATCAGCTTATAATGAAACTGTTTAAATCACTTATTGCCGGAGCAGCCGCCTGCATGATGTTTGCATCGTGCGGGTGGGACGCTCCCACAGGTATCTCTACCAAGCACCCCGCCGGCACTCCCGGCGACGACCCCGGCACACCCGATACGCCCGGCACACCCGGCTCAACGGTCACCTCGCCCAAGGCCACATTCCCCCTGGTGACACAGGCTGTCAATATCGACACCAAGACCACATTCCAGGAATTTGAAGGCTTTGCCGCAAGCGACTGCTGGCTCGGCGACTACATAGGCCGCTACTGGAACCCCGCCCGCAACGAAGTGGCTCGCATGCTCTTCTCGCAGAAAATCATCGCCGGCCAGCCACAAGGCATCGGCCTGTCGATGTGGCGCGTAAATCTCGGTGCAGGCTCGGCCGAGCAGGGCTCGAGCTCCAATATCGACAATGTGTCGCGTCGCGCCGAGTCATACCTCTCGTCCAACGGCAACTACGACTGGAACAAGTGTCAGGGCCAGCGCTGGCTCATGGAGCAGGCCAAGCTCAACGGTGTGGAAAAGTTTGTGTTCTTCTCCAACAGCCCACTCGTGCAGTATACCAAAAACGGCAAGGCCACCAAAAACGGCATGAGCCCCAAAGACTGGTATGTAAACCTCAAGGACGACTGCTACGACGACTTTGCCGAATACCTCGCCACCGTGGCCGACCACTTCATTAAGGAAGGCTACAACGTGACCCATATCTCGCCCGTCAACGAGCCCCAGCACGCCTGGGACGGCCGCGACCAGGAAGGTACTCCCTGGCACAATAACGAGATTGCACGCATAGCCCGCGAGCTGCAGAAGTCGCTCGACTCGCGCAACATCCCCACCAAGATACTCATTGCCGAGGCAGCCGATTGGCAGACACTCTACGAAGGCAACGACTTCAATCACAACAACCTCGACAACTTCTTCACCAGCACCAAGGAATGTTATGTGGGCAATTTGTCGCGCGTCGACAAGCTCATGTGCGGTCACTCCTACTGGAGCTACGGCACCTGGGCCGATATGCGCATGGTGCGCACTCAGGCCGCCAACCGCGCCAAGAAGCACGGTGTGCGCCTGTGGCAGACCGAATGGTCCATGCTCGGCGACGCCCCCGCCGACCTCGGCAACTACGACAACTGCACAGAGTTTGACATCGCCATGTACATGTCGCGCATCATCCACAACGACCTCTGCATAGCCGGTTGCACCTCGTGGAGCTACTGGACCGCTCTCGGCGTGGAGCGCTACAGCCAGAAAAACCGCTTCGAACTCATCTACACAACTCCCGCCGCAGGCAACTACGACGAAAACTGGAGCGTGAACGGCACCGTGAAGGACAACCCCAATCTCTGGATCCTCGGCAACTACAGCCTCTTCGTGCGTCCTGGCTACACCCGCGTCAAGGCATCGCTGCAGGAAACAAGTAAGTTCTTTGCCTCGGCATGGCTCTCGCCCGACAGCAAACGCCTCGTGACAGTATACACCAACTACGACCCCAACAAGGGTGTAACAATCAAGACCACCGGCAGCAACCTCCCCGGCACACCCAAAGCCGTGAAGCGCTACACCACCACAGTGGCCAAGAACCTCCTCGAAGAGCCATTCAACCCCGCCGACGACGTGTTCCTCGAACCCTACTCCGTGACCACAGTAGTCTACGACTTTTGATTCCCATCCCCCAACTCCACATACAAAAAAAGCGCATCATGAGCCGTGATGCGCTTTTTTTAATATTTCGCAGAATTTTTAAACACGCTCTTAGTCTTTTAAAGCCCCGATTGGTACTACGATAACGCCATCTTCGCGCATGAAAGCGTAATCACCGGTAGCTGTAAGAACCATCAAAAACGAAGGCTGCTTCATCTTTGAAGTATCAATCTTGTTGCTGAGCTTTTTAAGTGAGTTTGCACCCTCGTCAATTAGCTTGCTACCACCGAGCTTTATCTCAATAAGGCCATATCTACCGTCGCGCAGATGTACCACGGCATCACACTCCAATCCTTCTTTGTCGCGGTAATGATAAACAGTGCCATTAATAGATTCGGCATAGATTCTTAAATCTCGCATGCAGAGAGTCTCAAATATCAGCCCGAATGTGTTGAGGTCGGAGATGAGATCATTTGGCCCGATACCCAACGAAGCCGTGGCAATGGATGGGTCTGTGAAATATCGGGTGTCGGATGAACGAATGGCGGTCTTGGACCGGAGATTCGGATTCCAGGCCTCAACATCTTCAATTACAAAAATCTGTTTTAGAGCCTTGATATATGATGCTATTGTTTCTACATTGAGAGTGTCGCCTTCATTCTCCTTAAGATCGTCGCGTATGGCACAAATTGATACTTGCGAACCTTGATGACGTGCGTAGGAGCGAAGCAGACGATGCACTCTGACAGGGTCGCGGTCCACTCCGTCCACGGCCTGAATATCGCGATTTTCAACAGCGGAGATATAGTCAAAAGCTTGGTCGAGAGCAATATCTTGCTCCATGTCTATTGATAGCGGCCATCCTCCGCGACAAGTGATAAATGCAATTTTAGTTAAATCAAGAGTCGATGTGCCTGCAATATTTTCGGTTGAGTCAAACAACTCATTTAAAGATACAGTCCCGGTCGACTCGCCCGACTCCCACAGTGACATGGGTCGCATGCGGAGCCATGCAAATCGACCGGTGCCGCTGTGAAACACTTCACCCATATCGGGTGGAACGCTCGACCCGGTGAGAATAAACTGACCGAGTTGGTGAGAGTGATCCACGTAAAATCTTACGGCATCCCACAGAGTGGGAGCAACCTGCCATTCGTCTATGAGTCGAGGTTTATCACCATTGAGAAGCAGATCGGGATTGATTTGAGCAAGTTGCAGGTTTTGCATACGTTTGCTTGGCTCGGACATATAAAGCACACTGCGGCATATTTGTTCGGCTGTAGTGGTCTTTCCACACCACTTGGCACCTTCGAGCAAAACTGCCCCCTTGCCTCTCAATCTGCGTTCGAGGAGCTTATCGGCTATCCTGGGCTTATAATTCTCTTCCATTAGGCTTTAAATAATCATTTCGGATGCAAATATAATCATTTTATTTCACAATTCCGATATTTGGCGGATTTTCATTCCGACATTTGGCGGTTTTTTATTCCGATACTTGGCGGTTATATCCCATTAATTGCCCTTGGAGTACGACGGCTGCGCGCGGCGGCAAGAGATGTGATTACAAAAGGCCTATGGCTGCACACTCTCCACTCGGTGCTTGCCATAGGCTATCGTTTTACGCAGGCCATGCCATTGGCATCTCTTGCCAACTGCTGTTACACGCTCTAAGCTTCAAATATTAAGATATTCGCGCAAGGAGGTTACATATTCTTCAAATGCGGCTATGCCGGCGGGGGTTATACGGCAGGTGGTGCGGGGCTTTTTGCCCACAAAACCTTTGGTTACAGAGATATATCCGGCTGTCGACAGCTTGTCGAGCTGGATGCTGAGGTTGCCCGAGGTGGCTTCGGTCTTGTCTTTGATATACACGAAGTCGGCCTCTTCGAGGCTCATCAGTATCGACATGATGGCCAGTCTCAGCTGTGAATGAAGCAGTGGGTTTAGCTCTTTCATCGCAGTTGGCGTTTGGCTTTGGCCCGCATTACGATGCTCGGAATGAGTATCATGGCCATGAGGGCGAAGCATTGACATATATAATATATATATAGATCAAATTCCACCCCTGCCATCATCAGCGAGCCGAGTGTGCCGCCTATGCATACACCCGCAAGGCCTCCGGCCACCATGGTGCGTTCGCGCACCACGATGCCCTGTGCCATGGCGCTCATGCCTATAACGAAGAAGGGGTAGTAGTACATGGATGTCCACACAGCGGCAGTGTGATATATTGCCGACATGGCAAGGCACGACAGGATGCCGAGGATGGCAATGGCCATGGCTGCGTTCCAGATGTTGACCGACAGGCGGTCGGTGAACGAGAGCGGCTCGGTGCAGGCGTTTTTACGGCCTTTGATGTTGGTGTAGATGCTCAGTGGCACGACGAGCGTCCAGAGCCAGTTCCAGGCGGGAGAGAATTTGAAGTACATCAGAATGGCGATTACGCCGGAGATGGCTGTCACGGCCACGCCCCAGGTTACGAAGTTGTTGCTCATCTGGAGAGATATGCGGCGGCGTGTGGCGGCAATCATCGAGCCTATCAGCTCCATGCTCTCTTGTGGGGTTAGTTTGCGGTCTTCCATAGTGAGATAGTTTAGATGGTTTGGAAATACAATGCAAAGATAAACAAGTTTATAAAATAAACCAAATTATTCTGTAAAAAAAGATGTGTTTTTTAAAAAAAATATTTTGGAGGTATCTATCCGTATACAAAAAGGAGCCTATGGCGCGTAACCATAGACTCCTCCTTAACGCTTAACGCGAAGTTTATTAGTATCCGAATACGTCTTCGGGGGTGAGGATTACGATGCGACCGTACTTGGCGAGGCGTTCGAGGTCGAGGTCCTTGGGGTCGCCGAGTATGCCGTAGTAGTAAGTGAGGCCTTTGACGTTGTCCTGCTGGAACTTAACCACATCGGCAAGGGTCATGTTTCCGAGGTTGTCGTACACGGTCTTGCGCTGTTCGGTGTTGATGCCGCGGTCCTTTGCGCGGAGATATTCCCAGGCTTTGGCGTCCTTGATGATGCGCTCGGAGCGGAGCTGGGATTCGAGGCCCTGCTTGGCAATCTTGAATGCGTCTTCAGACTGAGGCATATCGTTGATGATGAGCAGGAAGGCATCGATGGCGTCGAGCATCTTGTCGTTTTGTGTGGCGATTGAGGTCTGGTAGGAGTAGGGGCGATGGGTGTCGGAGGGAGTACCGAGAGTGGCGCCGGCCGAGTAGGCCAGCGAGCGGCTTTCGCGCATTTCCTGGAAGACAATCGAGTTCATCGAGCCGCCGAAGTACTCGTTGTAGAGTGTTGCAAGGGGAGCCTTGGCAAGGTCGTATTTGCCGCCGAGGTTGGCAAACATAGTCATGTAGAGCTGCTTGGCGTTGTAGGGGGCAATGTAGATTACGGTTTCTTCGGGCTTGACCTGATAGTATACGGGCTCATACTTGGTGGGAATGAGCTTCTTGGGGGTGATGTGGGTTTTGTTTACGAGCTTGATAACCTGCTTGGGGTCGAGGTTGCCGTAATATATCACCTTCTGTTCGTGGGCAGCGAGTTGGTGCAGAGCGTCGACGAGCTGGGCGGGGTCGAGTGTGGCAAGCTCGTCGTTGGTATAGGTTGTCTGCTTTATCATGTCGGGGCCGTAGTTCACGTATTGGCGCAGCTGAGCAAAGTAGGAGCGCTGGTTGGCCTTGGTGTTTTTGCGGCCTTGCTTCACCTGCTCCACAAGGCGGTTGTACACGTCCTGGTCGGGCTTGGCGTTTTTGAGCCAGTTTTCAAATATTTCGGCGGCCTTGGGCAGGTTTTCGCTGAGGCCGGAGATGGTGAAGTAGGAGCGGTTGGCGCCGATTGAGATGCCCACTGAGCAGGCAAGCTTGTAGAGCTCGGCCTGAATCTGGTCGTAGGTTTTGCTGTCGGTGCCGATGAGGTCGAAGTAGCGAGCGGCCATTGAGAGTCGCTTGTCATTGTGCGAGCCGTAGTCGAACACGTACATGAGAGTGGCGAGGTCGTTGGTGGTGTTGCGGGTATACACCACGGGGATGTTCTGCTTGGCGCGGAGCACTGTGATGTCCTTGTCAAAGTCGAGGAACACGGGCTCGATGGGCTGTACCTGGCTCTGCTGCACCTGGCGCAGGAAGTCGGAAGTCTTGTCGCGGTTGGTGGCGATGGGAGTGAGCGAGGGTTTGGCAATCTTGGCCACGGAGGTGTCTTCGCCCTGCAGCTTGTGGATGGCTACGTAGTTTTGGGGGCCGAGGTATTGGTTGGCCACGCGCACCACGTCGTCCTTGGTGATGGCTTCTATTTTGTCGAGCTGAGCCACCATGTCGGCCCAGTCTTCACCGTTGACAAATGCGTCGGTAAACATGTCGACGCGGCCGTCGTTGCTCTCGATGCTGCTCTGGACGCGTAGCTTGAGGTTGTTGACGATTGCGGGAATGAGTTCTGCGTCAAACTCGCCCTTGCGCAGCATGTCGAGCTGGCCGAGGAGCAGGTCGGACACTTGGTCGAGGCTCTGGCCAGGGTTGGGCACGCCGATGAGGATGAAGGCGCCCTGGTCGCTGAGGCCGTACTGCGATGCGCCCGAGCCGAGCACTTTCTGAGAGTTGTTGAGATTTACGTCGATAAGGCCGCTCTTGCCGTTGCTGAGCACCTGCGAGAGCACTTGCATCACGAGCATGTCGGAGTGCTTGGCCTCGGGTGTGCGCCATGCCAGATAGAGACGTTCGGAGTCGGGGCCGAGCACTTCGCGCTTGATGGGCGATGTGATGGGAGCTTCGGGTTTCACTTCGAGGTGCTTGAGGGCGGGGTTGGGCTTCATGTCGCCGAAGTGGCGGGTGATGATGTCGACCATCTGGTCGGGGTCGAAGTCGCCGCTGAGCAGTATGGCCATGTTGTTGGGCACATACCACTGTGCGTGATAGTTCTTTACGTTGGTGATTGAGGGGTTTTTGAGGTGTTCCTGAGTGCCGAGCACGGTCTGAGTGCCGTAGGGGTGGCTGGGGAAGAGTGTGGAGAGCATTGCCTCGGCCATCTTGCGGTTGTCCTGTGTGAGGCTCATGTTTTTCTCTTCGTAGATGGTTTCGAGCTCGGTGTGGAAGCCGCGCAGCACGGGGTTCTTGAATCGGTCGGCCTGGATTTTAGCCCAGTTTTCGAGCTGGTTGGAGGGAATGTTTTCCACATAGCAGGTCACGTCCTGCGAGGTGTAGGCGTTGGTGCCGTTGGCGCCGATAGCGGCCATGAGCTTGTCGTACTCGTTGGGGATTGCTATGAGCGAAGCCTGATAGCTGATGGAGTCGATCTGGCGGTAGATGTCGCGGCGGGCGGTGGAGTCGGTGGTGTGGCGATAGGTCTCGAAGAGCTGTTCGATCTGGTCGAGGAGGGGCTTTTCGGCGGCATAGTTCTGAGTGCCGTAGTTGGGAGTGCCCTTGAACATGAGGTGTTCGAAGTAGTGGGCCAGGCCGGTGGTCTCGGCGGGGTCGTTCTTGCCGCCCACACGTACGGCGATGTTGGCCTGCACGCGGGGTTCGTCTTTGTTGACGCTCATATACACCGTGAGGCCGTTGGGCAGGGTGTAGATTTTGGTGGCCATGGGGTCGCCGTCCACGGTGCGGTACTGGTACTTGGCTGCCCAGCCACACATGGCGGTCGATGCCACGAGAAGAGATAATAACAGTTTTTTCATAGAAAAATATTTATTAGGGGAAAGATTTGTCTTGAAAAAAGCACAAAGACAGGGAAGTCGGCCCCCTGTCTCTATACTCTTTATCTGGTGTTAAAGTTTCTTAATATTCATCCCAGCTGCGTATTTCTACGGAGTCGGGCGAGAGGGTTGTGAATGCCTGTATGAATGCCGATGCCAGGCGTGCGTTGGTGAGCAGGGGTATGTTGAGGTCGATGGCGGCGCGGCGTATCTTGTAGCCGTCGGAGAGCTCGGCCGACGAGAGGTCGCGGGGAATATTGATTGCGAGGTCCACTTCCTTGTTGTGAAGGATGTCGAGGGCCTGGGGTTGCTTGCCCTCGTCGGATGGTTTGTAGACGAGAGTCGAGGGCACGCCGTTGTCGGCCAGGAATCGGTGTGTACCGGCTGTGGCATAGATGCGGAAGCCGCGGTTGTAGAGCTGGCGGGCCGATTCGAGCATCACGGCCTTATGCTTGGCCTTGCCGGCCATGAGCATCACGCCCTTGGTGGGAATGCGCTGGCCCACAGAGAGAAGCGACTTGAGCACGGCTTCTGACGATGATTCGCCTATGCAGCCCACTTCGCCGGTCGAGGCCATGTCGACACCGAGCACGGGGTCGGCACCCTGAAGGCGCGAGAACGAGAACTGCGATGCCTTGATGCCCACGTAGTCGAGGTCGAAGGCGCTCTTAGAGGGCTTTTCGACGGGCAGGCCCAGCATGACGCGGGTGGCGAGGTCGATAAAGTTGATTTTAAGCACCTTGCTCACGAAGGGGAAAGAGCGCGATGCGCGCAGGTTGCATTCGATTACCTTCACATCATTGTCCTTGGCGAGGAACTGTATGTTGAAGGGGCCCGAGATGTTGAGAGCCTTGGCAATCACGGCGCCCACCTTCTTGATGCGGCGCATGGTTTCGACATAGAGTTTCTGGGGAGGGAACTGTATGGTGGCATCGCCCGAGTGCACACCGGCATATTCTATGTGCTCGGAGATGGCGTAGGCTTTGATTTCGCCGTTCTGAGCCACGGCGTCCATTTCGATTTCCTTGGCGTCCTGAATAAATTCTGTAACCACCACGGGGTGCTGTTTGGATACGTTGGCGGCCAGTTGCAGGAATCGGCGCAGCTCCTCGTCGTTGGAGCACACGTTCATAGCGGCGCCCGACAGCACGTAGGAGGGGCGCACGAGCACGGGATAACCCACTTCGGCCACAAACTGGTCAATGTCGTCCATCGACGAGAGTTCGCGCCAGCGGGGCTGGTCAATGCCGAGGCGGTCGAGCATCGCCGAGAATTTGTGACGGTCTTCGGCGTTGTCGATCGACTTGGCCGATGTGCCGAGGATATTCACGCCCTGGTCGTCGAGACGGGTGGCGAGGTTGTTGGGTATCTGTCCGCCCACGCTGAGTATGGTGCCGTGGGGCTGTTCGAGGTCGATGATGTCCATCACGCGCTCGAATGTGAGTTCGTCAAAGTACAGGCGGTCGCAGGCGTCGTAGTCGGTCGACACTGTTTCGGGGTTGTAGTTGATCATCACCGAGCGCCAGCCTTCCTTTTTCACGGTCATGAGGGCATTGACGGAGCACCAGTCAAATTCCACCGACGAGCCGATGCGGTAGGCACCCGAGCCGAGCACTATCACCGAGCGGTGGTCGTGCAGATATTCCACGTCGTTGTGCGAGCCGTTGTAGGTGAGATACAGGTAGTTGGTCATGGCCGGATACTCGGCGGCGAGGGTGTCGATCTGCTTCACCACGGGCACTATGCCGAGCGATTTGCGCAGGGCGCGCACGTCGAGGAGCGACTGCTGGGGGTTGGTCATGCCTTCCTTGAGCACCGAGCGGGCCACCTGGAAGTCGCTGAAGCCCTGCTGCTTGGCAAGGCGCAGGAGGGTGGGGGGCACGGCCTGCAGCTTGGAGTACTGTTCGAGCTCGCGCGAGGTGTCCATGATGTTGGCGAGCTTGTACAGGAACCATCGGTCGATTTTTGTGAGCTCGTGGATGCGGTCCACGGTGTAGCCGTGGTTGAGGGCAGCGGCGATGGCCAGCACGCGCTTGTCGGTGGGCGACGAGAGTGCGTGGTCTATGTCGGGAATGGATATTTCTTTGTTTTCGACAAATCCGTGCAGGCCCTGACCAATCATGCGCAGTCCCTTCTGGAATGCTTCTTCAAAGGTGCGGCCTATGGCCATCACTTCGCCCACCGATTTCATCGACGAACCAATCTCGCGGTTCACGCCGTGAAACTTGCCGAGGTCCCAGCGGGGGAGCTTCACCACCACGTAGTCGAGGGCAGGCTCAAAGAAGGCCGAAGTGCACTGAGTTACAGAGTTTTTGAGGTCGAAGAGGCCGTAGCCCAGGCCGAGCTTGGCGGCCACGAAGGCCAGGGGATAGCCGGTGGCCTTGGATGCCAGGGCCGACGAGCGGCTCAGACGGGCGTTGACTTCGATCACGCGGTAGTCCATCGACTGGGGGTCGTAGGCATACTGCACGTTGCACTCGCCCACGATGCCTATGTGGCGTATGATTTTGATGGCCAGCGAGCGCAGGTAGTGATAGTCGTCGTTGCTCAGGGTCTGCGAGGGAGCCACAACGATGCTCTCGCCGGTGTGGATGCCCAGGGGGTCGAAGTTTTCCATGTTGCACACCGTGATGCAGTTGTCAAAACGGTCGCGCACCACTTCGTATTCCACTTCTTTCCAGCCGCGGAGCGACTTCTCGATAAGTACCTGGGGCGAGAAGGCAAGAGCCTTTTCGACAAGCGCTTCGAGTTCGGCGGCGTTGTCGCAGAAACCGCTGCCCAGGCCGCCCAGAGCGTAGGCGGCGCGCACAATCACGGGATAGCCCAGCTCGTCGGCAATCTCGAGAGCGGTGGGAATATCCTCGGCGGCACGGCTTTTGATGGTCTTAACGTCGATTTGGTCGAGTTTTTCGACAAATAGCTCGCGGTCTTCGGTGTCGATGATGGCACGCACGGGGGTGCCGAGTACCTTCACGCCATAACGTTCGAGCACGCCGCTGCGGTACAGCTCCACGCCGCAGTTGAGGGCAGTCTGTCCGCCAAATGCCAGCAGGATGCCGTCGGGACGCTCTTTTTCGATTACGCGCTCCACAAAGTCGGGAGTCACGGGCAGGAAGTATATCTTGTCGGCAAAGCCCTCGGAGGTCTGCACGGTGGCGATGTTGGGGTTGATGAGCACGGTCGAAATGCCCTCTTCCTTCATGGCCTTGAGAGCCTGGGCGCCGGAGTAGTCAAACTCGCCGGCCTCGCCTATTTTGAGCGCGCCGCTACCCAGCAGCAATACTTTTTTGATGGATTGATCTTTGTTCATGATGCAGGGAGATTAGAGGAGTTTGATAAATTCGTCAAAGAAAAATTCTGTGTCGCGGGGGCCCGACGATGCTTCGGGGTGGAACTGCGCCGAGAAGTATGGCAGCGACTTGTGGCGTATGCCTTCGTTGGTGCCGTCGTTCATGTTGACGAACAGTGGTTCCCAGTCGGCGGGCAGTGTCGACGAGTCTACAGCAAAGCCGTGGTTTTGTGACGTTACAAAACACTGGTTGGTGCCGGCGCGGCGCACAGGCTGGTTGTGGCTGCGGTGTCCGTACTTGAGCTTGTAGGTCTTGGCGCCGGCCGCCTTGGCCAGCAGCTGATTGCCCATGCAGATGCCGCAGATGGGCTTGCCCAGCTCGAGAGCCTTGCGTATGTGCTCCACGGTGGCTTCGGCAAAGTCGGGGTTGCCGGGACCGTTGGAGATAAACAGGCCGTCATACTCGAGGGTGTTGAAGTCATAGTCCCAGGGCACACGTATCACTCTCACGCCGCGCGCTGCCAGACAGCGTATTATGTTGTGCTTTATGCCGCAGTCCACCAGCACCACGCGCTTGCCGTCGGCGGGGCCGTACTCGGTCACCTCGGTGCACGAAGTTTTGGCGATAAGATTCTCGGCATTGGGGTCGTAAAAGTCGATTGCGTTGTCGTCCTGGCCCTCAAACACTATCTTGCCAAGCATCGAGCCTGTGTCGCGCAGATGCTTGGTAAGGGCACGTGTATCAATGCCGTAGATGCCGGCAATCTGCTCTTGCTTGAGCCAGTCGGCCAGAGTGCGGTCGGCCAGCCAGTGGGAGTGCTGCCAGGCGTAGTCCTGGGCAATTATTGCTTTGCAGTGTATGCGTGAACTCTCAAAGTGTTCGCTGAGATCGGGAGTACCCCCTTCGGGCGGCACACCGTAGTTGCCCAGCAACGGAAATGTGGTGACAAGTATCTGACCTTCGTAAGAGGGGTCGGTGAGGCTTTCGGGATAGCCCGTCATGGCAGTGTTGAATACGACTTCTCCGGCGGTGGAAGCTTCGTGGCCGAAGGAATATCCCTCGTAACGGGTGCCATCTTCGAGTATCAAGGTGGCGCGCTTGGTTTCTCTCATGCGATTAGTTTATAAAATCGTTATCCGGCCTTCTTGAAATTTGGAAAGACCATGCAAAGATACGAAAAATTTTAAAGCGACACCAACAATCTTTCATATAAATTTACAAAACCGCTGTCTGAGCCGCCAGCGGAGGTTGGCGGGTCGAAGCCTCGACTTATGATTGATGTCCTCGGAGCCGGACAATAGAGAAAAATACCGGTGCGGAAGCAAAGTCATGAAAACTGCTCTAATAATTAATGTGAAAAATGTGCAAAACAAAAAAAATCAATTTTTTTCGAATTTTTTCTTCAAAATATTTGGTGGATTCAAAAATTGTCCCTAACTTTGCAACCGCAAACGGGAAACAACCGAGTCCCACTGCAAGAGAAAATTGAAGATGCCTCTTTAGCTCAGTTGGCCAGAGCACGTGATTTGTAATCTCGGGGTCGTTGGTTCGAATCCGACAAGAGGCTCAAAGTTGAAAAGCATCGCAAGAACTTTTAAAATACAAAATAAGGGCGTGTTCCAGAGTGGCCAAATGGGGCAGACTGTAAATCTGCTGGCTTTGCCTTCGGTGGTTCGAATCCATCCGCGCCCACTACAAGTTTTGCGGAAGTAGCTCAGTTGATAGAGCATCAGCCTTCCAAGCTGAGGGTCGCGAGTTTGAGCCTCGTCTTCCGCTCGAAAAGACATATTGCCTATGTAGCTCAGAGGTAGAGCACTTCCTTGGTAAGGAAGAGGTCGCGGGTTCAATTCCCGCCATCGGCTCAAATTTAAAACGTAGCCCCGATAGCGTCTTTTCGTTATCGCGGCTAATTGTTGAGAATCAATCATTCAAAAAAACAAAAATATATAAATTAGCAAGTTATGGCTAAAGAGAAATTCTTAAGAGAGAAGCCGCACGTAAACATCGGCACTATCGGTCACGTGGACCATGGTAAGACTACTCTTACCGCCGCCATCACCACCGTGCTGGCTAAGGCTGGTCTTTCCGAAGTTAAGTCTTTCGACCAGATCGACAATGCTCCCGAAGAAAAGGAACGTGGTATTACTATCAACACTGCACACGTTGAATACCAGACCGCCAACCGCCACTACGCTCACGTTGACTGCCCCGGTCACGCCGACTATGTGAAGAACATGGTTACCGGTGCTGCTCAGATGGACG
>QLIP01017836.1_pt1 | contig 49274 bp, 49 predicted proteins | sample 1769771 | NCBI WGS metagenome assembly QLIP01 (sample SAMN09428762, study PRJNA476227) | Gut metagenome, whole genome shotgun sequencing project. | isolation source: cecum | host: Rhizomys sinensis | place: China: Jinsha town of Minqing, Fujian Province | collected 2013-09-23 | reverse complement strand
TGCGGCATTTCTATCTGCGGCGTTTCTATTTGCGGCATTTCTACCTGCGGCGTTTCTATTCTTTGCGTTTCTGCCCTTTGCACTTCTATTTTTTGCGCTTCTATCTTTTGCGCTTCTGCCTTCTGCTCTCTCTCCTGCACGCCTTTTCCCTTCGTACTGGAAAAAACATCTTCCGGCATCAGCTCATTGACCGCCTGTGACAGATCTGCTTTCAGATCCTGAAAAAATCCCATTGTATAGCCCTCCAATCATTCGTTTTCATTCTGAAGTTTTATATGCTGTATGGCCGGCGTCTCATCGGTCACCGCCACAAATGCGGTGCTTTCTAAATCTTTCAACCTATCTATGATAATCGGCAGTGCTTCTACTGTCAAGCGTTTATCCATCGAATCATGCATCAATATCATAGCTCTATTGTATTTTGTAATGTCCACAGTACAGTTATATACAAGCGAATCCACACTCTGTCCTTTGCCTGAGGCATCCCCGCTTGAAACATTCCAGTCAAAATACCGGATTCCCTCTGCTTCCAAAAGCCCTGCGAGCTTTTGCATCGGCACTTGGCTTACCGTATTGCTGCTGCCGCCCGGAAAACGATAAAGAACGGGCCGGACTCCTGTAATCCTTTCTAAGTAATCCTGCAGCTTGTGCATATCGTTCATAAAACTTTCTTCGGAAGCGTAAAGCTCATAATATTTATGGCTGTAAGAGTGCATGCCAAGCGCATGCCCTTCGTCTACAATCCGTTTGTACAGCCTCTCATAGTCCTCTCCCTCCTTGCCAATGACAAAAAAGGTCGCCTTGATGCCTTCCTCCTGCAAAATATCCAAAATCGCATCGGTATATATCCCCGGGCCATCATCAAAGGTCAGATAAATCTTGCGGATGCCGCCATCATTCTCTATATGATAGGTAACCATGGGATCTTCTGGCATTTCAGGCACTGTTTCCTCAGGTGCCGCTTCTTCCTTGTTCACTGCCGTTGGCTGCGTCTGTGCGCTTTCACCGTCTGCCATGACCGGCTCTAGCTTTTCTTCCGTTATTTCCGCACGCTCCGCCTCTTTCTTTAAATAGGCTTCATACAGCACTGCCACACGCTGTTCTAAGCTGTGCAAGCGAAACATCAGCAGGATGCACAAAACTGTTGGAAGCAGTATAATCCCAAAAAAACCAAGGAAAAGCATCTGCTTGAAGCGTCTTACCCTCGCCGCCCGGTCTTGCCTGCTGTTTTTTGCCTGTGCATCGGGCGCATCGTTATCTTGTTGGTCAAAATCCAGGCTCTGCCTTTTTGCTTCCTGCTTCATGCGGCCACGCTTCCTCCCTCATTAACTTTCATTATATCACACTTTTTTCCAGAAGGAAATTAAATTTTTAAGAAATATTTTTAAGAAGTATCCGCTGCTTTTACAGACATCACAGCACACCCCGTTCTTTTGCCTGTAAGAGCAGCAGCGCCATGACATCCTTTACGTTTTCCTTTGTCACATAAACGCCAAATCCCTGCGCCTTTAACTGTTCTGAAACTTCGCCCGCAAACATTGCCTGTATCATCAGATCGCCCGCCGCCGGGCTGTAGTGGCTTGTTTCATAATAATAGCTGTTGCTGCATGTCACATCATTAAAACCGCTGAAATTATAATACGGCACCGCCTCTGCCAGCCTCTCCAAAAATTCCAGGTAGCCATTTTCAATGTCTTTCTGGTATGTCGCCGCATGGACAGGGTTTGTAAAAAATACGAGGTTTATCCCGTTTTTTTCGCACAACGCCACAATCTGCGAAATTTCCTCCAATACCGCATCTATCCTCAATTCGTAATAATCCGACCAGTAAGGAATATTCCTTGTTTCATCAAATGCCGGGACAAGCGTAAGATCCTCCGTGCCCGTCCTGTAATAACGCTCCACCGCGCCCGCATCCGGCTCTCCATGCGCCCGGATCGTTGCTAGAGAGCGCAGCGTCGTGACCGTATCGCAATAACGCAGGTAAAAGCCCGCCTTGTCTGTTAATGTGCCATCGTATGGGTAGGCAAGGCGGTAGAGCTGCTTTTTGTGAAAATCCGGATCTACAAAACAGGAAATGTCATCTACCCCAATGAGGACATTCTTTGGCATCTCTCCGTTTGCAATCATCGCTTTCAGCGTCTTAAAATGCTCATACGGAAGCCCTTCGGAATACATCATATTATAATAATTGCCGCCCGTCATTTTTTCCACATCCAAAAAACCAACGCGGGAAGACCCAAACAGATAGGAATCAAATTTTTCCGGGTTTTCTATGACATATTTTGTCTTAAAATAATTTTTATTCGGCTCAATCCCATTATCCCTGATTTTGTCCGCATGGAATATGTTGTATGGATCTACGGCCACATTAAAGGGGATGATGGCAAGCGCGATAAGCAGCGTAAACACAATGGTTTTACACAAAAACTTCTTCATGCCGGTCCTCCTTTGCCATCAAAACTGAAAATAAATAAACTGCTGGCTCGTCCCGTTGTGGATCTTGATAACAGCAATGAGCATCGTCATGCCAAAATAAAGGCCCCAGCGCATCCAGGCCGGAAGTCTGCTTATTTCCTTTAGCAGATCCCGCCTGCCCGCCGCAGCATCATAGACTGCCAAAGCCGCCATAAAAGCGCCGATCTTTGCAAGATTAAACGGGGACATTTCCATATCCGCCAGTGCTTTGGCAAACGAAACATCGGCAAACATATGCGTAATAAAATAAAACGCCCCGCGCAGCCCGTTAGAGCGGAAAAAGATCCAGGCAAAATCGACAAGCAGAAACGTCACCGCCGTCTGCAGCAAAGCCACAGGCTTCTTGCCAGCATCCTGCCAACAGTTTTCTGTTACGCGATGCCGCCCGTGGATGCTGGCATCCTGCCAAAAATTTTCTATCACGCGGTACAGCCCGTGGATGCCGCCCCAGAGAAGATACGTATAATCCGCGCCATGCCATAAGCCGCTGGCCAAAAACGTCACCATCAGGTTAAACGCTTTTCTTGGCGCGCTTACCCTGCCGCCGCCAAGCGGGATGTAGACATAATCGCGAAACCAGGAAGACAAGGAAATATGCCATCTTCCCCAAAATTCTTTGAGCGACCCCGCATAATAAGGCGCGGAAAAATTTTGCATCAAGTCAATGCCAAAGAGCTTGGATACGCCGCACGCAATGTCAGAATATCCTGAAAAGTCATAATAAATCTGCATCGTAAAAAGAAACGAGGCAAATACAAGCGTAAACCCGCTATAGTGTGTCACTTCATTAAAGATCATATCCGTATATTTGCTTAACGCATCCGCTAAAAGCAGCTTTTTGGCAAAGCCAAGCAGCATCAGGCGCAGCGCGTAAACGCCATCCTCATAGCAGAAACGTTTTTCTTTTTTTAACTGCGGGAGCAGAGCCTTTGCCCGGTCGATCGGCCCTGCAATCATATCTGGAAAGTAGGAAATAAAACAGGCATAATAGCCAAAATGCCGCTCTGCTTTCTGTCTGCCGCAATAAACATCCGCCATATAAGCGATGGCTTTAAACGTATAAAACGAAATTCCAAGCGGCAAAATGACGCGGGCAAAAAAATCATACTGCACTGCCGCTTTCGCCTTCTGCCAGGATAATGCCCCCGCCAGATAGCCAAACGTTTCCCAGATGAGCGAAGCGTATTTAAAAAACAGCAGCGCCGCAAGCACTGTGGAAACGCCAAGCCACAAAAAAGCCTGCCTCCCCCGCTTAGTGCAGCATCTTTCCATCCAAAGCGCACAGCCGTAAGTTGCCACCGCCGTAATCCCCAAAAACACGCCATAGTGCGCATCCCCACGCAAATAAAAATAACAGTCCGCTGCAAGCAGGAAACACCATCTGTATTTGTGCGGAAGCGCCCAGTATAACAGAAAAACGACCGGAAGAAATGCCGCAAATGCCAACGAATTAAAAATCATAACCTTCTCCGTTCCAGGCACAAAGCCTTCCTGTCAATGGTGAAACAGCCTGACGCCCGTAAAGCACATGGCCATGCCATATTTGTCGCACGTATCAATGACATGATCGTCCCTGACCGACCCGCCCGGCTGCGCCACATAGGCTACGCCGCTTTTATGCGCCCGCTCAATATTATCCCCAAATGGGAAAAAAGCATCCGAGCCTAACGCCACATCGCGCATCTTATCCAGCCACGCCCGTTTTTCTTCCCGGGCAAACACGTCAGGCCGTACTTTAAAAATCTTCTGCCATACGCCGTCTGCGAGCACATCCGCACTCTCTTCCCCGATATAAAGGTCTATCGCATTGTCGCGATCCGCACGTTTGATACCGTCTGTAAACTTTAAATCCAGTACCTGTGGCGACTGGCGCAAAAACCAGTTGTCTGCCTTTGCGCCCGCAAGCCTCGTGCAATGGATGCGCGACTGCTGCCCCGCGCCAATTCCGATCGCCTGTCCGCCTTTGGCAAAGCATACGGAATTGGACTGTGTATATTTTAACGTGATCAGCGAAAGCAGCAGGTCAAGCTGCGCCGCTTCCGGTATTGTCTTCTCTTTTGTCACGACGTTTTCCAGAAGTTTTCTGTCAATCTTTATGCTGTTGCGCCCCTGTTCGAAACTGATGCCAAAGACCTGTTTTGTTTCAACAGGCGCCGGCACATAGTCCGCGTCCATTTGGAGCACTGTATAATTTCCATTCTTCTTGGAGCGCAAAATGGCAAGTGCCTCCGGCGCATACCCGGGTGCGACTACGCCATCGGATACTTCCTTCTTAATCAGCTTCGCCGTGTCCACGTCGCATACATCGGATAAAGCGATAAAATCGCCAAAAGAAGACATCCGGTCCGCCCCTCTTGCCCTGGCATAAGCGCACGCAAGCGGCGAAAGCGATGCAAAATCATCTACCCAGTAACTTTTTGCCTCCACTTCCAAAAGCGGCAGCCCGATTGCCGCCCCCGCCGGGGAAACATGCTTAAAAGAAGCCGCCGCAGGCAGCCCGGACACTTCCTTTAGCTCTGCCGCAAGCTGCCATCCATTGCACGCGTCCAAAAAATTGATATAGCCCGGCCGGCCGCTTAGCACCGTAACCGGCAGGCTGCCGCCATGTTCCATATAAATGCGGGAAGGCTTCTGGTTTGGGTTGCAGCCGTATTTTAACTCCAGTTCGTTCATATCCATCCTCTTTTCTTTTGCTGCCTTGTCATTTTTAATTTCGTTTGTTTACGATCCTCGTTTCATAAGCACCGGTTGCGGCCGCAATGTAGCGCACAAACAGCGCGGCTTTATTTTCCTCATGCAAAGAGGCCCAAAGCAAGTTTGTATAAGCGTCAATATCATCGTCTGTCGCTACTAAGGCCGGCTCGCCTTCAAAACTTGGCAGCGGATTGCCGTCGCCTTTGTATGTATGCAAAAAGCGTCCTTCGCCCGGCATGGGATTTTCATAGGCAAACGTATGCCTGTTACAGGATGCAGGATTCCCTTCATTGCTTTTTAAAATAGACATTTTATAAGAAAAAGAGCCGTCTTTTACATGCAGCAGCCCGGAAATGCGCGGCGTATAATTTGGCGCGTCCGGCTCAAACTCCCGCGTTTGCAGCGCGTCCTCAAATGTCTTCTGCCTTCGCAAAAATTCATAAATTGTATCGGTCTGGTCGCCGTTTGTCACGATCGTATCAGCGCCTAGCACGCGCACCGGCGCATAAATGATCAGGCTTGGATCTGTCATCTTAGACGCGTCAAACGGCTCCGTGCGTATCCCTTCCCCATCTTTGACAAAAACGCGGTTACGGCTGTTTTCACTTCTTCCCATAATAAAATATGCAGTTATGGCATATTTGCCGTTTGGGCTTTTGCCAATGACAATGCCCCTGCCCGGATAGGCGTTTTCCTGCAGCAGCTTTTCTATCGATCTTATCCGCATTGTGCAATTCCTCCTTGCCTGTTTGTTTCCTGCTTTGTTATTGTAGCATATTTTATGGATAACTGCTATCAATTTTTTTCACAGCGCATCTGGCAAAGCGCATTTTTTTCTATCTCTCTTGCGCTGCTCTTATAAAAATGCAAAAATCCTTCTTTTTTATATTCCTGCGTCTGCTCCTGTATGAGCATCCTGCCTGGATGAAAGAGAATCTCCACTGGCAGCTGCTTTTTCTTTGCATAACGCAACATGGCGTCAAACAGTTCGCGCACCCGCAGGATATCCATGCTGCCGCTCATCAAAAGCCCCCATAAAAGCCCGTAAGGAATGCCCTGTGCTTCCAGTTTTTTACGGTTTTGTGCGGCAAAGGCATTTAAGAGCAGGTTTTTTAGCAAATTCACCGGCGAATACGTAGGATACAGGCCGACCTGCACAAAAAACAGCCCTAGCGGCTCTTTAGAGAGGCGCACAAACGCAATCTTTTCCCCATTCTCCCTAAGTTCCTTGCACAATTCCATAAGGACGTCAAAAACAAACGGAACCATGTGCATATGCTGATGGCTGTCAATCCTTAATTCCTCTAAGCCAAAAGCATTTTTGGCAAGCGCGATCTGTGCCGCAAATTCCTTTTTTAACTGCGCTTTTACCTTTTCTCTTTGCTTTTTTCCAGCAAAATGCAGCCACAATACCTTGCCCCAGGAAAGGGAAAATACCCCGTCTGCATCTGTCAGATCCGGTATATCCTCCTTCGCTAAAAGCGCCCTGCCGTCCAAAACGTTTAAATGCACGCTGATAAGCGGCTGCTTTGGAAAAAACGCCCTGTTTTTTTCAAAAAGCTCCACACACGCGGCAAAACAGGACATATTGACAATGACGCTGATGCTGTCTAACGCACCTTTTTTCAGGCATTCGATAATATCTTCCGAAGTATGGCAGGAAACGCCAAAATCGTCCGCATGCATATCTGCCCATGCCATTTCCTGGCTGCCAGTCTCCGGCTCTTTGCTGTACTGTTTTTTCTTTCGTTTTTCTGCCAAAAGCATGCCCGCAAGAAGCAGAAAACACAAAAGACTGACTGCCGCGCCCGCAAATAAGCCTTTTGGCACATAAGCAAGCGCAATCTGGTGCCATCCCTTTCCTAGCGGAAATGCCAAAAATGTGCCATATGCCTTTTGCGGCATGACGCGTTTCCCATCCACCGTTACCCGCCAGGAATCTTCATAAGGTATCGTAAATACCATCATTTTTTCTTCTGCGGCCTCTGTCTGTGCCACAAGGCGGGAGCTGCTTTTTCTTATGACATGCACCGGCGTTTTGGCGATTTCCTTGTATGCCCGCGCTAAAGCGGCCTCATCCTCGCTGGCAAACCAGGCGTTTTCTACTATCAGTTCTTCCCCATATGCCCGTAAAGTAAATACCAGCTGCTCATCTTTTTTGTATTCCCCCAGGTTTAAGATTTTCCAGTTGGAACGGTTTAAATAGCCGCACAGAAACTTTCCATTAAGATAAACTTCCGCCGCCTGCGGTATGTCCTGTGCGCTGACATAGGCATAGAGCCGCCCGTCCGATTGCGCCTTAAGCACATAGGATACCCCAATGGGCATCTCTTTGCGCCTGGAAAAGAAAGTCAGGTTTCCCCGCTTTTCCTCCACGCAGTTGCTTTTTAGCACATGCAAAATCTTTGCTTTTTTAAAAATTTTTGTTTCTTCCTGCCCAAGTGCCGCCGCTTTGCCATACATGGCATTTTGCAGGGCAAACGGGTCTTCTTCTTTCATATCCACGCTGGCAATGTCCAAAGACGCCAAAAAACCGATAGGCAGCGCATAAGGATTCTGGTATGCCACAAGCTGCGTGTTGGCAAAAGAGAGCGGCTGATACGGCTTATTGATACTCTGCTTCGTCCCAAGCAGGTATTTGATGCCAAGCAGGCTGTCTACTGCCTGGGTCGTTCCCGTGCCATATTCCACATAGAGCTTATTATTGTTTAGCCCCATCTTTTCTAAAAAAGACAGCACGAAATTTTTTTCATTGGAGCTGTAATGGGTAAGCCCCGCATAAGAAAAACGCATGGCGTCATTCGTGCCTTTGGGATTTAAATTCTCTATCCTGTAAAACCCTGGATCCTGACGCTTTAATTCTGCTATCACAGGCGCTATGCGTGCCTGCTGCGCGGCATATTCCTGCGCCGTGCCATGGTATGCGCCCTGCTGCTGCATATATACAAAAACCGCGCCTGCGCTAAGATTGACAGACTGCAAAAAGATAAGCAAAAACAGCAGTCTTTTGTCCTTCGTTTTTTGCAGCCAGTACAAAAGCGGCAAAAACAAAAAGGCGGCCAGCATATCAGGAAGCGCTTTTTTTAAATCCAAATACGTATATTGGTATTGGAAGATCATGCAAAAGAGCAGCGCAAGCACCCCTGCCGCATAAAAAAAACGCCTTTTTTGCATCCCTTCCTTTCCCGCCAAATACCCTTGGCACGCATAGGATAGCAGCAGAAAAACAAACAAAAAAGCGTAGCGGTAATGGTAGCCCGAAGGCTCCATAAAGGCGTGCCAGGCAAAATCAGCCTTTGCCAGGCAAAAGCTCCCCATCATAATGCCAAGGAACGCGCCGGATAATACCCGCTCTTTTATGGCAATTTTTTTCTGGAAAAAAAACAGCACAAGCAACACAAGCATCAGGATGCCACAGAAAATATGCGGCATGCCGTTCATAATCTCCTGGCTGTCAAACGCCAGCGTAAACAGCTTGGACAATACTTTGACCGGATTTAAATTTGGAAATAAGACCCCAGCCTGCAGATCATCTGCATCTTTCTGGCTCCCTTCCAAAGCCAAAAAGGCAGGCAGGAGCAAAACGGCGCAAAGCCCTGCCGCCAGCAACGACGCAGTGCCAAAACGCCATAGTTTCTTCCAAAGCCCCCGCTTTTCCCCCATCACTAAAATGCGGTAACCAAAATACAGGACACTGAATATACAGACCATGTAACCGATATAATAATTGCAAAAGAGCGTCATAAAAAGCGCCCCGGTGTAAGTATAAGGCTTTTGCCCTAAAAGCAGCCTTTCTATGCCGATGCACACGATTGGAAGCCACAAAACGCCATCCAGCCACATCACGTTAAAGCTGTTTGCCGTCACATACCCCATACAGGCATATGCCGTAGAAAACAAAAGAATTTCCCATGGCATTTTTCCGCCAATGCCAGCGCACTCCTGCCCGCAGAAACGGTGCTTTGCATAATATGCCATCGAAACGCCGCAAAAGCTGAGCTTTAAAACGATCAGCACCGTCACGCCCGCCGGTATCCACTCTGTTTTTAAGAAAAGAAACAGCAGGTTTGCGGGGCTTGTCAGATAATACGCAAAAAACCCTGTCATGTCGCCGCCTAAACATTTGGCAAATGTGTAAAACAGATTGTTTTCCCCGCCAAAGAGCGTTTTATAATAGGCGAAATAATCCGCGTACTGCTTTTGCATGTCCGCTATCAAAAAAGATGCCGTCCCAAATGGCGCAATGCGCATCATGATGCAGACTGTAAGCCAAATTGCTGCTGGAAGGGCAAATGCCGCCCCATAAAACAGACTGAGTTTTTTTCTTTCCATGTTCTTTGCTCCGGCCAATGTTTTATAAATATTTTTCCACAATCTTCTCCATCTGTTCCCATTTTGCTTCCATGTCTTCCACTAGCTTAAACTGTGTGCGGCTGCGGTCTAAGTTGTGTTTTTCACGATGGATCTTAAAATATACGTCGCCTTCTAAATAATCTGTCAGAAAGCGCATGCCGCATTCAAACGTCATGACTTTCGCCCCCATTGGGAGCATCTTCAATTCCTCCGGCGTCAGCCTGCCTTCACAGCCTTCCACAAAGCCTTTCGTATACAGATCGAACAAGGAAAGGTCACAGGAAATTTTAGAAAGGTCTGTTTCGTCCTCCGCGCCTGTGCTCGCGCCAAAACGGATGGAATCGCCAAAATCATTGATTGCCAGCCCCGGCATGACCGTATCTAAATCGATTACGCAGATTGCCTTCCCCGTGGCATTGTCTATCATAATATTATTAAGCTTCGTATCGTTGTGCGTTACGCGCAGTGGGAGCTTCCCAGCCTGCGCCAGCCTGCCAAGCACCTCTGCCGTTTCCTGATGCGCCAGCACAAACTGTATTTCTTTTTGCACTTCTGCCGCACGGGCGCATTTATCTTCTTCCACTACCTGTTTAAAACGCGCAAAACGCGCCTTTGTATCATGGAATCCCACAATCGTTTCATGCAGCGACGCTGCCGGGTAGTCTGCCAGCATCTTCTGAAAATGCCCAAACGCTACTGCGCTTTCGTAAAAATCTTCCGGTTTTTCCACGCTGTCATAGCTTGTCGCATCTTTGATCAGATGATAAGCCCGCCAGTAATTTCCAAGGCTGTCCTTGCAATAAGGCTTTCCGTCTTTTGTCAGAAAGATGTTTAACGTTTCCCGCTCCGGGTCGCCGCCTTCTTCCTCAATTTTCTTTCGCAGGTACGAAGTCACCTTCTGGATGTTTTCCATTACTTCTTCCGGCTTTTTAAACACCGCATGGTTAATCCGCTGCAATACGGCCTGGTTTTCGCTCCCATCCTCCAGGCGGACTCTGACAAGGAAAGTATCGTTGATATGGCCGTTGCCAAATTCCTCAATGGCAAAAACTTCCCCGCCAAACGCAAACTGTTCTGCCACTTCCATTTTTTTCATGCAAATTTCTTCTCGCTCCATAGAAATCCTCCATTTCCCAGGCAGGCTGCCTGCACATCATTTCAGGCACAATGTCAATCCCACAGTTTTTCAGGATATATGCCGCTGTCTTTTAATTTCTGGATCGCGGCGGCCACTGCTCCTTTGTCCTCTTTGTAGGTCATCCCGTACCAGTGGTCTTTCGACCTTAATACCGCAACGCTCGCTTTTCCTTCTGCCACAAGCGCACCTACCGCATCTGGCAGGAAATATTCGCACTTTAACGGATTTTCCTGCAGCCCCCGCGCAAGAAATGCCGGGAAGCCATCTTTTAATTCCTGCAGGAAACTTTTCCGAAAACCCCACGTATTCATGGAAACTGTGCTGCCAGCCGGGATCACATGCCACGTTTTTCCGTCATCTTCCGTATATGCCGTGCCAAAATCCTTCTTTTCAATCCTTGTCCGCTCTTTTATGCCGGTCAAAAAACCATGCCCGTCTATCTCGCAGATGCCCCTTGCCACATGCCCGTTTTCCGTCAATGTATTTTCCAGAATATAGCCCGCCATCGCATAACGGTACTTTTCATCGTCCTCATGGCTTGCCAGATAATCATACAACATCCCAAATGCATGGCTGCCATAATAATCGTCAGCATTGATGACAGCAAATGGGCCGTCTATCACATCAAAGCAGCTTAGCACGGCATGCCCTGTCCCCCACGGCTTTTGGCGGCCTTTTGGCACGCTAAACGGCTTTGGGATGTCTGTAAGCTCCTGGAAAACATACACAACTTCCATATGTTTTTGTATGCGGCTGCCGATTGTTTCCTGAAACTCTTTTGCATTCTCTTTTTTAATGATAAAGATGGCTTTCTCAAATCCTGCTTTCTTTGCATCATACAAAGAAAAATCCATAATAATATGTCCCGCTGCATCTACCGGGTCAATCTGCTTTAACCCTCCATACCGGCTGCCCATACCGGCTGCCATAATGGCCAATACTGGTTTTTCCATCCCCATCCGGCTCCTTTCCCTTTTTACCCGCAATACAAGAACAGCTAACAAAACCCCGGAAATTCCCATTTTCTGGAATTTCCAGGGTATGCCTGACCTGCCTTTTAGCGGCCTGCGGGGTTACACCCCCATCTGCTTTGCAACCTCTGCCGCAAAGTCTTCCGTTTTCTTCTCAATGCCTTCGCCTGTTTCATAACGAACGAATCTCTTGATGGAGAAAGCGGTGCCTTCCGCTTTTGCAACTGCTGCTACGTAGCTGCCAACAGACTGTTTGCCATCCTCGGCTTTTACGTAAATCTGATCTAACAGGCAGATTTCTTTCAGTTCCTTCTTGATGCGTCCCTGTACCATGCCTTCGATGACTTTCTCCGGTTTCTGGGACTCCTTCGGGTCGTTCATAATCTGCGCTTTTAAGATCTCTTTTTCATGCTCAATAAAATCTGCACTGACCTCATCCTGCGAAACATATTTTGGCGACAATGCCGCTACCTGCATCGCTATGTTTGTCATCGCTTCTTTTATGCCGTCTGTCACTTTATCCGTCCTAGACTCTACAATAACGCCAATCCTGCCGCCGCCGTGCACGTAAGAAACAACGCAGCCTTCCGTCGCCGTTATCTTTTCAAATCTTCTGATGCTTAAGTTTTCACCGATGGTGGCAACTTTTTCGATCAAAGCGTCTTTGACCGTCTTGCTGTTGTCCAGATTCCAGCTCTCTGCCAGGAATGCTTCGATATCTGCCGCATCGGAGTCTGCCGCCTGGTTTGCCACTGCTGTAACAAACTCCTGGAACTGCTCATTTTTTGCCACAAAGTCTGTTTCTGAATTGACTTCTACCACTGCCGCCACTTTGTTATCTTTGACAACGACTTTGCAAAGGCCTTCCGCTGCAATCCTTCCAGCTTTCTTTTCTGCCTTAGCCTGTCCGTTTTTCCTTAAATATTCGATGGCTTCTTCCATATTGCCGTCTGTTTCGCTAAGCGCCTTCTTGCAGTCCATCATGCCGGCGCCGGTCAATTCCCTTAATTCCTTTACCATTGCTGCTGTAATAGCCATATTATCCTCATTTCTGCGCCGCTTTTTTCTCATCAGGCCAAGGTGCCAAAAGCATCCTGCCTTTTGTATATTGCTTTCTTTTATGCCAGGCAGCGCACAGGCACAAAACGATATATGTTTACATTCTTACATCCGGGCTTATTCTTCTTCTGCCACTTCTTCGATATCTTCCGCTTCCATGGCAAGATCTTCGTTTGCATACACAGCTTCGCCCTGGTTTGCCTCAATGACTGCATCCGCCATTTTCGCAACGATCAGTTTCACCGCACGGATTGCATCGTCATTGCCCGGAATGACATAGTCAAGCTCTTCCGGGTCACAGTTTGTGTCCGCAATGCCAATGAGCGGAATGCCAAGCGTGTGCGCTTCCTGGATGCAGATCCTTTCTTTCTTTGGGTCTACGACAAAAATTGCATCCGGGAGCCTTGTCATCTGCTTAACGCCCGATAAGTTCTTCTCTAATTTTTCCCATTCTTTCCTTAACTTGATCACTTCTTTTTTGGGAAGCACGTCAAATGTTCCGTCTTCCGCCATCGTTTCAATCACTTTTAAGCGCTCTACCCTGCTTCTGATCGTCTTAAAGTTCGTCAGCATGCCGCCGAGCCATCTCTCGTTTACATAATACATGCCGCAGCGCTCTGCTTCTGTCTTAACAGCATCCTGCGCCTGCTTTTTCGTGCCAACAAAAAGAATGGTGCCGCCTTCGCCTGCAATGCCTGCGATTGCATGGTACGCCTCATCTACCTTCACAACAGATTTTTGCAGGTCGATGATGTAAATGCCGTTTCTCTCCGTAAAGATGTACGGTGCCATTTTAGGGTTCCATCTTCTTGTCTGGTGTCCAAAATGGACGCCCGCTTCTAACAGCTGTTTCATTGAAATAACGCTCATGTTTCTACCTCCATGGTTTCTTTCTTCCGCATATTTCCTTTGGTGCAATCTGCCATTCCCGCGTCATGGAACACCCGCAGACAATCCATATGCGTGTTTTTTATCGCAACGAATAGATTATAGCATAAGAAAAGCTCTGTTGCAACCAATTTTTAATGATTCCTCGACGTTAAAATGTCCGCAATCTCTTTCTGGCTTGCGCCGACTGGAATCTCATGCACCCCGGCCGTCAGCCTTTTATCATAGCCATTCTGGCAAAGGTAAGTGTCAAATGCTGCCGCAGAGTCCGTCAGGCCCGCCTCTTCCACTTTCTTGCTGACCGTAAACGACCCTTCGCCGCTTCTGATGATAAGCGTCACTTTTGGCACGGCCGGATCTGGCTGTGCTGCCGGGCTTTCATTGCCTTCCTCCGGCTGGGTTGGTGCATCCCCTGGCTGCGCCTCCGGCTCTGTTTCTTCCTTTGGCTGCTCCGTCTTAGGCGCTTCCGGCTCCGGCTGACTGGGCTTTGCCTCCTCTGTTTTTGGCTGCCCTGTTTCCTGCTTTGCCGGCTCTTGCAAAGGATCGGCCTGCGCTTTCGCGCTTTCTGCCTCCCCTGCCGTTCCTAACGAGGATACCGTATCCTCCGGCTCTTTTGGCGTTTTAGACAACAGGCCTGTCGGCTCTTTTTCATCATCTTGCGGCGCATCCTGCATGCCTAGCTCCCTCGCCCTTTCTATCACCTGTTCATCTGTCATTGCCGCTTGTTTATCTTCTGCCTGAAAACTTAGGACGGCCGCCGTTACCGCCATGCCAATGCCAAGTCCCCGCAAATAATATTTTAACCTCATGTAAATCCCCGCTTTATGCCGGTCTGTTTAAAGACCTTCGTATAGATCGATCACCAATTTCACTTCACCGATGCCAAGCCCTAACTGCTTTGCGATTTCCAGGTTAGACCATCCTTGCTTATGCAAAGCCAGCACCTGGTCGTTGCTGTTTCTTGCGCTGCCCTCCTGCACCGTTTTGGCATGTTTTATGACAGGCTCCGCCTCGCTTTGCATGAAAATTTCCGGCGTCCATTCTTCCGGCATCAGATTTTCCTGCTCTGCCTCTTCTGGCATTATCTCTTCCTGCACCGGCTCTTCCAACATCAAAGGCTCTTTGGCTGGAATGCCCTGTATGGCAGCTTCTTTTACTTTTCGCTCCGCTTTGGCAACTTCCCTGATAGCTTCCTTTAACGCTTCTTCCTTATTGTTTAGCATATCATAAAGGAACATGACTTCTTTATGGTTGGTATGGATTGCTTCCAATACTGTATCGGAATATTCGTTGACGGCCATAATCTTTTCATTGCTAAGCCTGTCAAGGGAACGTTCTGTTTTCTCCAGCTTCTGCGCGATCGTTTCCTCTACCAATTCTGATATTTTATTTTCCGCATTCTGCATTTCCTGCTGCACAAGTTTTTTAACCTGCGCCTCTCCCAGCCTGATATCGTCACGGCTTAGCCTGCGCTTTCTCTCTGGCAGCACGAAACTGACAATAAAAATCAGGCAGCCCGCCGCCAGTGAAATTATCCCTGTCCATCCCATATCGCTTCTCCTAAATCTTCATGTCAAAACTTGAAGGATTCTTTTGTACCGCCTTCCCGTTTCTTTCTTGGAAAGCCCCTTTTTGTCTTCTTCTGCCGCCGTCGCCAAAATACTCATTTTTCCCTTTTTCCTTCGCATCCTGCCTCTTGCTGGAATTTTGCGCGTCGTCGCCGCGTTTTACCTGCGAGGATTTTTCCTGCACCTGCTTGGAAAACTGCGCCTGGAAACTGCTCTGGTCAGCTGCCGCCCTGCTGTCTTCGCTGTGTTTGAGCGTTGCATAATCCTGCACCCGCTGCACTGTCCCATTCATTAAAACCGGACTGATCGCCATACAAATCATCTCCTTACATGCCAGTCATTTTTACATCGCCTTTATGCCTTATAAATCTGCAGTACTTCACATTGGATTTTACGACCATGGATACATCCGCTATGACAATCCGCGTGCCAGCGTACACTTCCCCAGTCACGACAACCTGCCCCTGGCCATCTGAACTGCCCTGCATCAATTCTTCCACTTCTTCCAATTCATTGACATACTGCTTTAGTTCTTCTGTTTTTTGCTTGTTCATCTGTGACAGGGATTTCATGTATACAAGCTGATCATGGGGAAGTTTTTCCCCTTTGGCCAGTTTTTGTGATGTTGCAATAAGCACCGGCTGTACCATCTTTAACGCCTTTTGCGTTTCCGCAATGAGCTTTTGCAGTTCCTGGTGGCGTGCCTTTGTTTCCGGGTCGATGCCAATCTCTACTGTTGTGTCCGCGCCCATGGAAGAGCCAAGCGTCTTTACCGTCACAGACTTTGTCGCTGAAACGGTGCTGCCTGCAATAAATGCCTTTTTGCCGCCGACATTCACTTCTGTCTTTGCCGCCACTGTACTATGGAGGATAGAGCCGGACTCCACATACCCCCCTGCCACTGCATCGACATTTTCCAGGAATTTTGCAATGATATTGCCTTTTGCGCGTAAAACCCCTTTTCCCATGCCGTTCATGCCCCGGGCTATGATAATATTGCCGCCCGCCTCAATGCTTGCCGCTTCCACAACGCCCTTGACTTCTACATTGCCTTCCGCCTGGACAGTGAAATTAGAGCAGACATTGCCATTGACCTGCACATCCCCGGCATACGTAATATTGCCGGTCGCATTATCTACATTTTCCACTTCCAGCACATTTGATACAAAAACTTTGCCGCCGACAAGCGAAACATGCCCGTCTACCTCAGAAAGGATCGACATGGCGTCTTTGGAAAGTACGACATGGTTGCTGTATTGCAGTTTTTTGGAAGAAGGATGCCTTGGCAGCAGTTTTTCCCCGCGTACATTCATCCCTGCGCTTCCCTGTTTTTCTGGGAAGAGCTTTGCGAGCAAGTCTCCTTTTTTGCACGAATTGATCGTATTTAAATTAAAAAAGTCAACGCTCCCGTCCTCTTTTAACGTCGGTCTTGCTTTTAAGTCCGTATTAAAATAATATTCTATTTTCGCATCTACGCCCGGCACCGCCGGTTTGCCTGCTGCGATCGGATAATCTTTGCAATATTCCCTGTTGGCAACAAAATCGTCCAGCACGGCATCCTGCACGCCAAAACGCACATGCCTGAATTTTAAATCGTTTAAAATTTCCTCCCGGCTCATCTGCTTTCCGTTATCAGACGGCGCGTAAAATCTTGCCACAGCGCTCATATTATCAGGCGCAATCGTGACTACGACCACTTCATCCTCGCTGTAGCCCTTTTTCGCATTCAGCTGGATTACCGTTTCTTTTTCCAGGGAGGAAACTGCCGCATTTAACGCCGCCATATTATACTCGATTGTTTTGGAGTCCAGGTAGTCCATGACTTCCACTGTTTTTATAGGCTCCCCGCCATCCGTAGGAGGGAACAGGCGCAGCGATGTTCCCGCTTCATTGTATACCAACTGAAAATATCCGTTCATCCGCCCAACTCCTTTTATCTGTCTGTTAACAGGCCCATGTATTTTCCCATTTTGCCTTTCATCTTCTGCAGTGCCCGCGTATGCAGCTGTGAAACTCTCGATTCTGATACTTCCATGACATTGCTGATCTCTTTTAATGTCAGGTCTTCATAATAATAAAGGAGGATTACTTTCTTTTCTTTTTCCGTCAGTGTTTCCAACACCTCTGCCAATTTTTGTTTTAACTCGCCTTTTTCCAGTTCTGTTTCAGGATTGGCGTAATTTCTTGCCTCGTTGTGCTCCCTTGGGATCTCGCCCCCCTGGTCTAAATATTCATTTAACGATACGAGGCCCGTAATCTTCATCTGGGACTGCCAGTCGAGCAGGTCGTCCGTCGAAATGCCAATCTTTTCTGCTATTTCTTCCTCGCTTGCCGCCTTTCCACTCTCACATTCAATCTCATGTACTGCCATCTCAATCTTCTTTTGGTGCTGCCTGATCGTCCTTGGAAGCCAGTCCATCTTGCGGATCTGATCCAAAATCGCGCCGCGTATCCGCAGGCTGGCATAAGTTTCAAATTTTACCGCTTTGGCATAATCAAATTTGTCAATGGCGTCGATTAAGCCAAATATGCCATATCCTGTCATATCTTCATATTCCACATTGCTGCCAAAGTACATGCTAAGCCTTCCGGCAACAACTTTGACAAGCGGCGCATATTCCAAAATGAGCTGCTCCCTGATCTCCGGTGATTTGTGTTTAGCATAACTGTCCCACAGTTTTTTTCTGCCTGTCTCGTCCATATGTGTAGTCTGCCCCTTCCTGCACATAGAGTATGCTATGATTGATAAAACTATGCCGCATCCTGGTATATTGCCCGCATAATACTAGCATAACCAGGCTTTAGCGTCCTTCCATCCCATCGTCGCCTTCCTTTTTAATGACTTCCCCTTCTGCCTCTATGTCTTCCATAGCCTCTATGGCATTTTCGTCCTCTTTCTTTTCTATCTGGAAAGAATCAAATACTTTCCGTATGATCAGTCCTGCGATATAAAACAGGATGAGGACGGCCAACAAGATTGCCAGCATGCTTTTTAATTCATAATTTGTTACGTACGTCACAATGCTCACTGCGGCGCCTGCCACTAGCATTAAAATGACCGGTATGTTCTTCGTTTTCATATCTGCCCCTGACCCGTCAAATCGTTTTCTCGCCTTTTCCTACTGCTTTGATAATGAAATCCCCCGTTTCCGGGAAAAACACAACCGTCCGCCCATAATTTAACCCGGTATCTTCCGCGATAATCCTAATCCCCATCTCTGCCAGCTTGCGCTTGACAGCCAGGACATTTTTCTCCCCAATACGCGTCATTTCCGATTTGTTGTGGAACGAAAACATCTGCGCCCCGCCCGCAATCTTAGCGACAATCCTCGAGGGGACAGCCCCCTTTGCCTTCATCTGTTTTACGAGTTCCGCAATCCCCGTATCCGCAAACTTATAAATGTTCGTATTGTTGCTGCTTAGCCGGCTGTCCGGCAGCATGATATGCGCCAGGCCCCCGACTTTTGTTACCGGATCACGCAGCGCGATCCCAACGCACGAACCAAGCCCCAATGTTGTTATTCCTTCAGGACTGATGCAGACTTTGACATCTGCCATTCCTACAACAATAAATTTTCCCATAGTAATCCCTGAACTTCCCTCATGATTTTCTTTTTGGCACAAAGCGTACCTGGCTACTCTATTCCCAAAGAACTCAGGATCTTGCCATAGGACTCCTCATCCGGTATCAAAATAAAATAGCCGTCCAGTTCGATATCATCCTTAAACTGCGTTTGGATCAAGAGGATCTTATCCCCCATGACGCCAAACTCAATCGCGGGCACGCTCAATATCGCCGCTGCCATATCAATCGCCAGATCTGGTATGGATGGGTATATTTTAAAATTGGTTATGGTAGAAAGTGAGTTTAAATAAGCTCCTGCAATAATATTGCCAATCTCTTTTAAGGCGGAAATATGCATCTCCGAAAATTCCTCCCCGGTATCCGTCTGCATCAATTTATCCACCAAATGCTTTGCCGTTTCCTTTTTCGACAGGAACATAATGCTGCCGGTAATATCCCCTTCTACCGACAGGTAAATGCCTGCCATAATCTGTTCTGCACCGCCCATGGCTGTGCCAATATCCGTCAGGTCAATCAGCCGGACCTGCGGCACTGTCATGTCAACACGGCACTGGAGCATCTGCGCTAACGCTGTTGTGGCATTTCCGGCTCCGATGTTGCCAAGTTCTTTCAGTACGTCAAAATATTCTTGAGACATTCTCTCAGGATTTAATTCTTTCACGCGTACACCCCTTTTCCAGATAGTATTAGTTGACCGCCAGAGTCAACGGAAGCCGGATGATCCATGTGCTCCCTTTTCCAAACTGTGTCTTTACTTCCACTGTGCCACACAAAGACATAATCCTTGATTTTACAATGTCTAAGCCCAGTCCCCTGCCCGATACGGCCGATACCGCTTTGGCGGTAGAAAGCCCCGGTAAAAACAGCAGGTTGATAACCTCCTCATCTGGCATGCGCTCCACTTCCTCTGCCGTGATGGCACCGCATGAAATGGCCGCTTTCCTGACTGCATCCACGTCAATGCCGCTGCCATCGTCTGCAACCTCAATGACAACCTGGCTGCCTTGTGTATAAATATGAAGGGATATCGCGCCTGTTTCCGGCTTTCCCTTTTCCTTTCGCGCCTGCGCCGTTTCAATTCCATAATCTGCACAGTTTTTCAAAAGATGCATAAGCGGCGTGCCAAGCTCATCAACGACGGTGCGGTCAAACTCTGTTTCTGCACCGCTTACTGTCAATTCTATTTTTTTCTCCAGCGTCTTTGACAGATCGCGGATCATGCGCGGAAATTTATTGACAACGCTTTCAATCGGCACCATGCGCATTTTCATAACCGATTCATAAAGGTCTGACACTACGCTGCCAAGATAATCTACCTGCCTGCCAACCGCCGCGCTGGCATTGTGGTCTGCCGATGCAGCAGCCGCTAAGGAATTTTTTGCGGTCACTAGTTCACTGGCAAGATTTACCAAAGCATCCAGCCTCTTAGCATCCACCCTGACTGTCTTTTTCGCCGCATGCTTAGGGGACGGTTTCTTTTCTGTCTTAACGGGCGCCTTCCTTGCCGGCTCCTGTTTTGGCGCATCCTGCCTATATTCCGGCGCATCGATCAGGCCGCCCGACACCTTTTCAATCTCTGCCACGCGCTCTGCCCTTTTTATAATTTCTTCCGGGCTGCAGTGTGACAGGATGATCAGGCTAAAATCCAAGTCAAACCGCTCATCTTCAATATCCTGTGCGCCTGGCACGGATACGACGATCTCCCCGACTTCCTCCACTGCCCTGTATACAAGAAATGCCCGCGCTGCCTTTAAGATGCAGGACTCCTGCACATAGACGGTGATGCCAATAAGATTCATGCCCTGTTTTGCCGCTTCGCTTAAAACGAGCTTTTCCGCATCGGCAAACTGCACGTTTTTCCATTTATCCTCTTCGCCCGGCTCTTTCTCTGCCGCTTCTTTTGCATCATCCTGGCCAAGATAGCCCTTTAACGCCGCAAGCAGCGTCTTGCTGTCGTCCGTCCCTTCTTCGCCGGTATTTTGGATGTTTTCTAAGTAAGATTCCAGCGCATCCAGACATGCAAACAGCGTATCGACCATGGACGCATCCGCTGCCAGCGTGCCGTTTCTTACTTCTGCCGACACCGTTTCCATACCGTGCGCTAACGACTGCATCCGCTTATAGCCAAGCGTGCCCGCCATTCCCTTTAAGGAATGCGATGCCCTGAAAATCTCCGTCACTGTGCGCTTGCTCCCGGTATTTTGCTCCAATTCCAACAGTCTGCTGTTTAGGCTTTTTACATGTTCTTTTGCTTCATCGATAAAAATTTCCAGATATTGGCTCATATCCATATTCGTTTACCCCCACATTCCTTAATCTTTTAAAGTTTCCTTCCTGCTACAATATGCGAGAAGAAAGCTGCCATGCCGCGCTTTGGAAGCGACTGGTTGACTTCTTTGTTCATCAGCTTTGCCGCAATCGTCTCGTATGCCCGGGTAGATTTCGCATTAGGAGTCTGCAAAGACACCGGCATCTGCTGCATGACCGCTTTGGAAAGCTGCACATCCTGCGGAATTTCCCCGAGATATTCCATTTCCATCTTTAAATATTTATCCGTAACGACCTTCAACTTGGAATAGAGGACTTCCCCCTCTTCCGCATCCTCCACTTTGTTGGCGATCATTTTGATTTTTGTAAGCCCTGGCGTAAACCGATCGTGCCTGCGCAGCGCTTTTAACAGGGAATACGAATCCGTGATCGACGTAGGCTCCGGCGTCGTCACAAGCAGAATCTCATCGCTTGCCACAAGAAAGTCAAGCACGGCATCCGCAATACCCGCCCCCGTATCTACGACGATAATATCCGCAATCGCATCAAGCTCCGCAAGGTTTTGGATAATGTATGTCAAGTATCCTTTGCTTAAATTGGACATGCCCGCAATCCCGGATCCGCCCGAAATAAAGCCAACGTCCATAGGCCCCCAGGTGATGATCTCTTTGATATTTTTCCCCTGGTAGATCAAATCGCAAAGGTTATGCTTGGGCACTGCCCCAAACATGATCTCTATATTTGCCAGTCCAAAATCAGCATCTAAGATAATGACCCGCTGTCCCATTTTGCGGAATTGGATGGCTAAGTTGATGGAGGTATTGGACTTGCCTACGCCTCCCTTTCCGCTTGTCACGGTTATGACTCTGGCAACCGGCCTGGCAACGTCCGTAGATTTGATAATGTTTCGTAATCTCTCCGCCTGATCCATTATAAAACCTCCTTTTTGCCGCCTAGAAGCTGCTTCACCGCGCTTTGTACATTAAAATAACTGATATCGTCCGGCACATTCTGCCCGTAAGTCACATAAGACATCGGCGCTTTGGAGTAGAGTTTTGTGTTCAATAAATTTCCCAGCGTGCTTGTTTCGTCCAGTTTTGTAAAAATCAGCTTGTAATCTGCAATTCCTGTATAAGAATCCACGATTGCCAGCAGGTCTTTGTATTTGGTCGTCGCGCTCATCACAAGAAAAACTTCCACGTCCGCAAATTCCCTTGCCGACTGCACAAATTCCGCCACGCCGTCTTTCTGGTTTTCATTCTGCGGCGCATGCCCTGCCGTATCAACAAAAATATAATCATATTTGCGGAAGCTGTTGACCGCCTCCTTTAGCTCTGTAATCGCATAAATTACCTGGAATGGCACTTCCATAATGCTGGCATAAGTCCTAAGCTGCTCTACTGCCGCAATCCGGTACGTATCCGTCGTCAAAAGCGCGACATTTTTCTTTCTCTCCAGCCTAAAACGCGAAGCCAGCTTGGCAATCGTCGTCGTCTTGCCAACGCCGGTCGGGCCTACAAAGAAGATGACTTTCGGCCTCCCGGAAGGCGCCGCGCTGATGTTTGCGATCTGCCCGAATTTTAATACCATCCTCTGGTATATACTCTCTAATATCTGGTCGATCGTCGCATTTTTCGCGCTGACTTTCTTTATTTCATCAATGATCTCATTGGCATATTTCTCATCCACTTCATTAGCGAGCATCGTATTGTACAAAAGCCTTAAAAATACGACGATCTCGCTTTCTTCTTCCTCTTCTTTTTCCTCTTCCGCCTGCTCCTCCTCATTTTGCTGCAAACGCTGTTCCAGATAGGCCTGCAAGCTGTCTATCCGCTCGCCGATCACCTGTCCGATTAGGGCACTGTCCTGCTCTTTTGGCGCAAACGCGGGCATTGGCTGCAGGGGCTTTGCCTCCTCCCTGACAATAACGGGCCTTCGCACCTCCCGCTCATTTTCTTCGAGCGCGGCAGTCACTTCCACAAGCTGCGGCTTTAAGAAAGAGAACACTCCTTTCTTTTTCGTGTTTTTCACGTTCATTACCACAACGCTTTCGCCCATTTCCTTTTTTGCCGCTTTTACGGCTTCATCTTCGGTTTTCCCTTGAAATTTCTTAATTATCATTTACCGTCACCATCCCAACAGACTGTAGTTCTACGCTGGCGTCAATCTCATTATAAGATACGACGACCAAATCCCGGAAATAATCTTCCGTCAACCGCTTAAAATAAATCCTTACAATCGGCGCCGTGATTACAATGGCATTTTTGCCCAGATTTTCTAATTTTTGCGCCTGTGCGCTCACCGCACCCATAATCTTTTTTGTCACCTCAGGGTCAAGCGTCATGTAAGAGCCTTGCTCCGTCTGTTTGACGCTCGCCATAATCGCCTGTTCCAGTTTTGGGTCTAACGTGACCACGCTAGTCGTCTCGTTCGCTGGAAAATACTTGCCGGAAATCGCCCGCTTCAGACTCTGCCTTACGTATTCCGTCAGGATATCCGTATCCCGCGTCGTCGCCGCATAATCAGCAAGCGTTTCAAAAATCGTAAGCAAATCCCTGATGGAAACGCCCTCTTTTAAGAGATTTTGCAGGACTTTCTGCACCTCGCCAATGCCAAGCAGCTTTGGCACAAGTTCCTCTACAAGGGACGGGTTGCTCTCTTTTAAATTGTTGATAAGGTTTTGGACGTCCTGCCTTGTCAAAAGCTCCGCAATATGCTGCCTGATAATCTCTGTTAAATGCGTAGCAATGATCGAGGGCGGGTCAACGACCGTATACCCCATGCTCTCTGCGCGCTCCCTCTGCCCTTCGGTAATCCAAAGCGCCGGCAGATGGAAGGACGGCTCAAATGTCGGAATACCCGTAATCTCCTCCTCCACATAGCCCGGATTCATCGCCATATAATGGTCAAAGAGGATATCGCCTTCGCTAATTTGGATTCCCTTGATTTTGATAATATACTGGTTTGGGTTTAGCTGTATGTTGTCGCGCAGACGGATGATCGGAACGACCGTGCCAAGCTCTAGCGCAACCTGCCTTCGGATCATAACGACACGGTCTAACAAGTCGCCGCCCTGGTTAACGTCCGCTAACGGGATAATGCCGTATCCAAACTCCAGTTCGATTGGATCGACCTGCAGCAGGGAAGTGACATTTTCCGGCTGTCTGATCTCATCTGCCGCAATTTCTTCCGCGTCAACCGCCGCATCGATCTTCGCTTCCTCAATGCTGGAAGCAATGATGCGTCCCGTGACGATAAAAGCAAGCCCAAGCGATACAAACAAAATAATGTTTAACGGCGTTACAATGCCAAGCGTCAGCAGCGTCACGCCGACAAGATAGAGCACTTTTGGCACGCCAAAAAGCTGTTTGACGAGCACTGTCCCAAAATCCGCGTCTTTGGAGCCTTTTGTCACAAGGATACCGGTGGCAAGCGAGATAAGAAGCGACGGAATCTGGCTTACTAAGCCATCACCGATCGTCAGGATTGCATATTTATCAAGCGCCGCGCTAAATTCCAGGTTGCCCCAGATTACGCCAGTGGCAATGCCGCCGACAATGTTGATGACCGTAATGATAAGTCCTGCCGTCGCATCCCCTTTTACGTACTTTACCGCACCATCCATGGAGCCAAAAAAACTCGATTCCTGCTGGATTTTCTCTCTGCGCTCCTTGGCCTCTTTGTCCGTAATGGCGCCGGTATTTAAGTCCGCGTCGATCGCCATCTGCTTGCCAGGCATAGCGTCGAGCGTAAATCTTGCCGTTACTTCCGCTACCCTTTCAGAACCTTTGTTGATGACCATAAACTGGATCAGTATCAGGATAATGAAAATAATGCCGCCGACCGCAAGGTTATTGCCGCCGACATACTGCCCAAACACGGTCACGACGCCGCCCGGATCCCCATACAGGAGGATGAGCTTTGTCGAAGAAACGTTGAGCGAAATACGGAAAATCGTCGTAAAGAGCAGGATGGTCGGAAAAAACGAAAAATCCAGCACTTCTTTGGCAAACATGCAGCCAAACATGATCGCAAACGCCAGCGACATATTCAATGCCAGCAAAATATCCATCAGCCACGGGGGAATCTGAATGATAAACATGGCAAACGCCGCAAGAAGATACAGTGCAACGCCGATATCCGCTTTTTTCATTCGTCTTCCTCCTCTCTTGCGATTTTACTGCCCGCGCTAACGCCGTGCCTTTTTTATAAAACCGGGAAAATGCCTCAAACCTTTCCCTGTAAACTATATACCATGGCAAGCACTTCGGCAACTGCCTGGTACAATTCCGGCGGTATCTGCATGCCAATATCCACTGTGCTATAAAGCATCCTTGCAAGCGGCTTGTTCTCTACGATTTCGATATGGTGCTCCTTTGCCGCTTCCTTTATTTTCTGCGCCAGATAATCTTCCCCTTTGGCAAGCACGATCGGCGCTTCCGCTACATCCGGGTCATATTTGATCGCAACCGCGTAATGCGTCGGGTTTGTGATGACTACGTCGGCCTGCGGGAGATTTTGCATCATCCTGCGCTGTGAGACCTCGCGCATCTTCTGGCGGATCCTTCCTTTGATCTCCGGGTTTCCTTCGGTATTTTTATATTCATCCTTGACCTCTTGCTTGGTCATCTTCATATCTTCATTGAATTTATGCTTCTGGTAAGCATAATCCGCAAAAGCAATGATCATATACACTGCGGCAATGCGGATGCCAAGGTTTGTCGCCACATTGCCAAGCAGGGCGATCGCCTGCATGAGCGGCATATCATGCAGCAGGAAAATATTGGCTGCTTCCCCCGCAAGATACCGGTAAGCGACATAGACGATCACGCCAATCTTTGCAAGCGATTTGATCAATTCCGCAATTGCCTGCCTGGAAAAAATCCTCCCAAAGCCTTTCACCGGGTTTAATTTGCTCCCCTTTGGCATCAGCGGCTTTGTCGTTGGCTTCCATTTCACCTGTGCTAAGTCCGCCACAAAAGCAATGAGAAACCCAATAGCCAAAACCGGGAGCAGAATGATCGTCATCTCCAGAATCGTATTTTGCAGCAGCATCTGCAGCGAGCGGTAATTCACAAAACTGCCCGCCATTTTAATGACTTCCGGCATCTGGTTGTACAAAATGCCAAAGAGGTTGACAAACGACTCCCCCATATGCCCTGCCCAGAATCTTAAAATAAGGAACAGCGCCAGCAGTCCAAAGGCATTGCCGATTTCCTTGCTTTTGGCAACCTGCCCTTCTTTTCTTGCATCCGACAGCTTCTTTTCGGTTGCCGGCTCTGTTTTTTCCCCGCCGGGCCCTTCCTTTGCAAAAAACTGCAGATTGTATGATACTATCACAGCATGCCTCCTACAAACGCGGACGTCATTTTCTTTACTTCCTCATAGACTATATTGGCAACGCCAGGCAGCATCAGCGTTGTCACAAGCAATACCGCAAAACCTGCCAGGAGCTTTAACTGGATGCCGATTGCAAACATATTCATCTGCGGCGACACTTTCGCCATAATGCCAAGCACTGCGTTTAACAGCGTAATGACGACAAAGACCGGCAGGGCGACCCGGAAGCCTAGCACAATATACTCTGACATAAACTGCACCATGGACGCTGTTATATTGTCCGTGTGGAATACTGCGCCATTTACCGGGATGAGCCGGTACGCGTCTGCCAATGCACTGATCAGGTAACGGTGCATGCCTGTCACAAACAGTATAAGCAATACAATATATTGATAATACATGCCGCTGATGGACGCTTCTTCATTGGTCGAAGGGTCAAACTGGCTGACCATGGAAAGCGCGATATCCATATCGATCATCCTGCCGGCAAAAAGCACGATGGAATTGCAGATGACCGCCCCATAACCAAGGAAAAGACCGGTTAGCGCTTCCTTCATCACGATCACCGCATACTGCCAGACTGTCGTATATTCCAGCTGCACATGCGGCGTGACCGAATAATAAAGCAACAGGGATATGAAAAATCCCAAACCGATCCTTACTCTGCGCGGTACGCTTCTCATAGAAAAGAAGGGTACAATAAAAATAAAACTGGTGACCCTGGTAAGTATGAGCAGAAAATATTCCAGATCTGCCATGGAAAACGAATAATCCAACATAGCCATTACCTTCCGGAAACATTCATCTGATATAAACTGTGAAATCTGACCACAGCCGCACCATATACTCTACGATGCTGTTAAGCGTCCAACTGCCAAAAAGGATAATGCCAAGGAAAACCGCAATAATCTTTGGCACAAAAGTCAGCGTCTGCTCCTGGATTGACGTAACAGTCTGGAAAATGCTGATGACCAGGCCGACGATCAGCGAAATCAACAGGATTGGCGCCGACGTCTTTAAAATTAAAAAAATGGCGTCTCTGGCTATTTCTACGATGGTTTCTATCGTCATATGCATTCCTCTTTACACGCCTTAATAGTAAAATGTCCTCACAAGGTTGCCAATGACAAGATTCCAGCCGTCCGCTAAGACAAAGAGCAGAATCTTAAACGGCATGGAGATCGTCGTTGGCGGCAGCATCATCATGCCCATGCTCATAAGCGCAGATGAAACTACCATGTCGATCACAATAAACGGAATATAAATCAAAAATCCGATAATGAAAGCTGTCCGCAGTTCGCTCACGATAAAACTTGGCACAAGCACAGACGTTGGAAGATCCTCCCATGTCTGTCCGTCCCATTCCAAGTTTGCAATATCTGCAAACATCGCTGCATCCTTCTCCTGCGTCTGCCCTGCCATAAATTCACGAAGCGGCTTTAATCCGGTTTCGATCGCTTCTTTTTGCGTGATCTTTCCTTCGTCAAACGGCTTGATTGCTGTTTCATTGACCTGCGTAATGACAGGATTCATAATAAAAAATGTCAGAAACAGCGCCAGCCCTATCAAAATCTGGTTGGGGGGAGCCGTCTGCGTGTTTAACGCCGTCCGCGTAAAATGCAGCACAATGATAATCCGCGTAAATGAGGTCATCATCATGATCAGGGTAGGCGCTAACGCGATCGCCGTAAGCGTCAGCAGGATGCGCAGTTCGCCCGCTATCCTTCCATTGCCGTTGCCATACGTGACCGTCAGGTTGTTTGAAATATTCAATTCTTTTAAGCCATCAGGACTTTCCGCCGTGCCCGGCTCTTTAATATTTGTCCTCTCATCCGTCGTGCCCGTCAGTTCTTGGGAAATCGGATCGGCTGTTATATCTGTTGTATCCGCCGCATAAACCGTCGTCTGCTCCCCTATACACAATATGCCCGCCAAAAGCAGCAGGCATATCCATCGTATCACTTTTCTTCCGGGAAAAATCTTTTTCATTCCACTAATCCCAATCATGCCAATAACCATGCCCTTTCCACAGCCTGCAAACTTTGGGCCGTAGGCACAATATATGCAACGCATATTGCGTCTGTGCGTGGAAAATTTACTTTCCACGCTAAAGCGTTACTTCTTCTGTCTAAAACTCTTTACCTTCTCTAGAACATCCTTAAAGTTTAGCACGGCAGGCGCTTGTTCCTGCACAAAGCTAATCTCCTCTTTAGAGAGTTCCGCAAGCATGGTAATCGTATCTTTGCCAATGCCGATGACCAGATACTTTTCTCCGGTTTTTATAATTTGGATATATTTATTTGTCGTCAGCCGGAAGGTTTCAATGACCTGGATATTCTTCCCGGCACCTGCTGCTCCCTTCTGGTAATTGGCAATAAAGCGCGTCGTGGCATAAGTTGCCGCCAGCACAAGCACAAAGATAATAAGCATAGTCACAAACTGGACAAAAGACTCCAGCCTGTAGGACATGCCCGGTATTGTATACATAGAAATCCTCTCTTCTTACATTACCCTACAACTTTCTTCACAGCTTCTAAAACGCGCTCTGCCTGGAAAGGCTTTACGATAAAGTCTTTTGCGCCGCCCTGGATTGCCTCAATAACCATTGCCTGCTGGCCCATGGCAGAACACATGATAACGCATGCGCCCGGATTGGAGGCTTTGATCGCCTTCAGCGCCTGGATGCCGTCCATTTCCGGCATGGTAATGTCCATCAGTACAAGATCCGGCTTTAATTCATTGTATTTCTCTACAGCCTTCGCACCGTTTTCTGCTTCTCCTGCAACATTATACCCGTTTTTCGTCAAAATATCCTTGATCATCATACGCATAAACGCTGCATCGTCACACACTAAAATATTTTTCGCCATTTTCTTTTCACTCCTATTCTGCTATTTTATAATTTCAGTTACACGGATACCAAAAGATTCTTCAATTACAACAACTTCGCCTTTTGCTACAAACTTGCCGTTGACTAAAATGTCAATCGGCTCTCCGGCTATCTTGTCAAGCTCGATGATAGTGCCCGGAGCCATATCCAGAATATCCGCTATCGACTTCGTTGTCCTGCCAAGCTCCACCGTGACCTCAAGCGGTACGTCCATGATCAGGCCGATATTTTCCTGCCCGGATACCGGAATGGTATTGGGAGAAAAACTTTGGAACTGTGCCGGCTGCACATTGACGCTTTGCATCTGGGGCATTCCCATCATTGGCATGCCCATCTGGGGCATTCCCATTTGCGGCATTCCCATCATCGGCATGCCCATCTGGGGCATTCCCATCTGCGGCATAGCCATTTGCTGCATTCCCATCTGCGCCATGCCCATATCCATTGGCGCTGCAGCCTGTGGCGGAACATAAGGCGCGGGCTCTGGTGCGGGGGCTGGCGTTGGCACCGGTGCCGGTGCGGGTTCTGCCATTGCCTGGTTTAAAAATACCTCGCATAAATTCTTTGCAAAATCTATCGGATACAGCTGCAATATCGTGCTGTCGATCAGCTCGCCTATCTGCATGCGGAAAGCAACTTTGACAAACTCGCCCTTTAAGAATTCCGCCTTATTGCTTCCGCTCTCCATGTCTTTTGTTTCTAACAGATCTGCTACCGGCGGGCTGATATCAATCATCTTCTTTAGCATCGAAGAAAGGGAAGTTGCCGACGATCCCATCATCTGGTTCATCGCTTCCGAAATGGCGCTTAGGTGCAATTCGGAAAGCTCGCCTGCAGTATTCGTCCCATCGCCGCCCATCATCAAGTCGGTAATGATCTTAACATCCTGCTCTTTTAAGATAAGGATGTTCGTGCCATCCAGCCCTGTTGTATATTTTATTTGTATGAATACACACGGCCTCTCATAATCTTTGATCAAGCCATCCCATGTGGAAATCTTAACTACTGGCGTTGTAATGTTTACTTTTTGATTTACCAGGGAATAAAGTGTTGTCGCTGAAGAACCCATACAGATGTTGGCCACTTCACCGATCGCATCTTTTTCCATCTCGCTAAGTACTTCCTGATTGGCGCCTGATGCCGATGAGGACGGCGGCGCGTCTGCTGCATCCGCACTGTTCATGCCGCTTAGAAGCGCATTGATCTCGTCCTGCGATAACATTCCATCCATGCTTATTCCTCCTCCCTCAATACTGTTGTAACCCTGACTGCATAATTCTCTTTGCTAGACCCCGGCAGAGCCCGGAATTTCCTGATATTTCCTACATAGATCTCCATATCATCCTCCACCCGTTTGTCTAGCCGGATAATATCTCCAAGCTGCAGGCTCATAAAGTCGCTGACCGATATCCTGCTCTTGCCAAGCACTGCTTTTACCGGCACGTCTACTTTACGGATCAATGTTTCAATCTGCAGTTCATAATCTTTATCTTTCGAATCCTGTATCGTTGAATACCAGAACTTCGTATTCAGCTTATCCATAACGTCTTCTAACGTAAAAAACGGAAGACAGACATTCATCAGCCCTTCTACTTCCCCAATCTTAATATTGAGCGTTACAATCGCGATCATATCGCTTGGGGAAATAATCTGCACAAACTGCGCATTCGTTTCGATGCGCTCCATCCGTGGATACAAATCCACTACGTTTCTCCATGGCTCCCGCAAAAGCTGCATACAGATGATCATGATCTTATCTAAAATTGTCAGCTCAATCTCTGAAAAATCCCTTTTCCGGTCAAGCGGAACGCCCGGCCCGCCAAGCATCCTGTCAATCATGGCAAACCCAAGATGGGTCGCAAGCTCTAAAATGACCGTTCCCGGCAGCGGCTCAAAATTGACAAGCCCCAAAATAACCGGGTTGGACAGCGCATTTGTAAATTCTGAAAACGTAACGCTTTCAGAGCTTGTTACGCTCACCTGCACGCTCTTTCGAAGGTATACCGGCAAATGCGTGGACAGCAGCCGCCCGTAATGCTCGAACATAATTTCCAGCGTGCGCAGATGCTCTTTGGAAAATTTTGAAGGCCGCTTAAAGTCATACTGTTTGACCGGTTTTTCAGTGACGTCCTGTATGTCGCTAGCGTCTAACTCGCCTGTACTTAACGCTGCAAGCAAATTGTCTATTTCGTTTTGGGATAAAACCTCTCCCACAGAGGCTCACCTCCTATATCGTATTTGTAGGAGGCGTTATGAACATTGATAATCTCCAAACGCAACCTTGAAAACAAACTCAGATCCATACATCATCTGAATCCTTTTCACGATCTCCTGCTTTACATCATCTACATTGTCCCTAAATTCATCTATTGTATACTCCCCGACCGTCCCGATAATGATATCACGGATCAGGCTGTCCTGGATAGACGTTCCATATTTCTTATAGCCGTCTGCCTTCGTATCCATGACAAGGGATACCGATTTTAACAGGCAGTAATGGTCTTTCCCATCTTCGCCGCGCTTTAAGAGGATTGTCAGTTCGCCTTCCATGTTGTAAGTCGCAATGTCCTCGATTGGAACTTCTTCCTGCACGCCCGGCTCCTTTAATTCAATTTCAAGAATCGATGCAATCTGCGTAACGAGGTTGGATGTCTTTTGCGAAGCGCCTGTGACGCTTAGCATCATCACTGCCGTCAATGCGATATTCACAACCTGGAGCACCAAGATCAATATGGATAATATATTCTTTTTCATATACGTATTCCTTCCTTCATGCTTAATATGCACTTAAAGCATGGTATATTTTAATTACCACCCTTCGGTTTTTTGCCCTTCCTTCCGGCGTCGCGTTGTCTGCGACAGGAACGTACTCCCCTCTGCCTGAATGCTTGATGATGGCCGGGGGCAGGCTTGTCGTGTCTAAAAAGTAATTGAAAACGGATAATGCCCGTGCGCCGCTTAGTTCATTGTTGTCAGCAAAGCGGCTGCCCGGCGATACCGGAACGTTGTCCGTATGGCCTTCAATCTCAATAATGCTTTCCGCATACCTTTCTAGCAGTATGCCTACCTGGTCTAAAATCGGCAATGCCTCTTCTTTTAGCTGCGCACTTCCTGAATCAAACAAGAACGCGCCTTTTAAAGTAAGCTCCACATATTGCGAATTAAAATCAATTTCCACTTCCCCTGACAGGTTTTGCTCCTTTAAGGATTCTTCAATTTTCTCCGCAAGCTGTTCGGAACGCTCTAGCTTCTCCTCTTCCACGGCGTTGCGCGCTTCCATTTGCTCTTCCCCTTCTTCTGCCTTGCCCATGGAAGTCATATAATCGTCAAGCTGGCTCAACTGGCTGACGCCGTTGCTCATTAAAATGCCGTCGCCAATCGACATCGCACCGCCTGAAAAAATACTGAACGTTTCCGCAAACGAAGCGGCGATCATCTCAAACTTTTGCGCATCGACGCTGGACATGGAAAACAATAGCACGAAGAAACAAAGCAGGAGGTTCATCAAATCTCCAAAAGTCGCCATCCACGCGGGTGCGCCAGGAGCTGGAGCGTCTTCCTTGCGCTTAGCCATCTGCCTCACCTCCGTCAGCGCTTGCGCCTTCTATCTCTCTTTCACTCGGTGACAGGAATGACTTTAGCTTCTCCTCGATGACACGCGGGTTCTCCCCGGCCTGGATGGATAAAAGCCCCTCAATCATAATCTCCTTTACCATCATCTCTATATCATTGTTGTATTTTAGTTTGTTTGCAATAGGGCTGCAGATCCAGTTTGCCATCATGGAGCCGTAGAATGTTGTGATCAGGGCGACCGCCATGGCAGGACCGATAGCGGACGGGTCATCTAACGCCTGGAGCATGTTAACCAACCCTACCAGTGTACCGATCATGCCCCACGCAGGGCCCATGCCGGCAATGGCTTCCCAAAAGGAAATATATTTTTTGTGCCTTCCTTCTACGCTGGCAAGCTCCGTTTCCATAATCGCACGGACAAGCTCCGGATCAGTACCGTCTACGATGAGCAGGATGCCTTTCTTTAAGAAAGCATCATTTAAATCTGCTACCGCTTCCTCTAAGGAAAGCAGACCTTCCTTACGCGCCAGATTGGACAATTCTATAATCTTGCGGATGATCTCCTGCGTATTAAGAGTCGGCAGCTTGATCGCCTTTCCCATCGTCTTAAATCCTATCAGGAAATCCTTTACAGAGTACTGGATCAATACGGCGCTGAATGCACCGCCGATCGTAATCAGCACTGACTGAAGATCGACAAAGTTTAACAGGGCGCTAAAGCCTTCCCAAACAATTGCCATTACTACCAGCCCGATACACAGCACCAGACCTATCACGGTTGCCAAATCCATAAATTCCACCTGCCTTTTGCAAAATTCGCAAAAATATCCTTTCTCTACGATTTTACTAAATTTTTTGCCTCTTGTCTACTTTCTTTTTTAATATTTTTTATCTGGCAAAAATATCCTTGCTATTATCCCCTTATTTAGGGCGTTTGCACAAGAAGCGGCTGTGCACATTTTTTGTGCACAGCCTCCTTATTTTTTAACGTTTCAGGTTGATAAGCTCTTCTAGCAGCGTATCCGATACGGTAATGATCCTGCTGTTTGCCTGGAAACCTCTCTGGGTTGTGATCATCTCCGTAAATTCTGAAGAAAGATCCACGTTGCTCATTTCCAGTACACCGGTGCTCATATATCCTCCGCTTGCTGTAATATCTACGCCGATGCCGTCAAACTCGCCGGAGTTTAATGTTGCGGAATAGAGGTTGTCGCCCTGTTTTTCTAAGCCGGAAGCATTGGCAAACTCCGCTACCGCAATCTGTCCAAGCAGCCTTGTCATGCCATTGTCATAGCTTGCATAGACCATGCCGTTATCCTGGATGCTGACGTTGATCATATCACCGGTCTTGCGCCCGGATCCTAAATTGTTGTTTGTTGTATCGCCAGGATCTGCGGTCAGTGTGGATTTTCCCTTCTTATTATAAATACTTGTCTGCTTCATATTCACGGAAATCTCCGCGAAAGCCCCGCTGGCATCCTGTCCTTCAAAACTTATCTTAAACGCATCAGCGCCGTCTACGTTTTTAAATTCTGCCGTATTCGGATCATAACTTAAACTTACGCCGGTCACTTTCTTTTCAAGGACAACAAGGTTGCCGTTTTTATCCATTTTCCATTTCGTGATCAGCGCCCCGTCAGTTTTTGAAATGCCATATGCCTCTAAAACATCATCGGCAGGTGCCGTTGTCTGCTCAGGGTATTCACCAATCGTCGCCGGCGGCGTTGCTGTTCCAGGCGTTCCTGCAGCTAAAGTAATATCTGTTCCGTCAGATTTTTTAAGCGATATCACGCCCGTTGCATTATCCACCGATACTTTGGCACCGCCTGATACACCGTGGCTTTCGTTGATGGACACTGGCATTTCTTTGCCAAGTTTCGCGCCGATTGTCGATGTCACATCTTTTCCATTCGAGTCGAGCACTTTGTCCAGCTTAATATAAAACTCTCCTTCCGCCGTCGTCTTATGGAAGCTCATTTTCACCGTATATTCATAACCGGATTTGTCATAAATTGTCAGGTTGCGGATAAGGCCCGCCTCTGTTTCTAATGCGGAGTCGTTCTTATCCAAAACGCCGCCGATCGTTGCAAGCGTCGTCTGCTCCGGCGGATAGGTCAGGTTTTCCGCACTCATGATGCGCAGCGCTTTTACTGTATCTTTTTTGATCATTTGCGTGTCCGGGTCAACCAGCCAGCCCATGACATTGTAGCCGTTGCTTGTCATGGCAAGGTTGCCGGCACTGTCTACGTAAAAGGAACCATCCCGCGTAAAGAAGTTTGTCGATCCGTTGCTGACAACAAAGAAAGCGCTTCCTGTAATCTTTAAGTCAAACGGGTTGTTCGTCGTCTGCGTCGCGCCCTGGCCGGAGATTGCCGTATTGATGGCTGCTGATTTTACGCCAAGGCCGATCTGCCTTGCGTTGACGCCGCCTTTGCCCGATTCCGCGCTTGGCCCGGAAGCCTTCTGCGTCGTCTGGTACATCAGTTCGTTGAATGTGATCGACTGTGTTTTGTATGCCACTGTGTTTACGTTTGCGATATTGTTACCAATTACGTCCATCTTTACCTGGTGTGTCTTCAATCCCGACACGCCAGAGTACAATGATCTCATCATAATATTTGACCTCCTAGTCTGTCTGTATAGACTGCCGTATTGTTCCTTCTGTCATTCAGGAACATAAGCCCCCGTAAGGTCCGGCTATATGATTACGGCTCCGTCTATGTTTGTAAAAATATTATCTCTTGCTTCTGTCTGATCCATCGCTGTAATGACCGTATTTTTCGGTACACTCACGATGAATGCAAGCTGATCCATAATGACCAGCGATTCATTGATTCCTTTCTCACCGGCTTTGCGCATGCCATTGTTTAAACGCTCCAGCTGGCCGTCCGTCAGGCTGATGTTGCGGTCTGATAACCGGCTGGCCGCATGTTTGGAGAATTTTACCGCTTCTGTCTGAAGCGCCTGCGCCTGTTTTGTCGCCGTCCTTGGCTCCCTGTCCAGCCACCCTGTTTTCTGCCTTAAGATTTCCTGAAAACTCTGGCTGCTTTCTGCTTCCTGAAGCCGTGCGGGCTTGCTTTTTTGCAGGTACTGTTCCTGCAGTTGCCCGATGGAAAGGTACTGGCTATTTTGTACCTTCATCTGCTTCATCTCCTAACAATTCTTCCATCGCACTTACATATTCCGCATACAGTTTCTTTGCATCCGCCCCAACAAACGCCTGCTCATAAGGAGTCATCGCTTCATATTCTAATTTCAGCCTTGCTACTTCCTGCGCCTCATCCTTTGTCATCTCATCGATTTTGGGCAGCTCTTCCAGCCTCTTGATCCAGCCACTGACTTTGTCAAATGCGGCAATGTAGCTCCTGTCAATTACCTGATCCAAATCATCAATGGAATATTTCGCGCCGTCAATGGACAGATACGCTTTTCCGCCTTCGTATACTACGCTGTCTACATAGCCGGAAATTGTCTTTGTGCTGCCTCCGCTTGTCATCGTTGTCATGGATACATATTCCCCAACTAAGCCGGAAGCCCGCATCAGCGTCATGCCGCTTGTCATATTTTGCATTTCCTCTAACTGGGAAAATGTCGCCAGCTGGGATACAAATTCCGTATTGGCTGTCGGCTCTAACGGATCCTGGTATTTCATCTGCGCTACAAGCAGCTTTAAAAACGCGTCTTTATCGAGTGAATTGCCATTCTTTGGTTTGTCTTTTTCTTTCGTAGGCTTAGGCTGCTGTATTACCCCATCTACTACCTGCGCTATTGCACTCATCTCGGTTTCTCCTTTCTTCTTATTTTATCTTTGGCTTTTATGCGGTAAAATCTACCGTATTGCCAGCCTGTGCCATCATCTGTGCCGTCAGCCGGTCTTCCCCTTCTAATGCCAGGGATTCCTCAGCTTCGCCGTTTCCCTCGCCATGCAGGCGGATTCTGCGCACGGATTTTTTCTTTGGATCTTCTGTAGGGCCGCCTCCCCGCCTGTTGCCCTGCTCTAAGTTTCTTTCAAACGCATGGCTTTCGACTGTCACTTCAATCGCTTCCACTTTTACGCCCTTTTCATCCAAGGTTTCCCGAAGCTGGACGATCTGCGCTTCTAACGCCGCTTTGACAGTTTCTGATTCTGCCCTAAACTGCGCCGTTACAATACCGCCTTTTGCAGCAAGCAAAATCCTGACATTGCCAAGGCTTTCCGGGTGAAGATGCATTTCCATTTCCGACAGGCCAGGCGCTGCGTTAATCCTTACATAATCCAGGACCTGATTCATAATCTGCCTTGTTTCCTGCGAAATTACCGGCGCCTCCGGTGCTTCTATTGGCGCTGTGCCTGGGTTTAGGGCTGTGGCAGATACCGCCATGCCTCTTGCCTGAAGCATCTGTGCTCCTTCTGCCTTATCAGCTTTCCCTTCCTGATGCTGCGTCGGCTGCTGCTGTTGCTGCGTCTGTGTCTGTACCTGCGCTTTTGATTCCTGCATGCTTTTTTGCACTACCGTCTTTGGCGTATACTCTTGTGGCACGTCCTGCTCTATAGGAGCATCCTGCCTGGCTGTTTCCGTCTGGCTTTCTTCCTGCCCTGCTGGCAGCTGCCATGATGCTTTGTCTGCCGCATCCGGCATGTCCCCGGCTATTTCTACAACCGATCCTGTTGGCGCTTCCTGCCCTTTTGTTTCCTGCGTATCCGGCATAACGTCCTGCTGCTTTAATGCCTCAACAAACTTAGCCGTTTCTCCCGCATCCATAGAGAGCGCCTCCTGCAGCCCGGCCACTTTAGCGTCCACTGTTGCAAGCAGTGTCTGCAGCGACTGGTAAAGATCTGCATCGGTTAACAGGCTTAGCATATCTGCTTCCCCGGAGACTGCTAACACAAGCTCCCGCATGCACGCCGGGTCAAAAAGATCAAACATCGACATGCCAAGCGTTTCCATGACAGCAAGTACTTCTTCTTCCGGCACATGCAGCTCATCGGCCGCTTTCTTTAGAATTTCTTTTGCTGCCTCTAGCACGGCTTCTGTCTTTTGCGCGTCAGTTCCCTCTGCTTCCTGGACTGGGGCTTTCGCATCCGTTTCCCCTGCCGTCTGCACTTCCCCCGCATTCTGCGCCTCTTCTGCTTCCTGCATCTTTTGCGGCTCTTGTGTTTCCTGTGCTTTCACGGGCCTTTCTGCCACAGGCTGTTTTGCAAACGCGTCCTTTGGATCCCTATCTGCTTTTTTGGCAGACTGTACGGTTTCTTCTGACGGTTTTGCCTCTGCTTTGTCCATTGCCTGTGAAAAACTGCTGCCAAATGCCTGTATCTGGCTTCCCGCAGCATTTGTTTTTGTAACATTTGCTGCTATCGAAGGCAGCTTTGTTACAGGTGTACTCGTCATTTCAATTCCTCCTTTCTTCAATTTTCAAGGTTCTTGCTATTTATATAACAACTTCTGTGCCAATGGCATACAGAAATTATTATCATTATATATATCGGCGCGTTCCCGCATTTCCTTAATAGGCTGGATCCATAATTTTTGTCAGCTTCGCCGCAATTTTTGCATCCATGGCGCCAAGTATCTTGCCTCTTTCATCCGCGTTCATCACGCCTAAAATCTTTGCTGCCAGATCCAGATTGTCCGGCATCGCTTCAATGATGGCCGCCGCTTCCTTTGGCTTCATGGATGAATACGCCTTCGCGTACTCCTGTACTTCCTTATCCGCCACTTCCTGCTGTACGACCTGCTTATATAAATATTCTGCCAGTTCTGGATCTATGCCTTCATAATATTTCCGGTATTCTTCCGGGCCTGGCCCGCTTTCAGCATAAACGACTTCCTCATAAAACTGCGTGCGTATCCGCTGGAATTCCACCTGGCTTTCCTCAAACGTCTGCAAACGCTCAATCTCCGAGCGCAGTGACTCGTTTTCCTCTATTGCGGAACGCTTATCCGACTGGCTCTTTTCTAGTTCAAGCTCTAACGCCCGAAGCTGGTTGACCGCTTCTTCCAGGCTCGTATACCCATAATATTCCGTTACATTTGCAGAGTCTGACTGCTGCTGCGTAGGCAGTATCCGGTTGATGACCGGCACATCCTTTAAAATTGGACGCAGCACATTGCTCCCAAAGCCCCCTACGTCCATCTTCACAAGCAGACATAAGATCGCAATCCAGATAAGGACAACAAACAGCGTAACAAGCAGGGCGGAAACCGAACCGCGCTCGTTCCCTTCGCTTTCATCTAATTCATACTCGCGCTCCGTCAATGCTTTTGCCCGGCGCTTGACTTCTTTTTTTTGCGCTTTCTGGTCTTTCTTTAACTGCTTGCGCTCGTTTTTAATGCGTTTTCTTTCTTCCTTTGCGACTACGTCCATCTGATCTATATTCGCCATATCTTTCACCCTATCCTATTGACTCGCCCGTATTTTCTGCCCATACTGGTAACTTGTCAGTTCATCGACTTCTTTGCCTTCCCTTGCTTTTTCTTCTAACAGAAACTGTTCAAATGCATTGTCCCGCAAAACTTCCTGTGCCTTGCGCTCAATCATGACCGCTTCAAGTTTCTGGCGCGCCTCTTCTAAGCGTGCCTGTGCCTTTTCTACCTCGGCCGTCTGCCATACGATGTAATCTTGTATTGTAACAAGTGCTGCGTAATTTTCATTGAGCTTTGGAATGTCTAAGCGGGAAGCCGACAGCCTCCTGCTTTCTTCTTCATAGCCAGCCTTTCGCAAAAAAAGTTTCTGAAGTTTTTCCTCTTCTTCGTTTAACGCCGCACGCGCCGCGGAGTATTGCTGCTTTGCCTGTGATTCCAGCTTATATTTTATCTGCAGGATATTCTGCATCCGGTAAATAAACTTTGCCATGCCCTCACCAATCTCAATCTGCAAAAATTTCCTTCATCAGATTTACCGCTTCTTCATAGGAAAATTTATCGTCCACATCCTGGATTAAGAATTCGTTGATCGCGTCGATCTTTTCGATTGCATAGTCGATATGCGGATTGCTGCCGCGCTTATAAGCACCGATATTGATCAAATCTTCCGCTTCATTGTAGGTAGCAAGCGCATTTTTCAGCTGCCCTGCCAGCTTCTTATGGTCTTTTGCCACAATCTGGCTCATGCACCGGGAAATGCTTTGCAGCACATCAATGGCGGGATAATGATTTTTATGTACCAGCTTCCTGCTAAGCATAATGTGCCCGTCTAAAATGCTGCGTGCCGTATCGGTAATCGGCTCATTAAAATCGTCGCCGTCTACAAGCACTGTATAAAGGCCGGTGATTGACCCGGTTTTGGCGCGCCCCGCACGCTCTAAGAGCTTTGGCATCTCGGAATAGACGCTTGGCGGATAGCCCCTTGATACGGGCGGCTCACCGCTGGCAAGCCCAATCTCCCTTTGCGCCATAGAAAAACGGGTCAGGGAATCCATCATCAACAGGACGTCTTTTCCCTGATCCCGGAAATATTCCGCGATCGCCGTTGCCGTTTTGGCCGCTTTATTACGCTCTAACGCCGGTTTGTCTGAAGTCGCCACAACAACGACAGAGCGGCGCATGCCTTCTTCCCCTAAATCCCGCTCGATAAATTCCCGCACTTCCCTGCCGCGCTCCCCAATGAGCGCGATTACGTTGATGTCGGCTTTCGTATTGCGGGCAAACATGCCAAGCAGCGTTGATTTCCCAACGCCGGAACCTGCAAAAATGCCGATTCTTTGACCCTTTCCGACCGTCATCAGCCCATCTACCGCTTTTACGCCAAGGGAGAGCACTTCGTCAATAATCTCCCGGCTCATGGCATCCGGCGGCTGCGCCTCGACCGGATAATCCACGCCAGCCTTTTGGATATCATCGCCTGCCAGCCTGCCAAGGCCGTCTAACGTCTTGCCAAGCAGGAACTCCCCTGCCCGTACAGAAAGCGGATAGCCTTTGTTTTCCACTGTCGAGCCAAGCCCTATGCCGGCCGTATCCTCATATGGCATGAGCAGTGTCTTCTTATCGCGAAACCCTACGACTTCCGCCATAATCGGCGCAACGGTTTCGTCTTTGGCATAAATATAACAAATATCCCCAAGCCGTGCATCAGGCCCTATGGATTCAATCGTCAGGCCGACAACATTGACAACTTTTCCCAATTTCTTAAAAAAAGACTTTTCCGCCAGTCCCCTGTATTTCCCAAAATTGATCCGTACCGCTTCCAAGTCTTTTCACCTCTTTTACTTTATTTTTTGTAAGATAATATTTGCAGTTCCCGTTCCAGTTCCGATAGCTGCGTGCCAATCCCGCAATCGAAAATACCCCCCTCTGTTTCAATCAGGCACTCGCCTGTGCGAAGCGTCAAATCCTCAATCACTTCAAATGTCACCTGGTTTCTGGAAACGGCGTTCATCAGCTGCTGCTTGTGCGCACTTACTGCGGCGTAGTCTGCTTTTGCGACATGCACAAGAAACTCCCTGCTGCCTTCTATATTCCTGATGGCCCTCTCTAGCAGGTATGTCACGATACCGCCATAATGCGGCACGTCAAATTGAAAAATATGACGGTATATCCCCATCAGCGTTTCTACCATCATCGGCTCTATCTGTTCTAGCTGCTTCTCATACTGTTCTTCCCATGCATGCTGCTTGGCAAGAAACTCTTCTTGCATGGCTGCAATCTCTCTCTCGCCCTGCTGCCTGCCGTCCTCATATCCTTGCTGTCTGCCTTCTGCCTGTGCAGACCTTCTGATCTGTTCAGCTTCCGCCTGCGCCTGGGAAATAATCGCCTGCGCTTCCTCCCTCGCCTCTTTAGCGATTTCCTCCGCGCTTGGCCCATCGTATGTATTCAGGCTGACTGTTTCTGCATGCAGGCCCTCGGTAAATGTGCCGTCTTCGTGCGAAGTCCCGGCATTTTGCGCCGCAAACAACGCCTCTACGGCATTCTGCGTCGCAAATTCTGCTGCTACTGTCCCGGCTTCCTGATAGATCGTATGGATTTTCTCCTCTACCGTCTGGTTATAATCAATGACCCTGACATTGTTTGGAATCATATTAACATAGCCGGACTTTAATAAATTAGACAACGATCTCGTCACCTCCGCCTCTGGAAATGACAATTTCTGCAGAATCTTCCAGTTTTCTTATAATATTTACAATCTTTTGCTGTGCTTCTTCTACGTCTTTCATGCGGACAGGCCCCATAAATTCCATGTCTTCCTTGATCATAACGGCAAGACGTTTGGAAAGGTTGTTGAAAATAGCAGTCTGCACCTGCTCGTTGGCGCCTTTTAACGCAATCGCAAGATCGCTGTTGTCCACATCACGCAGCACCCTCTGGATCGCCCTGTCGTCAAGCAGCAGGACATCTTCGAATACGAACATCTTCTTGCGGATTTCGTCTGCAAGTTCCGGTTCCTCGATTTCGAGGGTTGACATAATATGTTTTTCTGTACCGCGGTCTACCGTATTTAAAATATCGACAACTGCATCGACACCGCCGATAATCGTGTAATCCTGGTTGACAAGCGAAGAAAGTTTGGATTCCAATATTTTCTCTACCTCTTTGATAATGTCAGGGCTGGTCCTGTCCATCATGGCGATACGCTTGGCAACGTCTGCCTGCCTCTCCGGCGCCAATGCCGATAATACAAGCGCGGACTGGTGTGGCGACAGATAAGACATGATCAGCGCGATCGTCTGTGGATGTTCATCCTGGATAAAGTTCAAAAGCTGCGCTGCATCGGTCTTGCGGATAAATTCGAACGGCTTTACTTGCAAGGATGCCGTTAACTTTCCGATAACGTTCATCGCCTTCTCGTTGCCAAGCGCCTTCTCTAACAGTTCCTTGGCATAACCGATACCGCCTTCCGCAATATATTGCTGTGCAAGGCAGACTTCATAAAATTCGTTGATCACCGCATCTTTGACTTGCGGCGTGATGCTTCGTGTGTTCGCAATCTCCAGGGTCAGTTCTTCAATTTCATCTTCCTTCAGATGCTTAAACACTGCAGCGGACCGTTCCGGCCCTAGCGCTACTAACAGCACCGCAGCTTTCTGTACTCCATTCATATCAGAAACCGACACTGCCATGTTTTGTTACCCCCAATCTTCATTCAGCCAGTTGCGCAACAAATTTGCCACTGCCTCTGGATTCTCGTCTACAAACTTCTCGATCAGCTTCCGTGTTTCAGATTTCGTTTCCACTTCGATATCTTCCAATGCCGGTTCAGGCGTAGACTGTAAGAGCTTTTCTACGGAAAGCTCTTCCTCTCCCTCGCCAGCACGCTCGCCGCGCATGCTTCTGAATACAACAAACGCCAGCAGCCCAACAATCAGGACGATCAGCACAATCTGGATGATATCTGACACACCAATCGAAAAACCTTGCGCATCGATAAAAATCGGCTCTTCATACGCAACAAACGTAATATCATCCTGCGCAATCCCGGTTGCGGTCGCAACTAAGCTGACAATGTCCGGATCTACCTCAAGGCGGGTCTTCGTGCTGTTCATCGCCTTATATTCTTCCCATGTAATGCCATCTAAGAGCCCTTGCTGCTTGGCATCCTCTTCTTTGACAATGCGGAAACGCTTCGCGGAAATTGATGCCGATGACTCGTTGTATTTGATCATTCCAGGCTCGATCGTCTTAGAAACGACATGCTCATTTGGCAGGTAATCCCGCTCAGCCTCAGATGTCCTGGAACTGGACTCGTCATAGTTATTGATGACATACGAAGGGCCGTCTTCGCCATTGGACGTCGTCCCCGGCACGCCGCCTGTCGTGCCGCTAGATTCCGACTCGTATACTTTTTCCTGTGCTAACAGTCCCTGGTCGGCGCCTTCCGGCGCAGAATAAGTATGCTGTACATCTTCTGTCTTGGAAAAATCAAGCACAAGGTTGCTTGCCACTTCCACCGCGTCATACTGCCCTGTGCCTATCAGGACTTTCCGCACTTCGCTTTTGACAAGGTTTTCCGCCTGCTGCTTTAACGACAGCTGCGTCGTCGCATTTCCCATCGGGGAAGTATCGTCCCCGCCAGCAAAAAGGATATTGCCGTCTGTATCGATGATCATGACGTTGTCTGTCGTGTCGTTTCCCATGGCAACGGCAATAAACCGCGCAAGGGCACCCGCTGCATTTTCAGGCAGTTCTTCTTTTAATGTCAGCGTAACGCTTGCGTAGGCTTCTTCTTTTTCCGCTATGAGCGTCCCGTTCTCTTCCGGGATCGTCAGCTGCACCCAGGCAGCTTCTATGTAGTTATTGGCAACAAGGTGTTCCTCCATCCTGCTTTCTAAATACAGCTTATAACGCTTTTGGATGTCCGACTGCGTTGTATTAAAGCCGCCGCTGAACACATTTTCTAAGCTATATTGCACGGTCGGGATGTTGTTTGCGCCAAGCAGCATGTTGGCTTTCCCTTCCTGGCTTGCAAGGACACTGACTCTTAGCCCATCGTCTGAAGTAATATATTTATAGCCTTCCCCTTCTAAAAGTTCTACGACAGCGGAGGCTTCTTTTGTAGATTCGCAATCTACCAGCAATACATATTTCGGCTGTGCAAGCACTGTGACTAAAATGGCAATCGCCAAAACCACCCCTGCACTAATGCAGATGATGGCCGTCTTTTGCCTGGATGTGAACTTATTCCACCATTCCATAAGCCGCGCCGGTATCGTCTTTAGCCTTTCTTGTAACTTATCCAGCATTTTTCATTCTCCTGCCCGTTTCTACTAAATCTGCATATTCATAATCTCTTTGTATGATTCCAGGAATTTATCCCTGACTGCGATCGTATACCGCAAGGCAGTAGACGCTTTTCCAAGCGCAATTGTCAGATCGTGCGTATTCTCGGATTCCCCAAGCATCCATTTGACTTTCTCATTTTCAGCGTCGGATAAATAATTGTTTGTCATATCCAGGTTTTTAAGCGCGGCATCAAATACTGTGCCAAACGTCCCCGCCTGCGGCATGCCGGTGCTCTTTGCGCCAAACGGGCCGTTTTTTTCCGCCTGTTTTATTACTCCTGAAGATACATTGTATAATGATGTGATGTCCATTTCCTGCTCCACTCTTTTCTATAGGATTGCTATTGACTAAGCCCTGCCTGCTTCTAAGCCTTTTAAGGCAATCGCCTTGCTTGCGTTAAATGCGGTCGCATTCGCTTCATAAGCCCTGCTGGCATCGATCATGTCCGTCATTTCACTGATGATGTTGACGTTTGGATACCATACATAGCCATCGTCATCCGCATCGGGATGGGACGGGTCGTATACTTTCTTCATCTCCGACCACGTATCTTCCGACACTTTCTTTACTTTTACTCCCTTGCCTGAATAATTGTCCCAGGAACGGTTTAACACCCGGCTAAACGGCGTCTGCTTCTCCCGCTCCACAAACGTCACGACTTTCCTGCGGTATGGCGTTCCGTCTGCGGTGCGCGTCGTATCCGCATTGGCAACGTTCTCGGAAATAATGTCCATGCGGTAACGCTGCGCCGTCATGCCCGATCCGTTAATATTAAACGATGAAAACATGCTCATATGTACGATCCTCCTACTTCATGACTGCCTTTAAATTGTCAAACTGCTCATTGACGCTTTGCATCATGCCGTTATATTTGATCTGGTTGGCAGCAAGCGTAACATTTTCTATGTCAATGTCCACATTATTCCCATCCATGCGGTAGGAATAGCCCGCATAATCTGTAAAAATCCTCGGCTCTAAGCGGCTGGTCCTTACATTGGAAACTTTGTCGTCCATTGATTCATAACGGTTGTATTTTAACGCTTTCCGCAGTTCACTCTCAAAATCAACGTCCTGCCTTTTATAATTGGGCGTCGTCGCATTTGAAATGTTGTTGGCAATCGCTTCATTTCGCACCCACGCCGCATCCATCGCTTTGTCAAGCAGGTTAATGTAATCAAATGTATCAGAACGAATCATGTTTTTCCCTTTCCTTTCTGCAAACTGTGCCTGAACGCAAAAACGCCTCACAGTATCACTCTCATATATTATAGTAATTTTTATAAAAAAGCAAGTGCCTGGACAGAATTTCTGCAAATATACCACAGGAAATTTTTAGGGGCTTTTCTTTTCTACAGTTTCCATACAGGAAAAAAGGACCTATTGTACCGCAGTCAAATACCCCGCAGCGAAGCTGGCGGGGCATGATCTAGCTTCTTTTTAGCAAGATCGCCCCAAGGGCGGGGTATTTGTTCTACGCTTCGCTCCGGTCGGCGCTAAATAAGTGCCACTGGCACTTAACGTCCTCGCGGCATTCGTCAAATATCCGCGCCAGCGCGGCTGCTTGGCTCATTGCCCGCAGAAATAAATCCTTTTAGTCTTTCAGCAAATCCATTCGCTTTTGCCATTGACTGTCATTTGCTTGTCTTTATCTTCTTAATCTCATCGTATACTGCGTCGTTTAACACTTTTATGTAAGTCCCCTTCATCCCGGATGAGCGGGATTCGATGACGCCGGCACTTTCAAACTTGCGCAGCGCATTGACGATGACCGAGCGGGTAATGCCGACACGGTCAGCAATCTTGCTTGCCACCAGGATGCCTTCCATATCTTTCAGTTCCTCAAAAATATGGACGATCGCTTCCATTTCAGAAAAAGAGAGCGTGCCGATTGCTGATCTGACAACGGCCAGCTTCCTGCTTTCTTCCGCTGTTTCCTCATTGACAGCGCGCAGCATCTCAAGCCCAACGACCGTCCCGCCGTATTCGCACAGGATAATGTCGTCAATCTCATACTGTTCATCGCATTTATAAATAAACAGCGTACCCAGCCGCTCACCGGCAATGTCAATCGGCGCGATGATCGCCTGGAAGTGCTTTACGTTTGTATGCTCAAAGCCAAGCGTCTCTAAGTTGACATTTTCTTTTGTCGATAAAATAGAAAGAAGCCTTTCATTCAACATATCATCGATAAAACCGCCCACCTCATTGGTAATCAATTCCGTCAGGCGCTCCGCCTCTTCCATCAGGTCAATCCCTAACACTTTGCCTTTCCGGCTGATGACAAGCACATTGGAAGCCAGAATCTCCCGCATAACAGTACAGATATCGTTAAAAACAACTTTGCTTGTACTGTTATTATGAAGCAGCTTTCCTATTTTTCTCGTTTTATCCAATAATTGTACGCTACTCATATGTTCCTCCTGGAACGCTTCCCGCACGCTGCGCCCTGACAGCGCAAGGTTTCCGGCATGGCTGGCTGTAATCTCTTGCTCAAAGTTCAAAACTATTTTAACATATCCGCTGAAATTTAGCAACACTTTTTAAAAAATAAGTCGCTTTGTCAGATTTTTTGTTAGTTTTTGCCAAAAATTTTCACCCATTATGCCTGTTCCTGCGTGGAAGCATCGGACGGCATCTGATAGCCGCATTCCGCATCAGAACATACCAGGCGGTTTCCTTTTTCCAGCATGGGTGCGCCGCATTTGGCGCATGCCGTCCGGGAAGGTTTCTGCCATGCCATAAAGCTGCATTCCGGGTTGTCGATGCAGCCGAAATATTTCCTGCCTTTTTTTGTCTTTTTCATTACAATGTCTTTGCCGCATTTTGGGCACGGCACGCCGATCTTTTCAAAATAAGGCTTTGCGTTTTTGCATTCCGGGAAGCCCGGGCACGCCAAAAACCTGCCATGCGGGCCGTATTTTATTACCATCTGCCTGCCGCACAGCTCACACGCCTCATCGGCAGTTTCATCTTGGATCTCAACTTCGGAAAGTTCTTTTTGCGCAACAAGCACGGCTTCATCCAAATCGGGATAGAAATTGGAAATGACCGTTTTCCAGTTTACAACGCCTTCTTCCACTTTATCTAGCAGGCTTTCCATATTTGCAGTAAAGTTCACGTCCACAATGCTTGCAAACGCGTCTTTCATCATCTGGTTGACCACTTCCCCTAGTTCTGTCACATACAGGTTTTTGTTTTCCCGGACGATATAGTGCCTTGCCAGTATTGTCGTGATCGTCGGCGCATAGGTGCTTGGGCGTCCGATGCCAAGTTCCTCTAACGCACGCACGAGCGACGCCTCTGTATAATGCGGGGGCGGCTGGGTAAAACGCTGCTTTTCCTCAAATCCTTTCAGGCGCAGTGCCGTATTTTTGTCAATTCCGGCCACAAATACGCCCTCTTCCTCCTTTTCTTCCTCATCCTGCGTATAGACCGCCATAAATCCGTCAAAGAGTGCTTTGGAAGCGGCGACTGTAAAGCAATGTCCCGCCGCCTCAATCCTTACTGATGTCGTTTCATATTTTGCCTCTGCCATGCGGCTTGCAACAAAGCGCTTCCAGATCAGCTGGTAGAGGCGGAACTGATCCCGGCCAAGGGAATCTTTTACGAGCGCCGGCGTCATTTGGATGTCCGTCGGCCGGATTGCCTCGTGGGCGTCCTGTATTTTTTTATTGTTTTCTTTTTTTCCATCGCCCGCTAAAACATAGGCAGGCGAGTACTGTTTTTTGATATAGGCCTCCGCTGCTGCCTGCGCTTCCTCTGAAACCCTTGTGGAATCTGTACGCAGGTATGTGATCAGGCCGACTGTGCCGTTTTCTTTCAGATCGACGCCTTCATAGAGCTGCTGCGCTATGCGCATCGTTTTCTGTGTGGAAAAATTCAGTGCTTTGCTCGCTTCCTGCTGCAGTGTGGATGTCGTAAACGGAAGCGGCGCTTTTTTTGCGCGTTCTCCTTTTTTCACATCTGCCACGCAATAATCTGCGCCCGCAAGCTCTTTTTTTATCTGTTCTAACTGCTCTTTTGAGGTGATGGACAGTTTTTTGCATGCTGTGCCATAATATTTGGCGACCAGTGGTTTTTTTTCATTTTCCAAGTCAAAAATGGCGTCAAACGACCAATATTCCTCCGGTATGAAAGCGGCAATCTCTTCTTCCCTGTCGCATATGATGCGCAAGGCGACCGACTGCACGCGGCCCGCGCTTAAGCCCCTTTTGATCTTTGCCCATAAAAGCGGGGAGATGCGGTATCCTACCATGCGGTCTAAAATTCTGCGCGCCTGCTGCGCATTGACAAGGTCCATATTGATCTCACGCGCATTTTTTAACGATTCTTTGACCGCGCTCTTTGTAATTTCGTTAAATGTAATGCGGTAGACTTTCTTATTTTCGAGTTTTAGCGCCTTTAGCAAGTGCCATGAGATTGCCTCGCCTTCGCGGTCAGGGTCAGTGGCAAGGTAAATTTTCTCTGCCTTTTTTACTTCCTTCCTAAGGTTGGCGAGAATTTCCCCTTTGCCGCGGATTGTAATGTATTTTGGCTCATACCCATGCTCCGTATCAATGCCAAGCTGGCTTTTTGGCAAGTCTCTGACATGCCCATTGCTTGCCGCCACTTCATAATTTTGTCCAAGAAATTTCCGGATCGTCTTTACCTTTGCAGGTGACTCCACAACAACTAAGTACTTTGCCATGTTCTTTCCCCTATCTGCCTTCCAACATGTATCGTGAAACACTATACACTATATTGTATGCTCTTGCAAGATGTTTTTTTACCAGTTT
>QLIP01004828.1_pt1 | contig 49584 bp, 45 predicted proteins | sample 1769771 | NCBI WGS metagenome assembly QLIP01 (sample SAMN09428762, study PRJNA476227) | Gut metagenome, whole genome shotgun sequencing project. | isolation source: cecum | host: Rhizomys sinensis | place: China: Jinsha town of Minqing, Fujian Province | collected 2013-09-23 | reverse complement strand
ATTTCAAAATTACTAAATAAATGTTTCAAATCACCAATCTTGAGATGAAATTATATCCTCAAAATAGTTAATTTTTGTTAACTAATTATTTATTGCCAAATTTAATCTATTTTTCTTAAAAAAAATCTTGTTTAGCTCTCTTTAATTAAGTAATTTTGAGAAAAATCATCTTTAAATTCATATTTCTTTTAATAATTTTGCTTTTTAAAAGAAAGTTAACTACTTTTGCAGTGAAATATAATAAGCATTAGAATGAAACCTACTTATAATAACGATGGCTATGATGTAATTGTAATCGGTGGTGGTGCCACCGGTGCGGGGACAGCCAGAGATTGTGCAAAAAGAGGGTTAAAGGTTCTGCTGATAGAACGATTTGATTTCACTGCTGGAGCAACAGGAAGAAACCATGGACTTCTGCACAGCGGAGCTCGCTATGCCGTAACTGACCACGAGTCGGCGACTGAATGCATTAGCGAAAACATGATTCTTCGCAAAATAGCGGCACACTGCGTCGAAGAGACTGGGGGATTGTTTGTTACTCTTCCAGATGATGATCTGGCGTATCAAAAAACATTTATAGAAGCATGCATATCGGCAGGGATTGACGCAAAAGAACTTGACCCCAAGGAAGTGTTGCGTATGGAGCCCTCTGTAAACCCGGATATTATCGGAGCTGTATCTGTCCCGGATGGAGCGGTTGACCCATTCAGACTAACCACTGCCAATGTATTGGATGCAAGAATTCACGGAGCCGACGTCCTTACCTATCACGAAGTTATTGAATTGATTCAAGAAAATGGCAGAGTAGTAGGGGTAAAACTTCGTCACTCAATAAGCGGAGATATCAAAGAAATTCGCGGACGCATAGTAGTTAATGCTGCCGGCATCTGGAGCCATGGCATTGCTGCAAAAGCTGGGATTACAATTAATATGTTTCCTGCAAAAGGCGCGTTGCTGATTTTTGGCCATCGAGTTAATAATATGGTAATTAACAGATGTCGCAAACCGGCAGATGCTGATATTCTTGTTCCAGGTGATACCATATCACTGATTGGAACAACATCAAGCCGTGTCCCGTATGATCAGGTTGACAATATGGATATTACCCGCGAAGAGGTTGATATTCTGCTCAGTCAGGGCTCACAGCTTGTACCTGCACTAAACTGGACAAGAATATTACGCGCCTATGCCGGTGTGCGCCCACTTATTGCCGATGATTCAGATCCTACAGGGAGAAAAATCAGCCGCGGTATTGTATGTCTTGACCATGCCGTTCGTGATGGAGTGGAGGGTTTCATTACAATCTCGGGAGGTAAATTAATGACATATCGCCTCATGGCTGAGACTGCCACAAACCTTGTCTGTCAAAAGCTTGGCATCGAGGCTGCATGCACAACAGCTATTGATCCTCTCCCGGGATCGGATGCAAAACAACCGGAATTAAACAACAAGAAACATATAATCTCACTTAGCACAGGGCAGATTGCTGCACGCGAAAGACATGGCTCTCTTTCTTCAAAAATAAAATACTCATCCGGTGCGGATGATGCACTGGTGTGCGAATGCGAACATGTGTCTGTTGGAGAAATAAATTATGCCATTGACTCTCTTCACGTCAATAACCTTGTCAACCTAAGACGCCGCACAAGACTCGGCATGGGAACATGTCAGGGTGGCATCTGTGCATCGCGCGCTGCAGCAATCTTAGGTTCAAAATTTGGCAACGATCACGCAATTTCCGACCTGAAGAATTTTCTTCAGGAACGCTGGAAAGGGATTGAACCGGTGGCATGGGGGCGCTCGCTAGCCGAATCATATTTCACATCATGGATTTATGAAGGTGTGTGCGGATTGAATGGAGAAAACGATAACGATAATAGCAAAACTTTGATACAATGAAATTTGATACTGTAATTATCGGAGGTGGACTTTGTGGGCTTGTAGCGGGTATCAAACTTGCTGAGCAGAAAAAGAATGTAGCTATCATTTCATCTGGTCAAAGTGCGTTACATTTTTGTTCCGGGGGATTTGGCCTTCTGGGTAACACCGACGGGAAAAAAATTGACAACCCACTGGATGGGATAGACAACCTCAATGACAAACATCCATATAGAGTAATCGGGAAATCAAATATTCAATCTCTTGCAAACGAAGCAAAAGAACTAATGGCAAGAGCTGGAATAGAAACTTACGGTCTTCCCAATAAGAATCATTCCACACTTACCCCCTTTGGGCTGTTAAAATCGTCATGGCTCACATTCGAGGGGTACTACTGTGACTTCGACAACAATTACAATAACCTTGATAATGTCTTAATTGTCGCAGTCAAAGGGTTCCTTGAATGTTACCCATCATTTATTGCCGACAATCTTACCAAGAACGGCAAGAAGTGCCGAATTGAGACTATTGAAGTATCCTGCATTTCGAAGTTGAGAAGCTCAAACTTCGACATGCGCACACCTACAGTTGCGAAGCATATCGGTTCCTCGGATATTGCAGAAATAGCTGCTGCATTAAACGAACTTGCAGATAATGGAGAAACCATTTTATTCCCGGCAATCATTGGTATCGAGTCATTCGATATATGTCAGCAATTGATAAAAACAGTAAAGAATCCTATTTACTTTATTCCGACACTTCCTGTATCCATTGCGGGACTACGCACACAGAACAAACTGCAACGCAGATTCGAACTTTTGGGAGGCACACTCCTTCATGGAGATAAAGCCACATGTGGAATAATCGAAAAATCCGAAATTAAGGGTATTCAAACAGACAACCTTTCAGATGACATGGTTGTAGCTGATTCTTATATCATTGCAAACGGATTCTTATTTGGAGAAGGGATAGTTGCAACTCCATACGGGTTCTCGGAGCCAATCTTTGGTCTCGATACTTTTGCTAATGACAATAGAGAGACTTGGTATTCTCATAATTTCTTTGGCAAGCAACCCTATATGAATTTCGGTATTGAATTTGACGAAAATTTCCATCCATTAAAAGGGGGTAAAGCGGTCAAAAATATGTATGCAGCAGGCTCAATTCTGGCTCACTGCAACTCTCTCAAGGAAGAATCAGGAGGGGGAGTAGCCATTCTGTCAGCTCTCAAGGTTGCCGAAAATATTTGTAGAAGCAATTAAACTAATGCTCAAAACATCCTCTCAATGAACTGTCAAGAACTAAATATAAGTGCAAATAATTTTGAGGAGTGCATCAAGTGCACCATTTGCACTGCATATTGCCCTGTCATGAATGTTAATGCCGACTATCCGGGTCCTAAAATGGCGGGTCCCGATGGAGAGCGTTACCGACTTAAAAGTCCTGAATTTTATGACAAAGCACTCAAATATTGTCTCAACTGCAAGCGGTGCGAAGTGTCATGCCCTTCGGGTGTAAGAATTGGTGACATTATCCAATCTGCAAGAATTAAGTACGATAAATCGTCACCCAAGCTTAGAGATAGAATGCTTGCAGAAACAGACATTATGGGCACACTCGCATCCTCGTTCGCTCCTATTGTTAATCCAATTCTTAGGAATGGTTTAACTAAAGCATCGTTGCATGTTTTGGGTGTTGATAAACATCGTACATTCCCGGCATATTCAGGAAAGAAATTTTCTTCCATTCTTAAAAAAGCTCAACCGCAGCAGCAGAAGTATGATAAGAGAATAGCGTATTACCATGGATGCTATGTAAACTACAATAATCCAAAGCTTGGAGAAGACCTTATAAAAATTCTGAATGCCATCGGTATTGGTGTTCTTCCTCTCAGCAAGCAAAAATGCTGTGGTGTAGCAAAGATTGCAAATAAACTTATTGACCGTGCTACACATGATGCCAAAATCAATCTCGAAGCTATCCGGGAGGCTGTTGCCAACGGATATAAAGTGCTGTCAACAAGCTCGACATGCATATTTACCATTCGCGATGAATATCCCCATCTTTTAGGGTTGGAGAATGATGATGTGCGCAACGATTTGCTCCTTGCCACTGTGCATATTGCTCGACTCATTGAGAAAGAAGGGATCAAACTCGTGTTCCGGAAAGACTACCGCAAAAGCATAGCATATCACACACCGTGCCACATGCAGAAACTTGGATGGAGTGCCTATTCCATAGGACTTCTCAAAATGATTCCAGGCGTAAATTTTGTAAAGCTACCCTCCCAATGCTGCGGTATTGCCGGTACATACGGATTTAAAAAAGAAAACTACAAATACTCTCAAAAAATTGGGGAATCCATTTTTAATGAAATAAAGAGTATAAATCCGGATATCGTAGCTACCGATTGCGAAACATGCAAGTGGCAGATTGAGATGAGTACGGGGTACAAGGTTGAAAACCCGATATCTATTCTTGCCGATGCTCTTGACGTCGAAGCTACTATTAAAGCAAATACACAAGAAAATTGAATTCTAACTAAAACCTTATAATCATGGCTAACGAAAATATTTTTGCCGGGTGGGATAAGCAGACCATAAAAAAATATCAGGTTTGGCAATATCGCACCATCATTGTCTCAATGATTGGGTATGCAATCTATTATTTCGTAAGAAAGAACTTCTCGATTGCGATGCCTGGACTCACAGCCCAGTATGGTATCTCGAATACAAGCTTCGGTATCGTAATCGGTATCGGTTCGCTTGTATATGGTTTTTCGCGATTCATCAACGGTTTTATCGTGGATCGCTTTTCGGCACGAATCATAATGGCTATAGGTCTTCTGCTGTGTGCTCTGTCTAATCTTGCATTTGGATTTGGAGTTAACTTCAGCAGTTGGTTTACAGGGGCTGATGCAGGTCCTGATTTTATCAACATGCTCATTATGACCATGGCGGTAACAATTATTCTTAACCAGCTTTTCCAGGGTGTAGGATATCCTCCCTGCGCACGTCTCCTCCCGTGTTGGATACATCCCTCACAGCTTGCCACCAAGATGTCTATATGGAATACATCTCACTCCATCGGAGCTGCATTGGCTGTAGTGGTTTGCGGTTATATCATGGGCAGCATGGGAACCGATCTCAGCTCGGACCAAAGCGTAATCATGCGCATTGCACAGAATCTGAATATTACTGATCTTTCCGATCAGAAAAATCTGGAAACTGTAATGAACTATGCACGGCACTGGAATGCATGGAAGTACTGTTTCTGGATTCCGGCCGGCATAGCTGTCTGCGGCGCGCTATGGCTATTTGTAGGTCTTCGTGATGACCCCCGTTCAGTAGGACTGCCCGAGCTTCCTGGGACCAATACCGGCATGTCGAAGAATGTTGAGGTTGAAAAAGGAACTCGCAAGAAATTTCTCAGCGCGATGGTATGGAAAAACCGCTGGATATGGACACTCTGTATTGCCAACGTTTTCGTATATGTAATGCGTATGGGTATTCTTGACTGGGGTCCCAAGTTTCTTACCGAAGACCGCAATATGTCGATTGAAGATGCAGCCTGGTCGGTTGGTATTTTTGAAATCTTTGCTATTGTCGGCACAATTGCTGCCGGATGGGCTACCGATAAGATCTTCAAAGGGAAGGCTCACCGCATGTGTCTTGTTTGCATGATTTGTGCGGTTATCTTCATGGGTATCTTCATCTTTATTCCCCAGCTACCAGTGGTTGCATCTATCATAATGCTTGCAATGGCCGGCTTCTTTATCTACGGTCCGCAAGCACTTATCGGTATAGCATCTGCCAATCACGCTACAAAAGAGGCATCTGCTACTGCCAACGGTCTTGCCGGTATTTTCGGTTATGTTGGTTCATTTATTTCAGCACTATCAATCGGTATGATTGCTGACAAATGGGGTTGGAACATGGTATTCTACCTCATCATAGGTGTCGGCATTCTGGGTGCTATCACATTCCTGACCATGTGGTTTGCACCGCGTGACGGCTATGAACGTAGCAATCGCTTCTTCTCAACCCTTAAAAAAGAGGCCGTAGCTGTTTCTAACATCGAAGGGAATACAGGTCTTGAAGATACTGATGCTTAATATGAAACTATATGTCTGCTACGTCCTCATATGTAGCAGACATATAAAATTATTTGACAATGGAATTTAATAAATACCACTCCCCTCTCTCTCACGAGCAACTGATGGAAAAATGCAGAAAAATCAAACACGTTGCTCTTGATATGGATGGAACAATATACCTCGGTTCCAAACTATTTCCATATACTCTTCAATTCTTAAAAGATTTAGAGGATATGGGAATCAAATATTCTTTCCTCACAAATAACCCGACTAAAAGTGTAGATGATTATCTAAAAAAAATAGAGAAACTCGGCATTAAAGCCACTAAAGATGAAATGTACACTTCATCGGTTGCTACCATTGATTATCTAAAAGATAAAATGCCTCACGTCAAAACCCTCTTCGTTGTTGGTACTCCAAGTATGGAAGAGGAGTTCAAAAAAGCTGGGTATACATTATTGCCAGATAATCCGGAGCAGAAGCCAGACGCACTCATTGTTGCATTTGATACCACATTGACTTACCCAAAACTTTGCCATGCCACTTGGTTGGCAAGTGAGGAGATTCCCTATATTGCTACCAATCCGGATAGAGTCTGCCCTACGGACCTAAAAACTATTCTTGTAGACTGTGGCTCAATTTGTGAATGTATTCATCATGCTGTCGGTAGATACCCTGACGTAGTTATTGGAAAGCCAAATCCCGATATGCTCACCGGAATATGTTTCCGAGAGAGTCTTAAGCCCGAAGAGGTGGCCATGTGCGGAGATAGAATCTACACTGATGTCGCCACAGCCAGAAATGCCGGTTCTTTAGGTGTACTTGTATTATCGGGTGAAACAACTTTAGAGACGGCTATGAGTTCTGATCCTCAACCTGAAATTACTGCAGAAAATGTTGCTGCATTCTGCGAGCTTCTCAAAGAATCACATAAAATATAACCTAATTCCTAATTCTATATAAAATCTGTATCGGGGGGTATGCCTTAAATTTAAATAGGCACACCCTCCATTATTTTTTACCCATTGCACATGGTATGATTATAGAGCATGAACTATAAATAAAATTGAACGTTAAAATTATAAGTAGTCTATTAGACAATGCAATTTATAATTAAATATCTAACTCCTTGCATATTGATTATGACTCAGAAATTGAAACAGTCCACCGAAAATAGTATAACCTCACAAAATGAGGATGACAACAATCATTGCGCCATAAGTAATCCAGACGATGAAATGGTACAACTTGGTCTTGACTCGTGCGGTGATTAATTATCTAAATACAGTTCTATTAATATCCATATATGAATCCCGTCAGCTTTATTGCAGAATATGCGTCCTGGATGCAGGGGTGCGGAGCAACCTATATCCGCATCCAAAAAAATGTAAAGCGAATTTCCGACCATTTTGGCATCACTGCAGGTATCACAATCATGCCGACATACGTCGAAGTTATAAACGGGAATCCTGTTTTAAATAATAATTATCCGGAAATTGCCATTAGAAAAATTCAGCCTTGCGGAATTAATTTCACAATAAACGCAAATTTAAGTCGACTCAGTTGGGAGATTGCTGATAAAAAATTCACACTCGACGAGGCATATGCCGAATTTAATAAAATCATTTCGTCCCCTCCTACCAATAAATGGCGCGTCCTTATTCAGGCAAGTTTGGCAAATGCAGCTTTCTGCCGACTGTTTCAAGGAGATGCAGTGGCAATGGCAATTGTGTTCGTTACTACATTGATAGGGTTCAGATTGCGACAGGTAATGCTTGCCAAACACTGTGACTTCAGAATTACTGTAATATGCGCTTCGTTTGTATCAGCAACCTTAGCTGCATGTTGTTACCGTTTTGGATTTGGTGGGACTCCTGAGATAGCTTTAGGGACAAGTGTACTCTACCTGATTCCCGGAGTTCCATATATTGATGCAGTCAGTGACATAATCGACAAACAGTATCTATGTGCTCTTTACCGTGTCATGGATGCCGGTATTATTACAATCTGCCTCACTATTGGGTTATGTCTTGGGATAATGTTGCTTGGACTTAAAATTTTATAAACTATTCAATTCCTGCAAAACAAAACACAATTATGTGGACTGATTTTATAATTAATGTCGTTGAAGATGGCTTACTGGCTGCTATTGCCGGTATTGGATTCTCGAGTATAAGCAATACTCCCCACCGTGCATATTTTACCGTTGGGGCAATTGCAGCTGTTGGACATGCTGTTAGATATATTCTTACTCACGATGTTTTTGATCAGGACAGTATTATTCTTGCAAGCTTTATTGCATCGCTCACTATCGGCATATTGTCTGTAATTCTGTCTAAAAGAATTAAATGTCCGGCTGAAGTATGTTTCTTTCCGGCATTGCTCCCTATGATTCCCGGCATGTATGCTTACCGAACTATTGAAGCATTGCTGTTGGCGGTACACCACACGGAAAGTTCACAATTTCAACACTATCTCTATCTTCTTGAATACAACGGATTTACATGCATATTTATAATTATTGGAATGGTACTTGGAGCAACCTTACCTGTTTTTGCCCTTAAAAAGATTGCCTTTCAGGCTACCCGTTAATATCATGCTCAATACGGGGGCTTATGGACGTCCATAGCACCGTATGGCGCGAGACCAGTAAGGAAGCAACAGTGAACTTACCACTACCCCTCTGGAAGATGATGAATGGATAAAGTTCTCCTTATCTATAATAATCCCAACATGCGATATGCGTGTACTGTCTTTTCCCAGAGCAAAGAAAACCAGGTCTCCCGACTGAACTTCATTCACCGATAGCTTACGACAAAATTCAGCTTGTTTCGCCGAATTTCTGGGTAAATTTATGTTTCTGCACTTTTTATATACCTCCATAACCATACCACTGCAATCGGTGGCTACCCCGCACTCATTTCTGCCATACCCATAGGGGGTACCTATCCATTTTTCAGCTTCACTTACTACAGAATTATCTCTATGCTCTTTTAGAACCTCTATCGGACCAATAATATTAGGAGACTGTGCAGCTTTGCGCGATGAAGAACACGACACAAAAAGCATTCCCATTATCAGGAATGCGGACACATACAATACGGATATTTTGACATTAATATTTTTCACTATACAAAGGTAATCTTTTTTTCGACTTAAAAACATTTAATTTTACAAATATAGTGTTAAGTCCCTTTCATCAATTCTAAAAATAGATTTATTTTGCACGTGGATAATACTTTTCGGAATAGTTTTTGTTTATTCATATTCAGAATTCTAACATCTCATAATAATACTTTTATGATTAAGTTAACATCAATTGCTTTATCAGCCATTATGCTGACAGCCTCAACGGCATTCGGGGCTGAGCAAAATTTCATTAAAACCTCAAACAGAGCATCGTTTGATACTGACTTCACTGTTGCCGCCGAGAAGACAGTAAATGCTGTTGTTTGCATCAAGAGCTACTCTTCACGCAGCCGTCAGCAACAGCAGATGTATAACAATTACAATGATCCGTTTGGTGGAATGTTCGACTTCTTCTTTGGTCAGCCACAACCACGCCAGCAGCAACCACGCCAACAGCAGAAGAAAAGTGAGCCGGTGCAGAATGGTCTTGGTTCGGGTGTTATTATCACCACCGATGGCTACATTGTGACAAACAATCATGTTATCGCAGATGCCGATAAAATCGAAGTTCTGCTCAATGACAACTCCACCTACGAAGCCCGCATTATCGGAACAGATGAAGCAACCGACTTAGCACTTATAAAAATTGATGCCACCAAACTGTCACCTATCGTGTTTGGAGACAGCGAATCGGTTAAGGTTGGTGAATGGGTACTTGCAGTTGGCAATCCCTTTGGTTTCAATTCAACCGTTACTGCCGGAATTATAAGTGCAAAAGCTCGTTCACTTGGCAATAAGGGGAATGGAAGCATGAATATTGAAGCATTCATACAAACAGATGCCGCTCTCAATCCCGGCAACTCCGGTGGTGCTCTTGTAAACCTTCGAGGCGAACTGATTGGCATAAATTCTGCTATTTACTCCAACACAGGCAGTTACGCAGGATTCTCTTTTGCAATCCCTACTACCATTGTCAATAAAGTTATCACCGACATCCGTCAGTTTGGTTCCGTACAGCGTGCTGTTCTTGGTGTGCAGATTACAGAACTTGACTCAAAACTTGCCAAAGAGAAGAATATCACAGCTACCAAATCGGGACTTCTCGTGGCCGGCGTTACCGACCTTAGCACAGCAAAAGAGATTGGTCTTAAGGAGGATGATGTTATCACCGGCATTAATGGTATAAATGTTGCAAACCACGCACAGCTTGTAGAGCAACTTAACAAGTTCCGCCCTGGCGATACAATCAGCATCACATACGTTCGCGACAACAAGTCGTATACCAAATCTGCGACACTTAGAAACGTTCAGGGTAATACCACCATTACCAAGAAAGGTGATTTTGCATCGCTTGGATGTGCGTTCATGAAACTGTCTGCTGAGAACAAAAAAAGCTTCGGCATATCAAATGGAGTAAAGGTGACCGGAATCAAGAACGGTGCCTTCAAGGAAGCTGGAGTTAAGGAAGGCTTCATAATCATAGAAATCAATGGGACACCGATAAATTCGGCCGACGATGTGGAAAGAATTTACAACTCTGTCATGAAGAGTGCCGACGACGATAAGGTTCTTTTCCTTACTGGTATATACCCCACCGGCAAGAAATACTATTATGCCGTAAATCTTTCGGAATAAAATCAATTCCCGAAGTTTTTAACACTATATTACAGGCGCATACAAACATAAACAGCAGTTGTATGCGCCTGATTAACGTTCTATAATATAAAACTCAATTTTTTTTCGAAAAAAAATATTTATTCTTTCAATAAATAACCTCACTTGGTTGTTCTTTAATTGAAACGAATTTAAAAGGGGAAAAGGTTTTATATTTCATTAATTCACTTATCAAGTCACGCTCGCAGAGAAATCCCATAGTTTCTCCGCACTATTATCAACTCTATTATTGTATATGTTGCAAAAAATCATTAAATTTGCAACAATTTTTGGAAGGAGATATGAGACAATTAAAGATAACAAAATCAATCACCAACCGCGAGAGCGCCTCATTGGATAAATATTTACAGGAGATAGGCCGAGAGGAACTGATTTCAGTAAGCGAGGAGGTGGAACTGGCACAGAGAATTAAGCAGGGAGACCACGCGGCACTTGAGAAACTCACAAAAGCAAACCTACGCTTTGTCGTTTCTGTTGCCAAGCAGTATCAGAATCAGGGTCTCTCTTTGCCAGACCTCATCAATGAAGGTAATCTTGGTCTTATCCGAGCAGCGCAGAAATTTGATGAAACAAGAGGTTTTAAATTCATCTCCTATGCCGTATGGTGGATTCGTCAATCCATTCTTCAGGCACTGGCAGAGCAGTCGCGTATTGTACGCCTCCCTCTTAATCAAGTCGGATCGCTGAACAAAATCACAAAAGAGCTTTCAAAGTTTGAACAGGAAAATGAACGTCGCCCGTCGCCCGAGGAGCTTGCCGAGCGTCTTGATATGCCTGTTGACAAGATTTCGGATACGATGAAAGTTTCTGGTCGTTCCATATCCGTTGATGCCCCATTTGTGGAAGGTGAAGACAATTCTCTTCTTGATGTTCTTCCTAATGATGACAGCCCGATGGCTGATGCCAACCTTAACCAGGAGTCTCTTTCAAAAGAAGTGGATCGCGCACTCAAACAGCTGTATGATCGCGAAAGGGAAATCCTTAAAATGTTTTTCGGGATAGGTTGTCAGGAAATGACTTTGGAAGAAATCGGAGCCAAATTTGACTTGACCCGCGAGCGTGTACGCCAGATTAAAGAGAAGGCCATCAGACGTCTCAAAGGGCAGAAGAGCAAACTTCTTCAGAGCTATTTAGGCCAATAAGAAGTGTCAAGACATATTATTTGCATTCTACGTAGTTTACGTATATTGCATAAAGAAAACGCACCGGAATTCGGTGCGTTTTCTTTTTCAATTATATATTCCATTATTTCTTGATACCGTCTCTTTCCATAAGAGCCTCTACCCCCGGTTTCTTTCCGCGAAACTCTATGTAAAGGTCCATTGGGTCTACAGTATCACCACTCTGGAGCATCTTAAGATATTTCTCGGCTGTTTTCTTATTGAAAATACCTGTTTCCTTAAATGCTGCGAAGGCATCTGCATCCAATGCTTCTGCCCATTTGTATCCGTAATAACCAGAAGCATATCCACCTGAGAATATATGTCCGAATGCCGGCGATGTAAGAGTGCCGTCAACAACATCAAAACAACGAACAGGAGCCTGTGCATTTTTTTCAAATTCTGAAAGATCTGACGAAGCTCTAAGTGGGCTTTCAATCATATGATATGCCATATCCAGATAACCGAATCCGAGCTGACGGAAGCAAGCATAGGCCGCTCCAAATTGAGATGACCTCACAAACTTATCAAGCAGTGACTGCGGCATCTTTTTGCCAGTTTTATAGTGCTTGGCAAACCCGTCAAGATACTCCTTCTGAGTCAGGTAATTCTCATTAAACTGTGAGAAAAGCTCTACAAAGTCATGCTCAACATTTGTACCTGTGAGCGAATTGTACTTGGCTTCGGAGCTCAACCCATGGAGCGCATGCCCAAACTCATGCAAAAATGTTTCTACTTCATACGGAGTGAGAAGCACCGGTCCGCTTCCTACAGGTTTTGAGAAATTACATACAATAGAAATCAACGGTACGTTTTTGCTACCATCATCATTTTTAGTTTCGCCTCTGAATTCTGTCATCCATGCTCCGGGACGCTTCCCGTCGCGATAGAAAAAGTCTGTATAGAGAAGACCTAAAAGTTTGCCGTTTTTCTCATAAACCTCATAAACCTTGGCATCTGGATGATAACTTTCAACACCCTTTGCTTCTTTAAACTTATACCCAAAGAGACGGGTCGCCAGACCAAATACCCCATTTATTGTATTGTTAAGCTCAAAATAAGGTTTGAGTTCTTCATCATCAAAAGCATAACGCGAGTTTTTGAGTTTGTCGCTCCAGTAAGAGTAGTCCCATGCTTCAAGCTTGAAATCTTTTCCCTCACTTTGCTGTGCAAATTCCTGAATCTCGGCAAGCTCCAACTTCATGGGCTCCAGGTATGAGGTTCTGAGATTTTCAAGAAAATCCATAACTGTTTCAGGTGTCTTTGCCATATTGTCCTGAAGTCGATAGGCAGCATAATTTTTCTTACCCATTAACTGCGCAAGTTCAAGACGCACATTGGCAATATCCTTGAGAATTGCAGTATTGTCATATTTTCCACCAAAATTTCTTGAATTGTAAAGTTTATAAAGTTTCTTGCGCAATTCCCGATTCTTGGCATACTTCATAAATGGAGAATATGAGGGAGCATAAACTGTAACCAGATACTTTGATGCATCATCAGCCTTCCCCTCGGCAGCCAGAGCATCCTTGGCGGCCTCTCTATATGACTCCACAACGGAATCCGGCACTCCTTCAAGATCCTCGGCAGTGAGCCAAAGACGCAAGTCGGGTGACTTCATTTCATTTGATACATTCTGACCAAACTTGACAGTTAAATCGGACAGCTCTGCATTAAGACGTCTGAACTTTTCACGTGCTTCTCCTTCAAGATTTGCACCACTCTGCACAAACTCATTGTATGTCTTATTAATAAGACGTATATCTTCCGAAGTAAGAGAAGTGTCCTTATCCTTTGTTTCATACACGGCTTTTACGCGATCCCACAAAGATTTGTTAAGCATGATACTCGATGAATGTTCTGACAGTGCAGGTGTAATTTTGGTCATTACCTCCATGAGTGCATCATTACCTAAGGCGGACTCAAGATTGCTGAGTGCAAGGATTGAACGATTCAATACTGTCCCGCTACGGTCGAGAGCAACAATTGTATTCTCAAACGTAGGAACACTTCGCTGCTTAACAATAGCAGATATCTCTTCATTCTGAAGTTTGATCCCTTCCATTACCCCTTCTTCATAATCCTGGGGAGTAAGTTTTGAAAACGGCAATGTGCCGTAAGGGAGATTAGAGCCCACTATCAGTGGATTGTTGTGAGCCCCGACAGCCTCAGATGCAAACGTTAGCAACGTGAGTGCTGTAAGTGATGTTACAAAAAAATTCATATATTATCCTTAGTATAATAATTCTATGGTACAAAAATACAAAATAGGGATGAGTCTGCAAAGAATCATCCCTATTTAGAGTAATTATATATGTAAGATTATTCAGAATCCTTTACGCCATCCATGATAATGCGGATCTTGTTTTTGCCATCATAAAGATTTTTCATCCAGTCATTGAGTTCAGCTACGGATATACTCTTAAGAGTTTCCATCTGCTTATTGCCACTGTCATAGCCAAGTTCGCGCGATTTGATGTTACCCATCCAATATCCATTCGAACGTTCGGCAATTTCAAGTTGCTTAATTGAAGCTTCCTTAACTTTATTGAAATCTTTCTCAGAAGCACCCTCCTTCAGAAGCTTTACAAACTCACTGTCTGCTCTGTCTACCATTTTGTCCAGCAGCTCAGAGTTAGTAACAAACTGATAGATGATGGCCCACTGCTTGGTAAAAGGATTGAGCATCGCGCCTGCACCAGGAGAATATGTGCCACCCATTTCTTCGCGAAGCGATTCTGTCAGTTTGATTTCAAGAATATCCCCCACAAGATTAAACAAAATTCCATTCTTTACAGAATAAGGTACATTATTACCGGTGAAAAGGTTTAACACAGTGGTTGAAGGTGAGCTCATGGGCTGTTTGAAAGAATCGACGATATCCCCTTCAGCCATTGCAATAGAAGACAAAGCTTTGGGTGCCTGTTTCTTCACTTTCTTTGCCGGTAATGAAGCAATATATTTTTCAAGAAGGGGCTTAAAGGTTTTCAAATCAATGTTACCGACAAAAATAAATGTATAATCGGCAGCATTAGCTACAGCCTCATGATAAAGCCTTAGCATCTCATTATAATCAGCCTTCTCAAGAACCTGCATATCAACCGGTGCATACATAGGGTTGCCAGCATATTGTGCATTTGCTACATGCTTTTTGAAAATTGTATTCGGATTCTTTTCGGCATTCTTGAGCATTGTGCGTGTCTGCTCTTTGGTTGCAGCATAAGCCTGCTCATCGGGAGTTACCTGTGTGAACGCAGCGTAAATAAGCTCCATTAAGTAAGGAAGGTCCTTAACGTTGCTTGAACCGGTAAATTCATTGGTTGTATTTCCCATTCCGAAACCGAGACCTACATATTTCCCAGAAAGATATTTAGCAAGTTTCTTGCGATCAAAGTTGCCGATCTTACTGCTTTCAAAAGCATTCTCGATAAGCTGAATATTGGCTGCCTGTGCAGGTGAATAGCTTCGTTTGCCACCCTGACGGAAGGCTGCCATCTGAATTTCGTCAGCCTTATAGTCGGTAGACTTAACAATGACCTTCACTCCATTTGACAATACAAATTCAGTAGAACCGTAAGCCCCCTTCATTTCTTTGCTAATTTTTCCAGGCTTGGCAAACTTAGTAATCAAGGGTTCTGTAATTACTTCATCTACAAATGCTTCATACTGTGCATTAATGGCATCCTCAACAATAGGTAACAACTGATTTGCAGCAATCGGAGCAACTCCTTCTCTTTTAGGCATATTGACAAGAAGAACCTGATTTTCGGGAGTCATAATACCCTTGCATGCCTCGTTAAGCATATTGACATCAATCTGATCAAGAATAAATTTAACAATCTGATATTCTTGCTCGATGCTCATTGCAGGGGTGTTATCGATAAAATGGCGAATCAACTTCTGGCTCAAACCATCGGTATTGGTCTTGCTGCGTTCATTATACCGTTTTTCCCATGCAGCAAGGATTTGAGCTTTTGTGCGATCAAGCTCAGACTGAGTAAATCCGGCCTTACATGCGCGAGCCACAATTCCCATCACCTCTTTCATTGCTGCAACTACATCATCCTTCGGCACATAATTCACAGAGAATGAATCTTTTGTTTTAGCAACTAGATAGTCCTGGAAACCTACCTGTGCCCCGGCGTAGGTACACTCGGGATTCTGTGAATTGTCGCTTAGGCGAGTATTTATAAGGCTAGCCACAATTGACTGGAGAATGTTGCTCATAACATATCCCTGAAGCGTGTTGCGAAGTTCAAAGGGTAGCGGCTCCGACTTGAACATAAGTGAAATCAAGGGGTAGTTAGTCTCCTTATCTTCATAATAAATATATATCGGTTCCTTGTTATCGCTTACAGATGCATACGTTCTTTCGGCGGCATTGGCTGGCATTGGGATAGATGAGAAAAGCTCCTTCACTTTCTTCTCCATCTCTGCAGCATCTATATCTCCGACTATAACAACACCCTGCAGGTCGGGGCGATACCATTTTTTATAGTAATCACGGATTGCCTGCGGGGGGAAGTTCTTTACTACTTCCATCTTTCCGATTGGAGACTGCTGGTACTGATATTCCTGAAATGCCAGTGGCAACACATACTCAAGCATTCTACTATTGGCATTGTTGCGTGAACGCCACTCTTCTTCAATAACTCCACGCTCTGAGTTGATTTCATCTTCTTGGAGAAGAATATCGCCACTCCAGTCACGGATGGCAAGAAGTACACTGTCTACCAAAAGCTTGTCAGTGGTAGGCACATTATTGATATTGTAAACTGTTTCGTCGAATGCAGTGTAGGCATTGATGTCAGCGCCAAAGCGGATACCTTTCGACTGAAGATAGTTCAGCAGGTCTTTTCCTGGGTAATTTTTTGTCCCATTAAAGGCCATGTGCTCCAGAAAATGTGCCAGACCAAGTTGCTCCTTTGTTTCGAGTGTTGACCCAACTCGCTGAGCAATGTAAAAATTAGCTCGATTCTTCGGTTCTTCATTGTGAAGTATATAATACTTCAAACCGTTAGGCAGCACACCATGTTTCACATCAGGATTCATAGGAAGCGGTTGTGCCTGTGGATTCTGGGCAAACACGCCGATTGATGAGATCATTGTCATGGCTAGTGCAATGATTTTTTTAATCATAATTTTATTATTAATTGTTTTAATTGCGTAAGTGGATATGAAAATATGCACATAAAGTGCCTACTAATTTTTTCAGCACAAAAGTAGTGAAATTTTCATTATTTAATAAAAAATTAATACACAAAATATACCATAAGACTATATTTTGAGTTTATTTAACAAAAGTGTGTCAACTAATAATAATACTGTTAGATTAATAGTTTCAGACTTCAGATTATACCGTTCATCATGGCATACAGTGTTAAGCCCGATACAGAACGAATGCCAAGCTTAGAAGATATATTCTTTTTGTGCGTAATTACTGTGCTTACAGAGATTGATAAACAATCGGCTATCTCTTTCTGGGTCTTTCCTGTCGAAATTTCTCTCAAGACCTCAACTTCTCGAGAAGTCAACGTTTCTTCCGACAAGACCATACCCTCGTTCAAAAAACGTTCAATGGCTGTACGAATCTCCTCCATGCTTCCGGCTGGATTCACAGCCATAAAAGATTTACATGAAACCCGAGGTGAATCTATTACAGCCAGAAGTCTTGTTTTCTTAGAAATAAAGTACTCAATATTTCCAAGCACCACTCCCCCATCAACAACATAAAGGTCATACTTTTCAGCTGTCGGCAAGAAGTCGTCCACATCATCAAACACATCGATTATTGCAGTCTCTGCTTCTAATATCAAAGTCTGCATTGCAAACGCGTGAATCGGGATAAGCGATATGAGTGCTATCTTTCGCATAACAGTCTTCTTAGGACTCTTGACCGGATACGATTATTTATCTCTATATCTTTTCCAAGCACCGATATAGCACTGATTACAGCAACACACAGATTCCAGTCATATTCCCCTTTTAGGTGAACAACAAAAAATGACAGCAAATCGCGGATTTTATCCTCAAGAAGCTCTTCACCGGCCTGCATGGTATTAAAGTCTGAATCGTGCATCCATTTCATGGTGGTAAACCATTGCACCTCATCTTTCTCGATAAAACACAACAACTCCTGCTTAACTTCTTGATAAAAGCTGTTCAACATCTCAATATTAGGTGCGACCCCTGTTGTTTGGGAAATTTTAGCTGTACGAAGAAGAATATTGAAATGCCTGTCAATATTTGGCAACTGCACATTCTTATAATACTCATCTGTATCACGGAGATACTTAATTAATGTATCCACCGGAACAAAACTGAGCTTTTCTTGCGGTATGTAATCGCGATTAAGATATATGTTGATTATTGCCAAAAGCAAATCTGTCGAAACTCCCTTCTGTTCACATATCTGCCTTATGGTAAACTCACCGATGCCGGGGTATATCCCAAATCTATTCAACACTGCAAGCAAAGAAGGATCCAAAAACACTGGATCCTTCAATTTAGTTTCTTTCGTTACAATCACGAGAATTATCTATAAATTGTCTTAATAATCTTGTCACCACGCAACACAATACATTCATCGGACGAAATTATCATATCCATTTTGACATCATGTTCATCTACAGGCAATGTCTCGAGTACCTGAAATGGATAACCCACCCCAATCTTATAACCCTTATAGTTTTCAAGAAGTCGGTCATAGAAACCCTTCCCGCGTCCAAGGCGATTGCCACTTCTGTCATATGCCACACCCGGCACCACAATAACCTCAATTTCTGAAGGACTTACACAATCACTTCCGGTGGGTTCCTCAATCTGAAATGCACCCAACTCAACTCTTGATTCCTCGTATGGCAAAATTTCAAGATTTACGCCATTCACTCTGGGAAGATAAAACTTTTTTCTATCTTTCCATTTGGCAAGAAACCTTCGAGTAGGCAACTCATCTGGGAGCGAATGATACATAAGTATGTGGTTGGCTACCATAAAAGCCGGAGTTGATTCAAGTTGCGCGAACACACTTTCAGCGAAATCAAGTTTTTCGCTGTCCAAAAGCATACTCCGCAGAGACTTCATCCGTTTTCTTATTTCATGTTTATCCATAATTTGTCTTTTTTGACTTCTAATAATAAGACAAATTTAGTCCTAAAGTTGTTTATACTCCTCCAGAGGCAAATACTATCTTACTTAGTCTTCCTTACTGCGCTATTTTTTGCGGAAGTAGAGGCTGGAAGCGAAATGTTTATTTTAGACTGTCCCGACTCAAGCATTTCGATTCCTCTTTTGACAGTCGGATCATTCTGATTCAGAATATACAGAAAGTCATTAAATCCAAGTAAATCGCGGGCAATCACCCCCTTAATTTGAGTCAACAGAAGATTGCGGCTCCGGTTTATGTAATACCAGCGAGCGGGAAGACCGTTTTTAGCAGCAAAGCTGACAAAGTTATTCAATAGCGTATTGTCCCGGGGCAACATTCGCAGCAATGCATCTCGGCTTTTTGTCTCTTTGAGCATTGGACGATAGGCGTCTGCAAAGTCTGCCGCAAATCGTTGTATCAAACCTCTGTTGAGCGCGTCGAGATAATAGGAAGAGTATCCAGTCGTATCCTCAGGCACAAATATGTCGGGCATGATTCCCCCCCCTCCATATACGGTTCGCCCGTTGGCTGTTTTGAATTTTTTACTTTTATCAAATTTGATTGAATCCTGTGAGTAAAATTCTCCATGATTATAACGGTCAATCAAATCGTATTCATATTTATAATCCTTGCCACGTTGATACACTTTCTGTATGGACCTTCCCGACGGGGTATAATAGCGTGCCACTGTCAATCGGATTTCAGAGCTATCCGGGAGCAATATTGGATTCTGAACAAGTCCTTTGCCAAAGCTGCGACGCCCTATCACTAAACCTCGGTCATTATCCTGGATTGCACCGGCGAAAATTTCTGACGCCGAGGCTGAAAACTCATTGGTAAGAACCACTATTTCGGCATTCTTAAACTGACCCGAACCATCGCTGACAGCCATTGTCTCATTTTCTGGTGTCCTGCCTTTGGTGTAAACTATCATTTTACCCTTGGGCAGAAACTCATTTGCCATATATATGGCTTGATCCATAAATCCTCCACTATTCCCTCTAAAGTCAAGGATATATTTGGTTGCCCCTTTTTTTGCAAGATTCACAAGTGCATTGAAGAATTCTTCGTACGTATTTCGTGCAAATTTGCTGATTCGCACATACCCAATATTCTTCCCAATCATATACTGAGAATCAACGCTGTTCTCAGCAATCTTATCGCGAGTAACATTAAACTTAAGGGGTTTGCGAACATTGCGACGCTTCACGGTAAGTTTAACCGATGTCCCGGGTTTACCTCTCAGGTTTTTAAATACAAACTCATTGGTAATATCCGACCCCGTAAATTTTTTACCTTCCACCTCTGTTATAATATCCCCAGGAAGCATACCTACCAATTCAGCCGGACCTCCAGGAATTACCTCAATTACGCGAACTGAATCCGAAATAATCTGGAAAGAAACACCGACACCTCCAAACGACCCCAACAGTTCTTCGTTGGTCGCTGTCAGTTCTGATTTCGGCACGTAGGAAGAATGCGGATCCAGCGACATCAACAGTTCCGGAATAGCTACATCCATAAGGCTGTCAATGTTGACTTCGTCCACATATTGCGAGCGAATCAATCCCATTACAGTCTGCAATTTTGTCTGTTCGGGAGCAGTACCCTTCTCCTTTTCATACCTTCCGATAAATATGCCCCCCACCATTCCTGCAGCAAGAGTAATTGGAAGCATTACGGCGCCTAAATTGATTTTTCTTCCCATAAAATTTCTTATTTTAATGGTAAATACACGACTTCAACACCTGCCTGACGCAACAAATCAAGACCATCTGTAATCCTGTACATATCAGAAAATACCACCCTCTTAATCCCGGCCTGGATTATTAATTTTGAACACTCCATACATGGAGAGGCCGAGACATATAATGTGCTCCCCTCGCTCGAGTTGTTGCTGCGTGCCACCTTGGTAATGGCGTTTGCTTCGGCATGAAGCACATACGGAAACGTGTACCCCTCTTCACTTTCACATACATTCGGGAATCCGGCAGGTGTCCCGTTGTAACCGTCAGAGATAATCATCTTGTCCTTTACAAGAATTGCACCTACTTTGCGACGTTCACAATAGGAGTTTTCGCTCCATATTTCGGCCATTCGTAAATATCGGCGATCAAGTATTTCCTGTTTATCCATATCCGTATCTTTAAGAAATTCTTTGGAGTGGAAAGATTACCACTCCAAAGAACCTAATTTATACTGTTATTATTCATTCATAAGAAGGAAGCGCTCAGCATCGATTGCTGCACGACAACCGGTACCGGCTGCGCTAACCGCCTGACGATATATTGGGTCTGAGCAGTCACCGGCAGCAAATACGCCCGGAACATTTGTATAAGTTGTCGGAGCGGCAACCTTTACATAACCCTCTTCGTCAAGTTCGATTTGCCCCTTGAATACATCTGTATTGGGCTTGTGTCCAATACCAAGGAAGAAACCGTCGATTTCAATATCAAAGTATTCTTCCTCGGGTGTTCCTACATGTTTTACAAGATGTGCTCCTTCAACACCATCCTCTCCGAAAAGACCAACTGTATTACAATTGAAGAGGATTTCGATATTTTCTGCTTCATCAACACGCTTCTTCATAATTTCTGATGCACGCAGGTAATCTTTGCGAACTATCATGTACACCTTCTTAGCAAGTGTAGAAAGGTACAAAGCCTCCTCGCAGGCTGTGTCTCCACCACCAACAACAGCTACAACTTTCTTACGGTAGAAAAAGCCGTCGCAGGTTGCACAAGCACTCACACCAAGTCCGGCATACTTTTCTTCGTCGGGAAGACCAAGATATTTTGCAGAAGCACCGGTAGAAATTATCACTGTGTCAGCAACAATGATATCACCCTTCTCATCCTCAGCCTTAAAAGGGCGCTCTGAGAAGTCAACCTTTACGATGGTTCTGTTAACTACTCTTGTTCCAAAACGTTCAGCCTGGTCACGAAGCTGCTGCATCATCTCCATTCCCTGAATACCCTGAGGATAACCTGGGAAGTTTTCAATTTCGGTTGTCTGTGTAAGCTGACCGCCAGGTTGCTGACCTTCATATACAAGTGGTGAAAGTCCAGCGCGCGAGGTGTAGATGCCGGCTGTATATCCGGCAGGGCCTGAACCGATAATCAATACTTTAGTTTTTGATTCTGACATGTTATTAATAATTTTGTATAATTTATAAATTTCAATTTGCTAATTTTAAAGAAAGCTGACCTCCCTATCTGAGGTCCACTATTTCAACACCTTTATACTTGTTTACAGGATAAACGAATACAGAATTAGATATATTGCTACCATAAGTCAAATTCTGCGGCGTAATTGTACTAACAGATCCATCTTTAAGCGAAATCTTAAACGATGACGGTTTCCAATTCTTCCCATTTATGTAAACCAAAACACTTTTCACTGATGAATATTTAGACTTCGGTGTGAGGGTTATCAAATAATTCCCAGCCTGCATCTTATTGACCAAGCTACAGCTATACCCGCTTTTCCAGCTTCTTAGATAGTTAAAGGGATTTGACTCTGCTAACTCCGAAGGTGTCGGTGTGACAAGAGTTGTTTCTTTGGTTGCCGGGTTGTAAGTCCACATAGACTTGCCGTTATACCATGTTGAAACACCACTTGTAACTATGGCAAATTTCGTTCCAACAGCATTAATTGTCCCATTTATTCTTCGACCATTCATAGTCGCTGAGAATTTCCCGGAGACACCCTTCGCGACCAATGATGCGCTCTTGTCCATCACCTCCTCGGCAGTAATTGCAAATGCGCTGAAGTTGAGAGCTGCTATAAATGCAACTACAGATAATAGATATCGCTTTATTGACATAACTATCATAACAAAATTAAAAACACAAACTGTTACAGGGAGGAAAGCACAGCTTCCAGTCCCGGCATATCTACAAGCACAGCTCTGGGTTTTCCACCTTGCGACGGTCCTACAATACCGCATGCCTCAAGCTGATCCATTATTTTACCGGCTCGATTATACCCGATGGAATATACACGTTGCAGCGACGAGGTAGAAGCCGTATTTGATGATACGACTCTTCTTGCCACTTCCTCAAACAATGGGTCCCGCTCACCAATCGGACCTGTTGCATTGCCACTGTCTTCTCCGGTCACTGCTGGCTCCGGAAGAAGATAGACTCCATCCGGATAAGGCTGACGACTTATGTAATCGCAAAGAGCTTCAACTTCGGGGGTATCCATAAATGCACACTGAACACGCACCATTTCAGAATTATTGGATATTAGCATATCCCCTCTACCTATAAGCTGCTGAGCCCCTGTAGCATCAAGGATTGTCTTTGAGTCGACACCCGACGACACCTTGAATGCCACTCGTGCCGGGAAGTTAGCCTTGATTATACCCGTAATAACATTGGTCGAAGGGCGTTGGGTGGCAATGATAACATGCATCCCGACGGCACGGGCTTTTTGGGCAAGGCGTGCAATCGGCATTTCCACATTCTTGCCCGAAACCATAATCAGGTCACCAAACTCGTCGACAACAACTACTATGTAGGGTAGGAATCTGTGCCCCTCTAACGGATTTAGTTTCCCTGCTTTTATCTTTGCGTTATATTCCTCCAGATTTCTTGTCTGAGCATTTTTCAACAATGTGTATCTGTTGTCCATCTCTACACACAGAGAACTAAGAGTGGCCTCAACCTTCTGCATGTCTGTAATAACAGGCTCCGAACTATCCTCATCCTCAGGAATAACGGCCATATAATAATTTTTCAACTTATTATACAACGAAAATTCCACCTGTTTGGGGTCAATCATGACAAATTTTAGTTCGCTTGGTGACTTTGAGTACAATAGTGATGCAATGATTGCATTCAATCCTACCGACTTTCCTTGTCCGGTAGCACCAGCCACAAGCAAGTGAGGCATCTTTGCCAAATCTGCAACATACACCTCATTCTGAATTGTCGATCCTAAGGCTACCGGCAGATTATATTTTGTTTCCTGATACTTGCGCGATTTTATTACGGTCTGCATGGAAACTGTTACAGCATCCTTGTTGGCAACTTCTATACCCACTGTTCCTCTACCCGGTATTGGAGCAATGATTCGAACTCCCATAGCCGACAGACTCAATGCAATATCATCAACCAACGACCTGATTTTAGCAATCTTCACTCCAGAATCGGGTACTATCTCATAGAGAGTTACCGTAGGTCCGACCGTAGCTGAAATTTGCGTAATCGGTATTCCGAATGAAAGTAGGGTTTGTTCGATTTTTGCCTTGTTCTGAACCTGTTCATCGGCATCAACGCTGATTTTTGCCACACCTTCCTTTAAGAGGGATAGGGGTGGAAACTGATACTTATGTGCAGCGTCAAAATCAGCACGACTCTTAAAATGCTGCTTATCACTCTCCCCAATCTGGTTGACAGTAACAACCATTTCGGTCCCCTTGGCTGACAGATCACTCTCAGTCTTCAAAGCACCTGTAGCAATAGGGCTCCCGTTATCTCCGGGGCACTCTTCATTATGATCATTACCACTGTCTTCATTATTAACCGACACAATAGCTGAGCCTAACTCACCACGTTCGACATCTCTATAATTTTCCTGATTCACCTTATTAAAGCCAGACTGGTGAATTATCTCCTCAGGCATATCATCGAAATCTGATAACGCATACAATGGCGCATTGTCATTCCCAAACGAAACGTGGCTGTGTTCTTCTGTTTCAGTAACAGCATTGGCAGATATGTCAACTGTCTCACCAGCCTTAATATCATCAATCTGTTCCTCCTCCTTATCCTTGTGCATTGCCGCTCTTCTTGCCTCCTCCTCAGCACGCAAGTTCGCCTCATGCTGTTTGCGAAGCTGATGCGCCTTGTGTTTACGCTGGATGAAGATAATCACATCTCTTAGGCAAATCGCCACGAATACCGTAATCATGAAGAGACATAACAACACGGAACCAACCCCACCGGTAAATCGATTGAGAAACTCATAGATATACCTTGAGTGGTACCCTCCCCAGTTAACTTGTGAATCGAATGCAACATTTGTCATCCCCACAATCAGAGATAGTGTTATAAGACCGACAATGCATTTTATAGTGAAGTTAACAGTCTTAAACCTTGGTCTACCCACAAGATGTTTAGCCGACATCGAAAGAAGCCAAAGAACAATCACAAATGAACCGAGTCCAAAACTTTCATTAATTAAAAATTCCGAAAGTCTTGCACCCCCTTCTCCCCCACGATTTGCAACAACGCCGGCACTTCCAACCGGAACATTATTGATTAGCGACTGGTCATGCACACATGTGTTTACATACGACAGGAACGATATCAGCAGGTAAACGCCCAGACACCCCAATAATGTTCCCAAAATTATTTTGAACGTCCGGTTTTCTACAAACTGCTTTACTAAATCCACTAACGTATCATCCTTGCGGGGTGCAGCTGAAGCCGGGACTTTCTTCTCCCACTTTTTTGAGCCTCGCTTTTTCTTTCCGCTTGATTTTATATTCTTGCCTTCACTAGGCAGTGTGGTTCCGATTGTCGAAATAATCGGAGGACCATCGTTATAATCAATCTCTGGTGTATAGTCTGAATAAGTCTTGTCCATTTCAATTATTGTAGAGGGGATAAATTAAAAATCTGCAATCTAAAGCATTATGGTTAATGACTCTATTTTTTAAGATATTTATTTAACATTAGACAGATTTTTTTGTGTCTACAATATGCAAATTTAGTGATTTCACCCCATATAACAGCACGGTATATTCAAATAATTTCTATTTAATTTGATATTTTAATATTAGTGCATTTAATTTCACCCACAAAAAAAGACCCCACCTTGGCAGGGTCTTCAATATTATTTCTTCAAAACTTTAAACTCATTTTGGAAACGTCTCCAATTAATTATTTTAAGGAATCCATAAACTTTTTACGGTCCACAATAAATCTGATATGTTCGCATTCCCCTATTGTCTTGTCCCCTTCAAGACACTTAACCAGAAAATATAGTTTCTTTCCTTCGATCTTTTCAAGAAGTGCCTCTGCCACTACAGTTGCTCCTACTGCTGATGGTGCAAGATGCTGGACTGCTATATAGCCACCTACTGTGGTTTGGTTTTCCGGTAGAAATCCACCTACGCAATTCATGGCTGCATTTTCCATCAAGGCTACAAGTCGAGGTGTTGCAAGCACATCTAAATCCCCGGAGCCGAGCTTAACAGCAGTATCATCCTGAGACACTGTCATCTCACTTTTACTTGTTAATCCTGTTTCCAACATAATGTTTTCCTGTTATTCGGGTTTATAATTTCTTTCTATGCAAATATAATACTTATTTGCCGATTAGAGTTCAATTTATCAGTATTATTCCACCCATCAATGTGCCACACATCGATTTCTCATTCTAATCCTTTGTATCAGAATCGTTATTTGCCGGGACTGCAGGTTTAGAAATAGGAGCGGAATTAGACACTTCAGCTGCCTGCGATGTAACCGAAGCCGGAGCATTTGGATATACACCCTGAGGAGGTATGCCAGGGAAATGAGGATTCCCTGATGCGTAATAAAATGGATATGGAAATCCAAATACCGCTTCCGTTGATTTACCGGCGCTCAAATAACCATCAATTAGAGTGTCGCGACCCGATGCTGATTCGTATACATACAGTTTAAACTTATAAAGCATCACTGCAATGTGCTCAAAAATCGAGGATTGAATCCCTTCGTATGGAACCCAAGATGATGTAGAGGTGAAACAATATACCTGAAGCGGTATCCCCATGGGTGTCTGCTCCAATGTGTTGACAAAGCACGTGTCTGCGTGACTGACATTAGGATTGGAATCAAGCCACAGTTTAACATAGGCCCTGAATATTCCGAGATTTGAATCGAGCGAACCGTCAACAATCCCTTCATTATTGGATACATCCTGCACAACTCCATTCTGCTTCTGTTCAAGCTTCTTCTCTATCCAAGGCTTCAGAATCGGAATCTGCATAAATTCTTGTATCATTGCCTCATCGACAGTAACAACGCTATCTGCATCAATAAGATATGCGCGCTTTACTTCGCGTGTTTGGCTCAGCTGCATATTTCTGTAATTTCTGAATCCGTTGCTGATAAGCGAATACGGCGGAACTGTGGAAATAGTTTTATCCCAGTTCTCTATCTTTATAGCTGTCAGACCAACTCCGACCACAATACCATTTGCGTTGCTACCGTTAGGCACAATCCAATCCCCCTCGTGAAGAGAGTCATTTTCTGCAAGTTGGACACCAGCTACAACTCCCATGATATTGTCTTTGAATACAAGCATCAGCACTGCAGAAAACGCACCCAGTCCTGCCAGCAGCGATCCGGGAGACTTCTGAAGAATGATACCAACCATAATAATCAGGCTGATAACCCACATTATGAGTTTAACAAGCTGAACCACACCATTTAGAGGCAAATGCTTCTTATTTGCCCGATTGTTAATATGGGTCCACAACACATCAGCCAGGGTTGTAAGGGCAATCGTGAGTATAACCACAACATAAATCCAGCTTAATCTTGTGAGCCAACTTGCCAGCGATGCGCGGGTAAAGAGTGTGAACTGGATTAGAATGATAAACAGTATGGCAGGAAATATTCGACAAGCCTTTGTGAAAAACTTGCGTTCTATCAGATACTGATAAATATCGTTCTTTATATGTGGCCCAATTTTGTGAATAATTTCAACTGTTATCCACTTCACAAGAATACCGATTACGATCGCTACTCCAAAAACAGCAAAGGAGTATAACCATAGAAAGAGGGTTTTATTATCACCCATCCCTATCAGTTCCATAAACCAGTGCACCGATTTCATCAGCACCGTAGCAAGATAATAAGTACTCTGTTCGGCATCCGGCGATATCTGAATGCCTATAAAATTGGCATCTCTCTTCTCGACAACCGAGCCAATAAAAGACAATATGGTAGTTAGTGTTTTCATAATAACAAAGCAATCCGTTGTAACTAATACAACGGATTGCCTTTATAAGTTCACCAGCATTTATAATTAAATCCGGCAAATAAGCTTATAAATAAGTAAATTGACTATTTTAGCTTAAGAGTCTGCCCCTTTTGAATTTTATTTGACTTACCAAGACCATTGAGTTTTCTCAAAGTGGCGGTAGAAACACCATAAGATCTTGCAATCGACGATAGAGTATCACCCTTCTTTACCGTATAAGTAGAACGCTCACTACTCCCCTTTTTGTATGGGTTTTCATGCTCAGCAATGGCAAGCGTACGCTCGGGAGCAAAATTACGCGACTGGGTATAAGTCTTTTTACTAAAGGTATATGTGTCGGTGTGAGTTGTATTGTTGGCAAAGTCAAATATCGCTGCCGGATTGATAGCATAACCCATAAAGCGAGTTTCGAAATGAAGATGAGGACCTGTGCTTCTTCCAGTGCTTCCTCCAAGCCCAATTGGCTGACCTGCCTTTACAACCTGATCAGGACGTACGAGTGCTTTATTTAGGTGACCGTAGACGGTTTCCAATTCATTGGGATGGCGAATAATAACGTAATTGCCATAACCCTTGCGCTCATAAGCCGTGAGACGAACCTTACCGTCAAATGCTGCATAGATGGTATCATTGTTCTGAATACCCAAGTCTATACCCTTATGCATTCTTCCGAATCTTGCGCGGTAACCATAGTGTGAGGTAACAGGACCAAATGAGGGCATTGCATACCCTGTAACATCAATTTCTTTGGTGAACGGTACATCTGCATCCTTAAATGGATTTACAGCCTTACTGTTCCAACCCTCGGTATAGATGTCAAGTTCAGGCTCAAGATCATCAATGAGATCAATAAAAGTGTTCTTTTCAACCAGTCGAATCTGGTCCTTAGACTTTGACTGGTTGGCAAGTAAACGTTTGTGCATATCAGAGTGGGGAGACTTTGAGGTAATCTGCTGAGCATTCCCGCAGATTGTCACCATGGCTGTCAGCGCCACTCCAAGTATGTATTTCATTTTCATCATATCTATAATCTTTATTTTTTGAGGAGAATAAAGTATTATGTGTTAGTTTAAGTATTAACTAAGAATAGGTCAATTCTCGCTATTGCTGTTTCCTACTAATTCGGATAAAACCAATTTGTGGAAATCTAAATCTCTTTACATTTATTAAGGTTTTCGAAACCTTTCTCTTCAAAGATAGCCAATAAATGTTTCCTTTCCAAACTTTTATTTACTTTTTTTTGCTCATTGGTTGCATTTGGGCAGTATTGAAACTATCAAAACATTGTATCTCAGTAAATTATAAAGATATTATGTTATAAAACACACTTATAAACAATTTGCACACCCCATATAGGAGTGTGCAAATCATCAAGTCTTCGAATTGTTAAAATTATTTAATGTAAAATAAGTGCCGCATTTTCAGTTTATTGCATATCGGTTTTAGATTTTTTTTTAAATTCAATTCCCAATTAACCTCTATTCAAAACGAAATGCTTTGAGAGGCCCAAAATGTTTTGTTCTCAATAAGAACTATTGAACTTCGCTTTTTACAACCATTCTTAATGCTGTCAACTGACGAAGCAGTTCAGGAGCTTTGTCCAGCGACAGCATATTCGCGCCATCACTTTTGGCTACTTTAGGATTCTGATGGGTTTCCATAAATATCCCGTCACAACCTGCAGCTACGGCGCTGCGTGCTATTGTGGATATTAAATTGGGAAGTCCACCGCTTACTCCACTTTCCGAATTAGGCTGCTGTAGCGAATGTGTTATATCCATTATAACCGGTGCCTCACAAACATCCTTCATGGTTGGAATTCCACGCATATCCACCACCAAATCTCCGTATCCGAAAAAAGTGCCTCGTTCTGTAACCGCTACCTGATTATTCCCCGATTGTCTAACTTTTTCAACTGCAAACCGCATGGATGAAGCGGACAGAAACTGCCCTTTCTTAATATTCACCATTTTCCCTGTTTTAGCGGCTGCTACCAGCAAGTCAGTCTGACGGCACAGGAATGCAGGTATCTGAAGAATATCCACATATTCGGCTGCCATAGCAGCATCTTCCACCGAATGAATATCCGTCACTACCGGTATGCCAAACTCTTGTCTTACCTTTGCAAGAATTTTAAGGGCCTTCTCATCCCCTATCCCCGTAAATGAATCAAGTCTTGAACGATTTGCTTTCTTGAAACTCCCTTTAAAAACGTACGGCATTTTCAACTCATTGGTCACCTCATAAAGTCGTTCTGCAATCTCGAGTGCCATCTCTTCACCCTCAATAACGCACGGGCCGGCTAACAAAAACAGATTGTCAGTTTCACTTGAGCCAAGATAGCCGAGCATGTCATTCATATCTCTCATAATCCTATTATAGAATGTAATTAATCAATTTTGAAATGAAGTTGTTTAAACAACTTCATTGTTAAGAATCCAGCAGATTCACGGTATGAACCGCAGAAAGCGCAAATATTGCTGCTGTTTCGGTTCGAAGGCGTGTATTCCCGAATGTACACGGAATAAAACCATTATTCACAGCCATCTCTACCTCTTCGGGGGAAAAATCACCCTCCGGACCTATCATTATTACGATATCATCCCCTGCCGAATACTCTTTCACCAACTCCTTCCTCTCATACTTATCAGAACAATACCCCATAACCTTCACTCCGGTCAACGTTCCATCCGAAACAAAATCTTTAAACGCAACCATCCCGTCAAAACTCGGCAGCTTAGCCTTCATGCTCTGTTTCATAGCAGAGACTATTATTTTATTAAGTCGCTCAGGTTTAACATCCTTTCGCTCACTTCGCTTGCACTTAAGGAGAACTATTCTATCCACACCAATCTCTACACACTTTTCAAGCATCCATTCGATGCGGTCTATATTTTTGGTTGGAGCTACTGCTAATGTAATTTTGGGATTCCAATGTTTTTCCTCCCTTCTCTTTTCAAGAATCAGTACTCCTGTATGTTTAGGATGTGCATCACAAATTTCGCAAACAAAGGCATTCCCTGTTCCGTCAACAACCTCTATGACATCACCTTCTTTCATTCGCAACACACGGCAGCAATGTCCCGACTCTACTTCGTCAAGAACTCCGGACGTCTCAATATCTGAAGAATAAAATCTTATCATACTCTCAATTTTTGGGAATTGACTTATTAAAGATCAATAAACTCTCGCCAATCTTAATCCATGATATTAAAACAAGAAAAACAGGGAATGCATTAGCATATCCCCGTTAATCTTGTTATTTTATGGTAATATTAAAGTCTGTTCTCACCCACCATCCCTTCGGGGTCATTACCCTCTAGAGATTTCAGCTCTTCGGTCGACGCGTTTCCTTCTTTAGGTGTCTTAAAGACAAAGTAGAACAGTACGCTGATAATCAGAGCATAAATTGCAAATATCGCCCATGAGGTTTTCCATCCGGCAAGATTTGCTTCGGCACTGACAAGACCCGACATATCCACGTGTTTGTTTACAACCAATGTACCGGCAAGGAATGTACCCACGCTGGCACCAATACCGTTGGTCATAATCATAAACAGCCCCTGTGCGCTTGAACGGATTTTAGAATCGGTTTGCTGATCCACAAACAGGCCCCCTGCAACATTAAAGAAGTCAAACGCAACCCCATAAACAATGCAAGAAAACACAAGCCATACAAGTCCATTGCCAGTATTACCTATCGAGAAGAATCCAAATCGGAATACCCAGGCAAACATTGCAAGCAGCATAACACCCTTGATACCAAGACGCTTCAGACAGAACGGTATCATTAGGATACAGAGAGCTTCACTTGCCTGTGAGACTGCAGTCAGTGCGGTAGCATTGTTTGCTGCCCATGTGTTGGCAAATTCTGCGATATCCTTAAAGCTGTTGATATACATTGTGCCATAACTGTTGGTAATCTGGAGGCATACACCAAGCAACATCGAGAAGATAAAGAATACAGCCATTGTCTTACGTTTGAAAAGCTTGAATGCCGACAACCCGAGAGACTCTGCCAACGACGCATTTCCACTCTTGTTGACCGGGCAATTTGGCATTGACAATGAATATGCCATAAGTACCAGGCTAATTACACCCGATGATATAAACTGTCCGTAAGTTGACTGATATCCGGTAAAATTTACGAATAGTTCAGCTACAATAAAGCCTACTGTTCCAAAAACGCGTATTGGGGGGAACGCCGTTACGGTATCCAGTCCGGCCTGAGTCAGCGCATTAAATGCTACAGAGTTTGAAAGTCCGATTGTCGGCATAAAAAAGGCTACCGAGATGGTATACAAAGTAAACAGCACCGAAAAGTCTACAGCACCCCCCGATTGCATGCAATACCAACCGGCAAGAATCATAAATATACCAGCCAATCCGTGGCACAGACTCATCATTTTCTGTGCCGGTATCCACTTGTCGGCAACAATACCAACCAATGCGGGCATGAAAAGAGATACTAACCCCTGGACTGTATAAAACCAAAATATTTTATCGCCAAGACCCACTGAGCCCAGATAAATACCCATTGATACAAGATAACATCCCCAGATGGCAAATTCCAGGAAATTCATGATTATCAGACGAGTTTTGATACCTGTATTAGATTTCATAATTTATTTAAATATTATTTTATTTACTGACGTTGAGTTCCTATTTGTAATATTCGTTAATATAACTGTATCGTATTCATGAATACTACGCAAATTTATACAAATTCGCTTTTATTTCAAACGAATGTGCTCAAAAAATTTAACCTGTTGTATATTTCCAACTTCACTTTAGACCCCTCCATGCTTATACTGTACCCTGCGTCTCCATGATTGCTGTCCGTTGCCAGACAAAATGAATCGTATAATTCATGGCAAGTTTTGTTATATGACTTACAAAAATCGTCCAACCGGAATGAGACCTCTACAAGACAAGCCCCTTTGTCCGAATTAAGAGCCACCAGTCTATTAATAACCTCACGCGGTGCAATATAAGGATAGGTTGCTAAATATTCATCATACTGCTGGCATCTATATGAGACAAAATTTAACAGATTTAAAAGAAGAATCCTGTTTGAAGACATTACCTTAAGATAATCCTCTCTTGAGAATTTCAAAACCGAAACATCTCCCTGAGCCTCTACCCTTTTCTCATAATTTCTTGACATTCCAAACAGATGGTCCAATCCAAGCACACATGGTCCGGCTGAATGGCTTACTATCCTCAGCTCTCCGTACCCTTCTGAAAAAGTTTCAACAGAATACTGGCCGCTGATTATGCATAGCACCGAATCCACACCATCGGTCGGATTGGCAATGATATCCCCTTTATAGAATTTTATAAATTCAATTGGCGTCTTTTCAAGAAATAATGAAATACCATCAATTCCAACTCCCTGGAATATTGGCAACTGCATTAGTCTCTTATAGATGCTACCCATATTATTTCCAGCTCTTGCTATGCTTCTCCAATAATTTCACGGTCGAGGCATCCGATTCAAATACCGAATACAATCCCTGCTGCTCGTGAGCCGGATCACAGGTATAATCATCACCTTTCTGCCACCAGTTGCTACTGTCATTGAGCTTAGCGGTACCCCCCCAGCCCCATACATTAACACCTGCAAGACCATTTTTTTTGCTCAGATCAAGCATAAAATCATAATACTTGTCACGAAGATTTGTCGGAGTTCCCAGTTTAAAACTCATGCCATCGCGGGGGTAGCCAAACTCCTCCATCACAAGCGGTATGTTCAGTTTCTTTGCAACTGCAACATGCTCATCTACATATTTCTTCGACTTTTCAAATGCGACAGGAAGATTATCTTCAGTCGGCATGCTGCCAACCCATCCCCAATTTTTGGGCCATACATGTATGGTCAGATAGTCAATATTCTTGTCTCCATGGATTCTTTCAAGCAAGGAATAGTCACTTTCACACCCATATTTACCCTCAGTACCGGTTGTAACGAGATGATTCTTGTCTATTGATTTTATCAATGCAGCTGCATCAGCAATCCAACGGGCAAATCCATCCTTGTTCTCCTTGTTCCCCTCGCTAAACGGACGCGGTTCGTTACAAATTTCCCAGGCCATAAGTGCCGGGTCTTCGCTATAACTTTTCCCGGTGATGCTATTTTTACGGCTCACCATAAACTTTACATGCTTAAGATACTGCTCCTGAGCTTTTCGGTCTCGTGCAAACGCACTCACATACCCGCAATATTCATTATACCCGTCCACCGAAGGCAACAGTGCTTTGCCATGACCATTCCATTCAAGATACTGAGAAAAACCTCCAGACCATTCCCATGAGTTAGTAAGGTACACAACGGCTTTCATCCCTCGTTTGCCAAGTTCTATCATCAAGCGGTCAAGTCCTCTGAGTATTGTATCATTATAGACCCCGGGCGATGTCTGCAGAGTCGGACGAATATGATCCTTATCCAAACCATTACCGTCTCCACCTGCAAGAACCCGAACATTTGTCATCCCATGTTTTTTCATCAGGTCAAGTTCCTTGCGGAGTCTTTCAAGGTTGCCACCCTCCCCTTCAGAGGCCAATATAGCTCCATACCAGAAGTTCATTCCCATGAACTTGTATTTCTTTCCATTACATTCAAATCCTTTCAACCCCTTTTCACCGACAGAAGACTTACCAGCTTCTTTCGCAGCAAGTTTTTTGTCACTGGCAACTTTTACAAAAACTGATTTAGAATCAGCTCTGTTCTGTGCAAAAGCACCGCAGAGCCCAAAGCAAGCAACCGCACACAATGCTATTAATTTACGCATAATAGTTTAACTTATTATTAAATTTTTAGGTTAGTTCTCAATAACGTTGCCCCCGCATAGCATCCATCTTCCTATATTGTGCACAAATTTACAAAATTTAAACGAAATATTTCTTCAATTACAAAATTCTTTTTTCGCCTATTCAATTAACGGGGAATACTTCCGCGACAACTCCGAAGAGCTGAAAGCTTTCCAGCAACGCAAGGATAACGGTATGCAATTATCCGACCGAGTGTGGAATCTGTCCAAGCAATACAAGCAAGAATTAGAGGAATCCATATCCGTTGCCATAGAGCCGGGAATATCAGCCGTGGAACTCGCCGCCAAAATCAAGCCATATCTCAACGAGCCAAACAAGCGGTTCAGGCGCATCCGTGACAAGTTTGGAGTGTTGCAGTTATCCGATAATGCGGTTGCTTACCATCCCGGGCGCGGTGTCTATCGGTCGTCGGCTCGCAATGCCCAACGCCTTGCCCGAACTGAAATCAATATGGCATATCGCCATGCCGAGCAATTGCGTTGGTCACAAATAGACTTCGTGGTCGGGTATGAGGTGAAGCTGACGCAGAACGGGAAGCACGTGCCGGATATATGCGATGAGCTTGTCGGGAAGTATACTAAGGAATTTAAATTCAGCGGCTGGCACCCGCATTGTCTCTGTTACACCATTCCAATCCTCAAAACCGAGGATGAGTTCCTGTCGCTCGATGATACCAAGCCGAGTGTTAATGCAGTTACCGACACCCCGGCAAACTTCAAGCAGTGGGTCAGGGATAACAAAGAGCGCATCGAAGCCGCCATTGAGCGCGGAAAGTTGCCGTATTTTCTACGCGATAATATGGATGCGTGGAGAGAGGTGGTATATCCGGAGAAGTACAAGAATAAGCCTGCAGATAACGAATTTAAATTACTTCCATTACCATTAATTGCAAAAGATGCCACCGAATCGGACATAGCCAATCTCATATCTATCTTAGGTCATAACAATCATTGGTTCGACCATTTAGACAATAAAGTTCTATTTGAAATCAGTGATAAAACCAATAGAGCCGCAGGAGCTAATAGAGAAACTGCCACTATAACAATAGAGAATACTCGCTTCCCAACTTTGCGGAATGCATTGCATAACCTCACATCAGGGTATAAGTTATCAGAAGGAGAAGCTGAAAATATTGCCACACTATGGCACGAGATGAACCATATGAGACATATCGGTATCGAATCTGCTGGAAAAAATATTACTCGCAGAGCAATGGAACTTGCCAACGAATGGTACACACGCCAGACTCTTCCTGACTTCTACTCCGCTTTTGGGCTTGATAAAGTTCCCTATCCTAAATTTATGAATACCAGACCATCAAATTTATACGATGGTATGGTTAGACGATTCGATGCAGTTATTAAGAATATGGGATTGGACAAACAATCTGTTTTCTCGGTTCTTGAGAATGGATTGTTTAATAGAGATTACAGTACTCAACTTGATGTTCTTAAAGACGCTCTAATTGCCGGTGGGCTTAAATCAACCGATAAATTCTACCCAATTGAAAAACTTATTAACAGTACAATTATATCCTCGGTTGATGCTCCTTTGAGTTTAAAAACAGTACGCAGAGAAGTATTGGATAAAATGGGATTTGTTACTGAATTTAAACATAGATATGGTGCGGCGATGAAACTAGGCAGAGCTGCAACCAAAGAAGCTATGAAAGTAATAGAGGATATTGGGGCACCTGTTTTAAGTAAAGAACAGAAACAAAACATCTATGAGCTTGCAGATGCACTGGGGATTCCAAGGAAAGATGTCAAACCGATGTCGTTTATTGATGCCGACCATGGCATTAGTAACCCAACAAAAGATAAAGATAATTGCCAATCTGTAGTTGTGTCATTTGTCGCTCGTAGGCGTGGTTTGGATTGTGTAGCATTGCCGTTTAATGAGAAAAATCTATCACAGAAAGAATTAATGGAGCACTTCCAAAATGCGTTTCTAAAGAAAGATCAGAAAGGGAATTTTAATCCAGTTAAACCGACTATAATTAAGGGTCAAACCGATGAAGAAATAATAGACAAAGTACGCAAGCAATTAACTGTTGACGGTGAATATGTATTGGGCATAAATAATAAACCAATACCTGGACAATCAGAAGGAGATGGTCATGTCGTTAATATTATTATAAAAGACGGAGAGTTAATAATTCACGATGAGCAACAAAATAAAAACTCAGAAAGATTTCTCAAATTGGAATCATTGCAAAATCTCGAGAATATCGAAATAATTAAAATTGATAAAGCTGTATTCGATATCAATATCGTTAAAAATATTCTATCCATTAAATAAAATATCGGAGGCAATCTTTCTTATCTTCATTCGAATTGCGATATTTCCAATTTCCTCAATTTCCCCATTTCTATCAATGCGCAACCCCATTGGTAAATTACTTTTCTTTGGTCGTCCTTCGCGCGTACAGCTAAAGTAGTACCAGCCATCTTCTTCTCCAGCTGGTAGTACTATATCAAAATTCCACTCTCTAAGTGAATACTCTTTTGCTAATTCAAGATAATCTTTCTCCTCCATAATCAACGATCTACTTTTAGTAAACTTACACACCCAGTAAATAATCCTATAATGCTTATAATTATGGATATTATCAAAAGCACTCTATCCCAATTTATAGGATTCTTTAATGTTGGATTATCCAATATATAACCTTTGCCAAGGGGGGTCAACCTGACAGCCTCCACGTCACCTCCCTCAATACGACAAGTACGCACAAGATTTTTGGATTCTAAATTATAACAAGCTACATTAAAAAGGTGTTGAGGGAAAGTTTTGGGGCGCAAATCGTATGGGTGGTTGCTGACCCACAACAACACCTTTTTCTCGTCTTTGCTTAATTTTATTCTTTCCATAACACCTGCAAATTTAGTAATTTTCCCGCATCCGACAAGCGTCCAATCCAAGGAATATATAATTTATCATCCTTGCCCCTGAACGCCCGTCAGATGCATTCTATTTTTCAATCTATCATAAAATAGCAGTATTGTTCAGGTGTCCACCCGGCTCGCTCGGAAGCGGACCATTCGGACTGATTGAGAACCATTTCAAGGATTCCTCTTTATATCCTTAGAAAATCTTCACATTAACAGGAGCGCTACTGCCAAGTAAATTATCGGTTAAACTATGGAATGCGTAAACAAAATCTTTTAAGTTTAGACGACAATATCGAATCCCATTATCTGTCCTTTCTACGGTTTTATCAGCTTTAGCAGCTACCAAAGCGGCATCCTTTTTATAAGTGATGTAGTCGCTACCTGTCTTTATAAATACCAAGGTTTCTTTGCCGTGTACTTTCTTTGCTGCTGTGTATTTCTGGAAAGGTGTTTCAAACTCAGTAAATTCGATAGTGCCAACTTCTACACAATTTGTTGTGCTACAATACACAAATGTTACATCTAAGTTAAAATCAAGTGCAACACTTAGTAATTGGGAGGTGAAATAATCGTTTAGTATACCCATGGTATTAAAAGTGCTGATTTTATTTTGACAAAAAACGGAAAGGTATACTATGTAGAAGGAAAACTATCTACTGGAAATAATTCACTTGACCATAATTTAAACAAAGGTGGGAAGCAATCCGAACGCATTCTTATTGATTTAACAAAAATAAAAGATACAAACTACATTACAGAGCAGTTGATTAATGGCTTTCAGGAAAATGCTTCATTGAGAGAAGTCATATTGTTGAAGGGTAGTCGCCTTATATTAATTTCAGAAAAAGATGTATTAAATAAAAATTTTAAAGTGAAATTCAAAAAAATATGGGAGCAACGGAAATAAAAAAGAGGCTCATTGGAGCCTCTTATAACTTCAGTCACCGTGGTGCCAAGTTTCACGAACTTAATCGGTTTTGCTCGATCCTATCAGGGCTTCAAAATGACGCCTTTCGTTCGGGAAGGAACTTCAGATAACAAATTTCTTTGCTTCTGCGTTGTAAAATTAGTATTTTTGCATCAAATACCAAAATTATGAATGACAAATATTTAACCCAAGCTCAAAATATGGCAAAATCAAATATATATGACGATGCTGTATATCTTGGCGAATGGAACAACTATCGTGTCTATGAACCCATATTTAATGATGATATTGAACGGTGTATTGGATTCCCCTCTTTTATCCTCGCTAAATCCGGCGAAATCCGCTGGAATTTCGACTGGGAAGAAAGCTCGGCAATAATGTCGGCGCTATACCCTCCTATGGATGAAGATGATGAATAGCAATTTGCATTGTCAATATTTCTATTGCCAAAATTAAAATAGCAATCGCGGCTATAATAGATGTTGTTCTAAGTCTCTTGACCTTATCTTCTAACAATGCAACCCTAAATTTCAAATAGTTTATATTATCCATAATATCCAAATTTTGCTTTTATCTTGCAATCAACAAGCGTCCAACCCAAGGAATATATAATTTATCATCCTTGCCACTGAACGCCCGTCAGATGCATTCTATTTTTCAATCTATCATAAAATAGCAATACTGTTCAGGTGTCCACCCGGCTCGCTCGGAAGCGGGCCATTCGGACTGATTGAGAACCATCTCAAAGAATTCATCCCGGCTCTTCGTACTTAAAATATTTGTGTATCTATAAACAGAGTATTATCTTTGCGCATAAATAATTCGTTGGTTCTTTGCATAGGAAGGAGGTTCGGCACAATCTATTCAGAATGTTCTGCTAATCGTCATTCGGAGCAGTTGGAAACCTACGTTTTCTTGAATTCTTACAACTGGATGCTAAATTTTGGACAGACAGCCAAGACCCAGAAGAGAACTTAAAAGCCATCGTAAAATCAGTACTCATTGACAACCATTTTCCAGGTAATGAATATGCATATGTAGCAGTTATTCTGAAAGGGCAATATAGCAGAGAAACGAAAATAGAACTACAACTTGCAAAAACCGATACCGGCTGGGTTATCTACGATTACAATGGCTGGCTTATGAAAATGAAGAAATATATCGCAACACATTAAAAGAACGCATATCCACATTGGTATCTCTTTTCAATACCATCTGCGCCATCTGCGGAAGGAGAATGATGATTCGTGTTTATATAAGTCGTCAATGTGCTCTCTCAATAATGTTGCACGGTGTTCGAACATCGGTTCAAAAGTATAAGCCTTGATATCTTTATCCGCCTCATCTATTGCTTCATATATTCGCTTCTTATTTGATTTCATCCCTATCCCATTGCGGGCTTTCAACCACTGATAAATAATATCGGCATAATACAACCTTATATCAATGATGTGATCTATTTCATGGCAAAGTGTGAAATAGTTTTTGAGCTGAAGCTTCAATTCTGTAAAATTTGGTTTTCTGCGAGGTTTATCTTCCCCGATGAAAAAACCTTTCCTAATTTTTGCTTTTAATGATTCCGTTTCCTTGTCAAGGTCAGGGTTTACCCAAAACTCCAGATAATCGCGTGCTTCTCTCCGTGCAGAATACATCTCCATAATCATCTCAACGAGACTATCCTTGTCCATCCCCTTCAGTGCCTTCTTTACCGTTGCCTTACTCATTATCTACCTTTGCTCTAATTGTAATCTACCAATAGAACAACCCTTCAATCCATATGTTTACTTTATGGTATTTATGAAAGCGAGCATCTCATAAAATCATATACCCCTATTTATACAGGAATAGTAAAAATTGGTATATCCCTATTGAAAAGAGACTTATGTGCAATATTGGGTCTAAAAAGTCGACTAAGTAAAGAAACCTTCTTTATAGGCATCACCATTGCATCGATATTTTTTTGTTGAAGAATCTCATCAAGCGAAATATCACTATGTCCAAGCGGAAGCAAAATTGAGTCGAATAATATCTGCGGATAATTTCCCTTGCAAAAACCAAGGAAGCTATCTAGCTTCTCCTGGCTGCTGCCACCCTTAGACTTCTTTGATTCCATGTAAATTAAAGTAATTGAGCATCGAGGATAACCAAAGATACGCAAAAAGTAATCGAGCGAAATGATATCATTATTTTCAAGATTGCAGAAGAACACAAGGTTCTCAATCTCTTCAATACTCTGTACGCGACAATGTTCAGGAATTGCAAACACCGGAAAGCGGCTTGAGTCAAGCACTTCGGCGGTAACGCTACCCACAAGTTCTTCCCCTTTTCTCTTCTTATCGCGAGTTGTCATAACTATCATTTCAGGACGTTGCTCCTTGCAATATTCAAGTATCGACTCCTCCGGAATGCCATGTCTAAAGTCCGATTTGAATTTCAACGGGGGTAGAGCACCCTGTTTTTGCATCTTCCTTATTTCGTTCTTGAGAGTTATCATCCTCTCCAACCCCTTAAACGATGCATGCTGAGAATCTTTATTGTCGCGAGAGTTGTCTCCGTCACGCAATACATCCACACCAAATCCTGCAGTAGTTTGAATATGAAGAAGTATCGGTTTAAGGTTTAACCTAAATGCCATTTTAAACCCTAACGACACTGAATTCATGCTCAAATCAGAAAAATCAACAGGGATGAGCAGTTTCCCGCTCAACCCTGTGATTTTATTCTGGAGATTACCGATTTGATAGCAATCGACACTCTCCAATACTTTTAAAGACACCGGCAAATCTTTAGCTGGTATCTTGATTCTTTGAGCCACAATTATCTGTGATTTGAACGATACAAAATCTTCAAGTTTTGCATCAACCCCATGCTCAGCAAGCAGTGCTTTAACATGCATTGCAAATGCCGGGGTATGAATGGCAAGCGTAATATAATCTTTTACATCAATCATGTCAAAAACAAAAATAGCTACAAAGAATAGTCCCGGTAATTATTTACCGTTCTGCTCTTCAAGAATTTTTACGGCCATGTCGTAAATCGTGGTGTCATCAAGCACCACGATACCTCCGTCTGGCCCCGGTTCAATATGCAAGCCGGCATTCTTGCCGTATTCATAATTCACGCCGCCGAAATAATTGCGGACGGTCTGAACTGTTACATTGAGTTCATCGGCAATACGGTGTGTAGATCCGTCCGGCAAACTGTCTTTGAGTCTGCGAAGCTCGTTGAATGTGATTGTCTTGCTCATGGTCATTATATTTTTAGTAAATGATATAGTCGGTTAAACTCTCAATTAGTTAACAATTCCAATTAATCTCCCTTTTAAATCAATTACCAATTGTTAACTGCATTAATTTTGATTTTTAAGTTATCGCAATGCTAAATTAAGAAATAATATTCATTTTAACAACTATTCTTTCAAATCTTTTTCCTATTTCCACAAAAAAATCGAAAAATTAGAATTTTGTTCGGATTATATGACCAAGAGATATGTTGTGCAACACAAATACTGGTATTTCCGGCTAAATCACTGTAAAATCAGCTTGACTTATCCATCCCACAAAATCGGAATTCAAACGAACCTTATACCAGGTGTGGCCCGACTCCTGCTCGGTCTCTAAAATTTCAAGTTGTGTCCCTTTTGATAGTGCTGTTGTACTCCCCCCTGCTAATGATGAAGGCTCCCCTTTAAGGGTAGCTGAAAATGCCGTAATGACTCCACTTCTATGCAAATCATTATTATTGGCTACCATCATCGAGAAACATATGCACATTACTATAAGCGGAATCATAACTAATCCGCCAAAGAATCCTATTTTTTTAAGAAGGACATTGCCACAAAACAGATATACCGCTACGGACGCAAGGAGCAGAATAAACAGTATGCAACCCCAGACACCCCATGTGTTGGACGAAACTGAATAAACCAGACTCTGCGAAAGTTTTGCAAAAAAAGAGGGTTCATCCGGACTAACAGACAGGTTTTTTGAACCAAGATTACCTTTGTTGATATCCGCAACTTTATTGGAAAGATAATCAGCATTATTCTTTGCTACACTATTCCCGGGGTCAAGCTGCAACGCTCTCCTGTAACAGAGCATAGCATTTCCATAATCTCCGACTTTGAAATATGCATTCCCTAAGTTGCATAGCAGCGAAGCCGAGGTTCCGGACTCCTTTTCTATATCCTTATATATTGTAATGGCTTTTGCAAAATCTCCGTCAGTGTACGCTTTAGCTGCATCTGATATTGGAGAAGATGCAGATGCAAAAAGCGACACAATCGCTATAGCGGAAAGCACTATATAATGTTTCAACTTCATAGATTTCTATTTACTTCGATTTAAATGAATTTTCCAAAGCGTTAATAATGCTGTATGCTTCATCGTAGGCTCCGTGCATGGCATCGCCACTTGAATCTGGGGAGTATTTAGCATATTCCGACTTATCGAGAATCTCAATCATCCTATCTATTTCACCATTCGGTACATTTCGAGATTGCAATACCTGGCGAATATTGTCTCTTGAAAGTTCTGACGTCGGAATGTTAAGCTTATATGACAGGTATCCCCACAGAGCTACAAGCAGTTCATCATAGAAACTATCACGATCTCCTTGCTTCATAAATTTAAATGCTCGCTTCAATCGCTTATTTGCTATTTTATTGGCACGTTTGCTATTAAATGCAACCAAATCAGCATGCTCCTTAAGATAACGGCGATAGCAGACAAGTATTACAATAAATGCCACAAACGGCACCACAAACCACATCCAGTATCCAACACTGCGAATATACGGTTCATGTGTTTTGGAAAGGGCATCCATACTGACCTCCTGTAGTTCTGGATTAAACTTAGCTCTTTCACTCGACTGAGAACGTGCAGAACCGGTTCCCTTGGCCACATGAATAGGGAAACCCTGCGATTTTACGGTCTGATAACTTCCGGTGGCCGGATTAAAGAAGGTTAACTCAACTGGAGGGATATTAAAGTCACCCTCCTCCATCGGCATAAATGAATATGTGAATGTGGATGTTCCGGACACTGATGACGAACCTACATCAGTCTTGACATTGACCGTTGGGGTAAAAACTTCCAATTCCGATGGGAATGTAGAAGCCATATCAGGAAGCTGAATGTATTTAAGATTTCCAGTTCCCGAAACAGTATATACTACGCTGGCAGCCTGATTTGTCTTAAACTCTTTTGATTTAAGTTGTGCGGAAATAGTAAAATTCCCTACTCCACCAGAAAAATTTGATGGCTTTGGCTCGGGAAGCTGAACAACATTTATGTTAAGGTCATTGGGCGTGACATTAAGCTGAAGCGGTGTGTTAACAGCCATACTACCCCAGAACGGATCCTGATAATATTCGCGCTGATCGACTGATACAGTGTAGGTATTACCAACAACTTTAAGATTACCTGTCATCTGCGGGAAGATTATATACTTGGCAATCACTGCAGTGGCATAACTCTTACCGTTATATGTTTCAAAACTCAGAGATTTTGAAATATCCTTCGATTCTTCAATTACAAATCCGTCGAACTTGGGTGCCGATGTTGCCCCAATGAACTTGATTGCATCATAGGTAGTATAGAGCTTCACGGTATAAACCAATGCCTGCTGTTCATATACCTTGCTTTCGGATACTGACGCCCGCAAAAATAAGTTACCGTCCCCTTTACCTATAAACTTGGGTTTATCGCCCGAGTCTGACACACTGGCACCACCCGACCCAGCGCTGGCTTGTGAAGCAGGTTGTGAAGCGCCACCTATCGTATAGCGTACTGTATTGCTCTTCACTCCGCCAACAGAGATGGGGCCAAATGAAAATTCACCCTCTTTATTTGCTCTGACAGTCGCAACCCAGGTGTTGCTCATGCTTTGTGTAACCCTACCGTTGATGCTGGTCATACTTGACGACTGACCAGTATGATCAAAATACATCACCTTTCCGCCAGGAACAACACCGGGCATATCGGGTTTCCCTTCGATGTCGGAAACTTCTATGAAAATATGGAAAACCGAGCCAACTTCTATTGTTCGGCTTCCTCTACCGGCTTCGACCGACAACCGCACGTTGCCACACCATGCAGAAACCGCACAGACAATCAATATCGATAATGTTGTTAATAATCTACGCATCCTTAATTTCTCTCTTTACAGTGGATGATTTAACATCAATTTTTATAGGTTTGGATTTAACAGTTTCATATTTCCCGGTTGCAGGGTTAAAGAAACAGAAGCTCACCTCACCAATTTCACAATTTTCTCGTGTTATCGGCAAAAATTCACACTCAAGAAGTTTAACCGAAATAACTTTCCCGTCATTATAACTTAAATTATCCTTCTCGGCCATGGAACGCAATCTAACCCCGTTCTTGAAAGCCTCCTGGTAATCGGGAATAACATTTTGTGGGATTATACCCTCACCTGAAAGTGTGATAACTACCGTTGCCGACTCGTTTATAATGATTCTCCCATCAGGGACCTCGACATCTATTTTAAAATTTCCTACCGCACCCGAAAACGAATCCGAATCATTGGGAACAGGGAGTTCAGTGACGTCAAACTTAACCGGGATAGACTCTATATTGCTCCATTCAGTAGTCGCAACTCTCATGCGTCCCCAGAATGGGTCGTCAATTACTTTAGGCACATTTACCGCTACTTGATAATTTGTATTGCCATACTGATACGCTCCAGGCTTGTTTGCGACTGCTGCATAAGTTGAAATAGGGAAAACATACATTTTTGCCCCATTCACCTCCTCAATATATGCATTATTATAATCAACAACGCGCATAAATGTCTCAAATTGAGAATTTTCATCCACGTTATCGGTTATCTGGCGCAAATCGACTACATCCGGACTTTCGGAATAAAGAAGTCGCTTGAGCAACACGCATTCTCCAACATAAACTTTTTTTTGCGAAATCTGATTTGCCACAAACATACGAGGTTTCGCATCACTCTGAGCATGCATGGAAAATATGCCACTCAGTGTGCTGAAAACCACGACAAGCAATATATACTTTCTACTTAACAACATAGTATATAACTGGACTAAAACGACTAATGCAACAATATCAGATGAGCATCGCTAAACTTACCATCTGCGGCGGCTATAACCCGACTCGGTGTTTTTATCACCCTTCGTAGCCCTGTTTACGCGAGCTCGAGTTTGATTCTCCTTATTTTGATTTGCTTGAAGGATTTGGTCTGCAGCCTGCTGATTAATTTTATTCTGCTCCTGTTTATCCTCCTTTTTGTCTTTGTTTTGATCCTGCTTATTATCTTGATTCTGATTCTGATTATTGTCTTTGTTCTTGTCTTTATCTTTATCCTTATCCTGATTCTGATCTTGATTCTGCTTATTATCCTGATTCTGATTTTGAAGCTGCTTTTGAGCTATTCGTAAATTCTTTCGAGCTGCCTCATCCTTAGGGTCGATACGGAGTGCCATTTTGTAATAGTCAATAGCCTTCTGATACTCCTTGCTGTTAAACTCCAAATTACCCAAATTATAGTTAGCTTTGGATGCAAGTCCAGGCTTTGTGGCAGCCATCTTTGCTACTTCCCCAAGATTCTGGCGTGCACTTCCAAGCAAACTTTGATTCTTGGGGGTAGTATCCTGAGGATTTGTAACCTGCTTAATCTGGGCAAGACCGAGATTATATCTGGCCACAACAGTCTCAGAATTGACCACTATCGCCTCTTCATATTTTTTTGCGGCATCTTTGAACTTTCTGTTTTTATATAATTCATTGCCGTCCATTATTAATTTACGTTCCTCTCTGGTTGATTTCGCATAGACGTCCGTGCCACCAAATGCGAAAAGGAGAGTTATTGCTATAATGAAATACTTGCTTATCTTCATTTTTTATCCTCCTTCTTAAAGAATGTAAATTTATCGAGCCAAGCGTTTTTAGTGTCCAAAATAAATATATTCAACACTATCAATACTAGCGCAATCCACGCAAAAGCAGAGAAAAGCTCATCATGACTTGCATTCATGCTTGACTCAAAAGCCGATTTCTTTAAAGTGTCAAGTTGCTTAGACAGTTCAGAAAGGGCATCTTTATTTGACGCATTTACGTAAATACCCTTACCAACCTTAGCAATTTCCATTGCCAAGTCTTCATTCAATCGTGTTTTCACAACCTCGCCGGTTGAATCATCAATCATTGGCTGGTTCCCAACCGAAAGAGGAACCGGCGTATTGCTACCCACACCGACTACATCAAGCTGAATCCCGTTTTTGGCTGCCGCCGAAGCTGCTGTCATCACACTTTCCTTATTTTCAAGCTCTTCTGCATCTGTGATAAGAATTAAAGCTTTCCCTATATTTTTGTCGGCGCTGAAGGAGGATGCTGCCAAATCTATTGCACCTGCTATATTTGTTCCCTGGTCTTTAACCTGCGAAGGGTCAATTGAGTTAAGAAACATCTTGGCCGAAACATAGTCGTTTGTTACTGGTATAAGAGTATAGGCCGATGCGGCATACATGATTAGCCCCACTCTATCATTATCAAGTCGATTAATCAACTTTTCCAGCACAAGCTTTGACGTGAGGAGTCTTGAAGCTCCGTCAGCATCATCAGTAGCAGAGGCATACATCGAATTGGATGCATCCATGGCTATGATGACTTCAATACCCTCTTTCTTGGTTTTCTGATTCTTTATACCACCCCACGGACGGGCAAGTGCCACTACGAGCATGGTTAGTGCGAGCAGTGATATCGTGATTTTTATAACTGGCTTATATGGAGAAACCTCTGGCATCAATGAGTTCAACGAACTCATCTTGCCAAATTTTTTCAACTGTTTGGTTCTTTTGATTCTTGCCATTGCAAACAACAATGCTACAATCGGCACAAGAATCAGAAGAGTCAGAAGTTCCGGATATGCAAAACTAAACATAACAAGATCTTTATTCTTACAGTAACAATTATATACTTTTTTATTCAGCTACATTATACTCCATTTCCTCCCCTCATTAAGGTATTCGGCGAAGCACAGTAAATCTTAATATCAATTGCAATGTATAAGCACACAACGCAACAAGAATCCATGGGAAAAATTTATCTTCGGTATGCATTATGCTGTTCACATCAAGAACCGTCTTTTCCAGAGAGTCGATTTCCTGAAATACATCACTTAGCATTCTGGTATCAGTAGCTCGGAAATATTTACCGTTTGTCAAATTGGCCATATTCTTCAGAACTCCCTCGTCAATTTTGGTTTCCATTGTGGTAGTTGAAAACCCGTAAGGATCGGCAATCTGAATAGAACCGTTGGTGCCAACTCCGATTGTATAAATTTTAATCCCCTTCTGTTTTGCAATCTGTGCTGCAGTCATCGGTGCCACATCACCCGCATTGTTTGTACCATCGGTAAGCAGAATAATGCTTTTAGACTTGGCTTTCCCCGACACAAGTCGGTTAATAGCCGATGACAAACCGTCACCGATGGCAGTGCCATCATTAAGCAGACCCTCCTTCAATCCTCCGATGGCGTTCACCAGCGCGGGACGATCGTTGGTTAGTGGCATTATAGAAAGCGATTCGCCCGAAAATACTACAAGACCCATATTATCATTAACCCGCTGGTTAACAAATTTTTGGGCCACATCCTTGGCGGCTGCCATTCGTGTAGGGCGAAGGTCGTTTGCAAGCATCGAACTTGAAATATCAAGCGCAAGCACAATGTCCGTTCCCTCCATCCTCGACTTGCTCTCAGAGTCATGAACCTGAGGACGGCATAAAGCAACGATTATTGCTCCGACGGCAAGCAACTCGAGAGCAAAACAGAAATGCATCAAACCAACCTTCCAACTCCCTTTAATTTTTGCAAGAGGTTGCAGTGAAGAAACCTTAAGCGATGGGCTTCCTGTTTTCCACTTTGATGCATACCAGTATATCAAAGGCACATAAATCAAAAACAGCAATAAAAGCCATGGATATTTAAGCATCATGATTTACCCCCTTTCTTCTGTTTTGAAACCTTATTGGATGATGAAGCCGATGCAACCGAAGCGTTACTCTCATCAACTTTCATTTCCGACTCATCCTGCATCACTACCGGTTTGGTATCTTCTACTATCTTAAGCGCATTATCAAATGCCTGTACATTATCCTCCGCAAGAGGACGCACTTTCGCAAACTTAACAAAATCTGCCATATTCAGAATTTGACGCATCTCACCTCGCAGTGCATTGGTCTGGTCGTTCTTAGACATAGCCGACAAGATTTGACGCGAAGTCATCTCCATTGCATTAATTCCGAATCGTGAATAGAGATACGTTCTGAGAATATCGGTCAATTTTGTAAAATAATCTTTTTCGAGCCCTTGCTCCCATAGCTTTTCCCCTTTAAGCTCCAATAAAGCCATATGGGCAATTTCGTAAGGGGTCGGCTGGGGTTTCGGAGGAATGATATAACCTTTCTTTTTATATTTTTTCCACAACCATATTCCGGCACCGGCAGCAACAAGTGCAAGCAACACAAGCCACCAGAAGTCTACTAGCCAGTTGGGAAGAATGTCAAAAATAGATTTATCCTCCGGCTCCGATACGTTAGCATAATCATTAATCGGGTCGTTTGCGCCAACATTGACAGGAACAATCTTTAAAGCGACAGTATTAGACAATACTGTGTCACCCCCGATTGCATAAGCCAACGGAGGTAACTTATAATATCCTGAATCGAACGACTGTACAGGTATCGAGAATGAAATCTTGAGTCTGTCGCCTGTTACAACAGTGTCAATCCGAGACGGGGCCTTGTACTCCACACTGTCTCCGCATACACCTATCCACCCGTTTTTAGCAGCTTGCATAAGAAGAGGAAACTCCCCTT
>QLIP01034268.1_pt1 | contig 50018 bp, 45 predicted proteins | sample 1769771 | NCBI WGS metagenome assembly QLIP01 (sample SAMN09428762, study PRJNA476227) | Gut metagenome, whole genome shotgun sequencing project. | isolation source: cecum | host: Rhizomys sinensis | place: China: Jinsha town of Minqing, Fujian Province | collected 2013-09-23 | reverse complement strand
AAGTCTAACCTTTTTTAGAGGGTTAAACTAGGCATGCCCCAAAGAAATTTGTTTCGCCTCCACCGAAACCTGTTCTGCCCCCTCCACCTCCTCCACCGCCTGCGCCCCCAAAGAAAAAGCCCGTTCCTCGCCCGCCTTTACCTTACAAAACTCGTTTGCTGAATAAATTGAAAAAGAATCCCCAATCTTTCTTTTCCGATTCGCCCAACCCTGCACTGAGGGTTTTAGGCAGGATTTGTTTTTCCAGCGCTTTACACTCAACGTTAGGAAAAGCTTTGATTGCTTTGATTAAGAAATTAATTCAATAACAAAAAAATCCACGGTCAACACCTTGTTTTTTCAAAATTTTTTAAGGTTCACCGCGGTTTTTTTGATTCATTGACAGAATCTCTGTCAATGAATCCTTTTATTTACAATACCTTAGCACCGTTTATTTTGCAATAACACCTTCTTTTTTACACTTTTCCCACTCAACGAACTTTTTAAAAAACCTTTTAAATTCAAACCATTAGCTTTCATTTTCCCGTTTTGAAACACCCATTCATTGACAGAGATTCTGTCAGTTTTTCAAAAGTCAGTTTGAGAAGGGTAAAAATGGTCAAAGTGATTGCTGAGGCGGGGTGTAACCACAAGGGCGATTTTGATATCGCGCTTCAATTGGTGGATTCTGCCGTGTTGTGCAAATGTGATGTCATCAAGTTTCAAAAGCGAAATTCGCGCGAATTGCTCACCGAGGAAGAATACAATAAACCACATCCCGTTCCGGAAAATGCCTATGGGAAAAGCTATGGCGAACACCGCGATTTTTTGGAGTTTTCCGTAGAACAACACAAAGAATTAAAAGATTACTGCGAAAAAAGAGGCATCACTTACAGCACTTCTGTTTGGGATATGACTTCCGCACGGGAAATCACCTCTTTAAAGCCGGAGTTCATCAAAATTCCCTCCGCGCAAAACACAAACTTTTCTATGTTGGGTTATTTGTGTGAAAACTACACGGGGGAAATTCACCTTTCTTTGGGGATGACCACCCGTGAAGAAGAAAAAGAAATTGTGCGTTTTTTTGAATCGCACAAACGCGCCCAAGACCTCATCCTTTATTCTTGCACATCCGGTTATCCGGTTGCTTTTGAAGATATTTGTCTTTTGGAAATCCCGCGCTTACAAGAAGAATATGGCGCACGCGTCAAAGGTATTGGCTTTTCTGGGCATCATCTTGGCATTGCGGTGGATATTGCCGCAGTCACCTTGGGTGTAAAGTGGGTTGAGCGCCATTTCACATTAGACCGCACGTGGAAAGGCACAGACCACGCAGCCTCATTAGAACCTATTGGAATTGCCAAACTCACACGCGACATCCAAAACGTCAGCAAAGCCTTGACGGCAAAGCGCCAAGCAATACTTCCGGTAGAAGCCATACAGCGTGAAAAGCTCAAATGGAAAGGCGCGCGAGGATAGTTTATTCCCCAAAGAATTTATGAAGAAAAAAATTCTGGTGCTCTCTAAATTTGATTCGTTTGCTCGCGTTGCAAAACGCATTGCCGAGGGCTTTACCCAAGAAGGCTTTCAAGTGGATTATCGCTTGATTGCGGCAGGACGAAAGGCGCTTTCCCGTAGGGTTTTCCACGAAATTGGTTTATCAGCACAAACGCCGGTGACCACTGCGCACGCGCTTTTTCAATCGGGGGAATTAGGCGAATTTGTTGCTGTGTTTTTGGGTGGAACGGGAGGATTTATTCGTGATTTTTTAAGACGGTTGAATGATTTTTTCCCGGAAGGAAAGCCAAGAACGCTGACCATCGCGGGCTACCCGGGCGTGATCTTGCGAGAAAAACTTTCCGGTTTTGCCAATCGTTGCGGGTGCGATTTTGTTTTATTGAATTCACCTGCCGATTTAAAGGATTATCAACGCTTTTGCTTAAATTACGGGCTAAATGCAAGTGGCGCGCGGCTGTTTGGTTATGCTTTCCCTCATTTTCACGCAGCAAAAAAAGAAAGCATTCGGCGCGTGCTTTTTGTTGAGCAGTCCGCTATCCCTTCATCACGGCGCGAGCGATTGTATCTTATCCAACAATTGGCTTTCTATGCCAAAAAATATCCCCACCGCGAAGTCATCATTAAACCGCGCCTGCTTCCCGGAGAAAAATCCGTTTTCACCACCCGTCACCATATGGAATTTTTAATGCGCGCCCTGCCCGATTTACCCAAAAATTTGCGCGTAGATTACGGCGCAATCCAACAACACTTGGAAGAAAGCGACCTTTGCTTAACATTGAGTTCCACCGTTGCCTTGCAGGCAATGTGGTATGGCATTCCCACTGGAATCATCCGTGATTTCGGAGTGCAGGATGAATACGGAACGGATTTTTTCCGTGAAAGTGGTTGCTTGATTTCTTTTGATGATTTGGCAAAAGACAATTTGCCCACTCTTCGCCCTGACTGGTTTTCACGTCACTTTGCGGATTGTGGCGATGCGATGCATTCCTTGGCTGAATCGGTTAAAAAAGAATATGAAAGGCGCGAACAATTATCGGATTGGAAAAACAACGGCAATCTCAATGCGGTGTTTAGCGATTCTTACTTGCATTTCCGCGAGGAAAAAAGCAAGTTCAAAATCCTAAGCGCATATTGGTGGAATTATTTTATCTATTATTCCAAAGCATTGTTTCAAGCTTTGAGGCGGGGAAAGGAACAATGCCAATGAAGGTGTTTGCCGTTATCCCCGCGCGAGGTGGATCCAAAGGTTTACCCGGGAAAAATATCCGCCCTCTTGCAGGAAAACCGCTTCTTGCCTATATGATTGAAGCCGCCCAAGCGGCGAGCATGGTGGATAAAGTTTTCGTGAGCACGGATTCTGAGAGCATTGCTGCCGTTGCTATACACTATGGTGCAAAAGTCATTCTTCGTCCGGAAAACATCAGCGGAGACACTGCTTCATCCGAGTTGGCTTTGTTGCACGCCATAGAGTATTTTGGGAAAGATAGCCCCGATATTCTTCTTTTGTTGCAATGCACAGCCCCCTTCACCACGCCGGAAGATATCAACGGCACCGTAGAAACATTGATCAAAAACAAAGCGGATTCCGCTTTTGCCGCTGTTCCTTTCCACCACTTCCTTTGGCGTGAAAATGCCCACAAAGCCTTTGGAATCAATCACAGCGGAAAAGAGCGGAAACGCCGCCAAGATTTAGAACCTCAATATTTGGAAGCGGGTTCTGTTTACGCTATGCGTGTGGCAACATTTTTAGATGAAAAAACACGCTTTTGTGGCTCAACCTCTCTTCATATTGTTGAAGATTTCCATCGTGCAATAGAAATTGATGACGCTGCCGATTTTTACCAATGTGAAGCAATGCACGCTTGGTTTAATTTTTCCAAAGAAGAGCGCGAGCATTACAAAAATCGCTCTTTCGTGTTCCCCAAAAAAATAGGCGCAATGGTGTGTGATTTTGACGGGGTTTTTACAGACAATGCCGTTTACACCCTTCAAAGTGGAGAAGAATGCGTCCGCTGTGACCGTGGCGATGGGGAGGGCATCAGCCAGCTTAAAAAATTGGGCATTCCCATCCTTGTGCTTTCGGCTGAACACAACCCGGTGGTTGCCGCGCGCTGTCGTAAGCTTAAAATTGAATGCCTTCAAGGGGTTGTAAATAAAGCAGAATGTTTATCGGTGTGGCTTAGCCAGCACCAGATCAATTGGGAAGAAATTATTTATGTGGGCAACGATTGGAATGATAAAGTTTGCTTACAGCGTGCGGGGGCGGGAATAGTTCCAAGGGATGCGCATTCTTCTGCGCGCAATGTGGCGGATATGGTTCTTCAATCCAAAGGTGGAAAGGGGGCGCTTCGCGAATTAAGCGATAAAGTGCATAAAGCCTTAGAAAACGGCACAACCACTTTGCTTTCTTCTTTACCAAGCCCCTCCCCTTATTACCCCGGGCAAAAGGAGGTGCGCCCGTGGGGCAGTTGGGAAGTGCTTGGTGTTGGTGAAGGTTACTGCATTAAAAAAATCACCGTCAAACCCGAAGGAATGCTTTCTTTGCAATACCACAATCACAGGGAGGAAACATGGAAGATTATAAAAGGGGAAGGAAGGGTGACCCTCGAGGAAGATGTTTTTCACGTTCAGCCGTGTGATTGCATTCAAATCAAAAAGAAACAACATCACCGCATTCAAAACACAAGCAAAGATGACCTGATTTTTATTGAAATTCAAACAGGGGAAAAGTTGCTTGAAGAGGATATATTTAGAATCCAAGATAAATATAAAAGATTAAGTTCAATTTAAAGAGATTTAAAAGGGAGGCTTATATGAGAATTTGTTTTTTCTGCGAGAATAGTAATGCGGTATATCTTTCGAATAAGATATTACATAACTGTGTTGATAGTGGTTATGATATAGATGTTATAACTCTTGACTGGGAAGGAACAGTGCAACAATGGGTAGAGAAAGAGTATTTGGTTAATGGTACCCAAGTAAAGAATATATGTGAACTTTATAGATCCGACTTAGAAGAATTAAAATGCTGTGCGGACAGTCTTCAACGCTCAATTTATATTAAAAACATATTTGAGCAGTTTTTTAATGAGACTAAAATAGATTTAGTAATATTTTTTAATGATAGCTCTCTGTGAGGAAAGCAGTTCTCAATTACTGCTGCTGAGCAAAAAATTACTCGTTTTTTAATACAAGATGGTCATCTTAATTTTATTAGTAAAAGCAATCAGCTAAATAATGACCAAAATTTCTATTACGCTCAAACACAACCGGAAAGAATTTTTGTGTGGGGAGAAGAAATGAAAACAAAAATCATTGTAGACCACAATGTTCACCCCAATAACATAATTGTATGTGGCAGAATTGGTGGGTGCAATTACAAAAATGAATTGCAAGATGCAATTCATAAAATACAAAACAATAGAAATTTAAAAATTTTAATCGCAGATCAACCATTGGTAGATCAAAGTAAAATGAAAAGAAATGAGTGGGAAAATGATTTCAACATCTTTATCAATTCATTTTCAAATTATGATACGACAATAAAATTTCACCCATCAACTAAAAGTAAAATGTTAGAAACACAGAAGAGTATCTTACCGAATCATATTTCTATATCCAACAACAATTTTATAACTCCAGAGTATCTCAAAAAATTTGATATCGTTATTACTTACTTCTCATCAATATATACAGACTGTATAGAGGCAGGAATTCCCGTTGTATTTTACAATTTTGATCATTGTGATATTTTATTTCCAGAAATAAAAAATAGCCTGTTATATAACTCGTATTCCATAGACGACTTGATCCAAAAATTAAATTACACGAATATAAATAAAACATTTATTGGAAATAGTGTAGGAGGAACATTAAATTCGTATATTATTTCAGACGATGCAGCGCAAGCAATATTCAATAATATATTAGCATTTTCTAATAATAATTTAGCAACATATAAAAACACACCTCATCGTTGTAATATAGGTTTTTTGCAAAATCAATTTTGTTTAGAATATTCATCTATAACAGAAGAAAATCCTAAAAGTATTTGTATTATAGGAGATGATTTTGGCACAACATCAGGAGTAGCATATCCAATCTTAAACTATTTTAAATATATGCAGGTTTGCTCGGATTCAAAAATAGAGTTTATACTGGTAAAAAGAACAATGTCAGCAAATTACATCATTGAAAAAGCAATGAATTTTTCATATATTATCATCAACAGCCTGGCGTTCTTTTTCAGATATCCAAAAGCGTCAACAGTTATAAAAAACTTGGGAAATAAATTTATATATGTTTATGCCCATGAAACAGATTTTACAATTCAATATGAAAAAAGAAACAACAGCAGAAATTTTAATGAATTTATTAAGATTGCACCAGACCTGTTTTTTTTATGTGTTTCAAGAGCACAACAAAAACTCTTTCAATCATATGGATGGAGAAAAACATCTGTCATTTATAATTGCATAGATTATATAGAAGATGGAAAATACGATAATCTAATGCATATCAAAAAGAAAACTGTCCTTATGGCTGGAACAATCCAAGATAGAAAAGGAATTGCATTATTCTGCAAAGTTGCAGATATCCTCACAAAAGAAGGCTATACATTTGTTTGGGTTGGAGCTTTGACCAACAAATGCACGCATAAACTTTCTGAGAACGTGCAATTTCTGGGTTTTAAGCACAGGGACCAAGTTTTGGATTTAATAAAAGCTTGTGAAATATTCTTTCTTTCAAGTGTTGATGATCCTTTCCCACTATCTTTACTTGAAGCAGCAGCATTTAATAAAAAAATAGTCAGTTATGCTTCAGTTGGAAGTTATGAAGTTTTTTACAATATATCTGGTTATCAGCCATTCTTTCGGTATAACACAGTAGACGCATGTAGCGCTATACGAAAAATAGCTGATTTACCACATGATAAAATAAACACAAATACAGTATCTTTCTACTTTTATCCACTATATTTCTCTATGCGGTTAAATATTGCATTGAAACAATATAGATATGAGTCAAAATTTAATCTGGAAGACAACGCAAATAAGGATAAGGTTCAAGAGCAAGAAGCAAATTCTTGTTTTATTAATAATAAAAAACAAAACTCTGAAAGAGCCTTGCCCTATTTAAACAAAGCAAGTGAATTTAGAAAAAAAGGAGATTTTATTTCCGCCTATTTAAATTACAAAAAAGCATTATCACTTAATGAAAACTCTCAAAGCGCAAAAAAGTTTATAGCCAAAAACAGAATAAAAATCTTCATTTTAAAATTATTACGCGTCCTCCCAAAGCAATTGTAACAAAAGCAAACGCTTATTCTCTTTTCCACGGTAAACGCTGAAAAAATTTCAAAAAAAACAAAGCGTTGACCGTGGAAAACAAATCTCATTCTAAGGGTAACCCCCGAAAATCTCTTCAAAATAAAGCTGAGATTCTTTTCTTCACGCCTCTTATTTAAGGGGCAAAAAATAAAGAACGGCTCGGGCTGAAAAAATCAAGGCTTGCCCCAACAAAGTTGGCTTTTTAGCAGAAGGGGGAAAAGCAAATCTTCCCAAAATTCTCAACGCGCGATTACGCGAATCGGCAAAAAAGGCTTGGGGGGATTTTTCTAATTTCATCAATAAACGTTTTTTGGGCGAAAGTTCTGTTTGATCACGCAAATTAAAATGCTTTAAAAGTTGATTTAAACTCTTTTTCACCAGCATATTCATTGCAAAGTTAATTTCGTTTTTGGAAACCGGTATTTCAACTGCCAAAACAGTATCATTGCGGAAAATGAGATTATTAAATTTTCCATCCAATGATGATTTTATTTTTTTAAATACACCAACAAGGTTTTGGGTGATTAAATCCTTATTTTCGCAGTGAAGGCAAACTTTGAATCCTGCGCCCACTTTTAAAATTTCATAATGTATTGGGTGGGAATATTTTCTATAAAAAATTGAAAATAAGGGTTGGTGATGTCTGGCTTCATAAATAAGCTTGGATTATCTTTAATAATCCCGCTCAATTCTTTTAATACTTCAATATAAGTGGAAACATTGCTCAGAAATTTAAAGGTATACGCTTTACTGTAAAACCCCTTTAACTCTTTAATTGGTCCTTCTCCGCCCATTTGAATCCATTTTTTATAATAATAAGCCCATTCCGGAAAGGCAGCGTAGACAGCAGAATTACTCCACGGTTTTTTTAAAGGTCCATATATAAAATGAATGATTTTTGATTGATCAATATTTTGATGAGAAGGATCTGTGTTGCACTCAGCTTTACTCAAAGATTTAAAACTGAATTGTTTTCTGTAAATAATATAACCAAGCATTCTTTCTTCTATTCCGCCTGTTTTACCCTCTTTCGTTTTATTAAATGCTTCTATAATATCTTCCCTCTTTATTTGATTTGCAATTGATTGGTTGAAACAAACAACCCCACCGTGGCAACAAGAATGCTCTTTCATACCCGGCTCTAAATCCTTTTCTTCTACCACACTTGATAATTTCCAGCAAACACTGTCATAAACCATATTTTCTTCATAAGTAAAAAGTTCTTCAATATTCCCTTGAATAACCATATCGGCATCCAACCACAACACGCGCTTATATTGTGAAACCAATTCAAAAGCGCGAAGCTTTTGGTAAATATATCGCCCATATCTTTTCATTTGATGATGATTATAAATTTCTTCTGGCAAAGTATCGTTTTCATTAAAGTTAATAAATTGAATTCTTTCAGAAATTGATTTTAATAACCCCTGATTTTTATCACTAACTCCATCGTGGTAAACAATAAAATCTGAGGTGTTAAAAACATTTTCAGAATTATCTTTTAAGCTCATTAAAACAACCGCCAAAGCAAAAGAATAATCGTTGTTGATGGAAAAAATAATACATTTATCCATTTTTAATCTCCTCTCCAATTGAATGAAAAAAATTCCGTTCTTGCGCCCGAACGAAAAAACCAGCAGCGGGTTTCTGCCGGTTGTGTTTTAAAAGGGAACGTAAAAAATGCGCCTTGAAAGGGGCGCAGAAAAACAAACGCAAGTGGCGCTTGAATTTTTTGGGGGCTATTTTTCTTATCTAAAAACGGATGAAAGCTTTTTTGGGGACTTCTTTTTTTCGCTAAAACCCGCGTGGCAAAAGGCTTATACTCCCCCCCCCCGCAAAGTGGATGGAGTTTTCTTTGTTTTCAAAAGCAAAGAAATGGGAGGAAATATTGAGCATAAAAAACACAACAATAAAAACGAAAACGCACTTCATCTTAACTGTTTCCACGGTGAACGTTTTGTTTTTTTGAATTTTTTTAAGGGTTGACCGTGGATTTTCCCCACCCGCCGCCATTCTGAGCGAAGAATCTCTTTAAACGAAAGAAAAGTGAGATTCTTCGCTCAGAACGACAAACAACAGAAAAAAACCGCTTGGGTAAGCGGTTTTTTGGCTTGAAAAGGATTAAAACTCAGCGTTCCAAAACATAAGTGCCCGGGGCGTCTTCCACTTTGGGGAATTTTTTGTTGCTCACGGGGTAGGCGTTGACCATTTCGCCCATTTGCGGTTCTAACCACTGCATCCAGTCTGTCCACCACGTGCCGGCGCGTTTTTCGGCGCGATCCAACCACAATTCCCAGTGTTCGTTGCGTTCCGGGTCCGCCACCCAATAAGAGCGTTTGGGCGGGTTGGCGGGCGGGTTGACAATGCCCATAATGTGACCGGAGGTAGAAAGCACAAAGCGCATTGGGGCATTGACGTTGATGGCTTTGCGAATGCGGTAACATTGTTTCCACGGGGCGATGTGGTCATCTTCCGCGGTGACGGCGTAAAGCGGTTGTTTGATTCTATCCAAATCAATTGGCTCGCCCGCGATGGTTAAGCAATCGCGCTTGATGAGATTGTTGTTTAAATACATCTCGCGCAGGTAATAACTGTGCATTGCTTGGGGAAGGCGCGTGGAATCCGCATTCCAATAGAGCACATCAAAGGCGGGCAAGGGTTCGCCCAACAAGTAAGAATGCACCCAGTAATGCCAAATCAAGCTGTTGGAGCGCAACAAGCGGAAAGAAGAAGCCATTTCCCCGCCTTCCAAATAGCCTTTCTTTTTCATCATATCGTCAATGGCGCGCACGCAGTTTTCGTCAATGAACACCGAAATCTCACCGGGATTAGAAAAATCCGTTAAGGTGGTAAAGAGCGTCCACCCCGAAACGGGGTTTTCCGATTCTTTCACTCGGCGGCTGAGCCACGCCAAATAGATGGAAAGAAGGGTGCCGCCAATGCAATAGCCCACGGCGTGCACTTGTTTGACATTACAAAACTCGGTGACCACCTTCACAGCTTGGTCCACCCCTTCCAAAATGTAATCGTCAAAGCGCGTGTTCGCCATATCCGCGGTGGGGTTTTTCCAGCTGGTGATGAAAACGGAATAACCTTGTTCCACCAGATATTTGACCATACTTTTTTTGCTGCCCAAATCCAAGATATAAAACTTATTGATGATGGGCGTCACCACCAAAATGGGCGTGGCGTGCACTTTTTCCGTGGTGGGTTTGTAGTGAATCAATTCCACCAAACGGTTGCGGAAAATAACTTCCCCCGGGGTGTTTCCCAAGTCCACCCCGATTTTGAAGGCGTCTGGGTCTACGGTTAAAATGTTTTTGCCGCCCAAATCCCGTAAGAAAAATTCCCAGCCTTTTTGTAAGCTTGCGCCTTTGGTTTCAATGGCTCGTTTCATTGCCGGCGGATTCAAAAACAAAAAGTTGGTGGGCGCAACGGCGTTCAGCCACTTGCGCACCCAAAACGCCGCGCGGCGTTGTTCTTTTTCAGATAAGCCGGGCGTGGCAAAGCACATATCTTCCAAACGGTGCGTGATTGCCAAATACCATTCTTTGATGATGTCCCAACTGGGCGATTCCAACCAAACGGGGTCGGCAAAGCGCTTGTCGTCCGGGTGGGGTGCGACCACGTCCTCAGAGGGGAGTCCCATCATTCGGCGCATTGTGTGGGCTTGCAGTGCCAAAACATCGCCTGAAATGCCGCTTAATGCGCGCGCTAATTCATAAGGGTGCATCACCCACGCGTTGCACGCGCCCACCAAGGAGGAAGTCACGCCGAAAGGGTCCATCGTGTTGGTGAATGAACGCACGACATTTTCAATGGGCATCATTGCGTTTAAATCAATGGTATGGTGTTGCTCGGAAGGATTTGTTGCCATTACCCTGCTCCTTTACAAAAAAAGAAAGACACACAGCCAAACAGCTTTTTTTTCCTATTCTAATCCTTTTATCACCCAAACATCTCTATTAAAATGAAAGGCGGTTTTCTTTTAGAAGGAGGAAAAATGTTTCAGCACATTTTTTTGCCCACCGATGGCTCGGAATTGTCTTTCAAAACCGCCCAAGAGGCGATGAATTTTGCCAAAGAAATCCACGCCAAAATCACCGTTTTTTTCGCGCAACCGGAATATCCTGCGGCATATTTTGGCGAAAGCGCCTTGGCTGACCCTTCCGCTCCTGAGCATTTCACAGAAATGACCAACCAAAAAGCGGAGCGTTATTTGTCTGATATCCAAAAATTAGCCAATGACGCGGGCGTGGAATGCAAAACCATTTCTTCTGTGAGCGATTCCCCCTATCGCGCCATTGTGGAAAACGCCACCAAAGAAAATTGCGATTTGATTTTTATGGCCTCGCACGGGCGGCACGGCTTGGTGGGCTTGTTGTTGGGCAGCGAAACCAAGCGCGTGATTGACCATTCCCCCATCCCCGTTTTGGTTTACCGTTAAACTTTTCCAAACTTTCCACGGTCAAGCCTTTATTTTTTTGAAATTTTTTAAGGTTGACCGTGGAATTTTTTCGCCCTTTTAATAGTAAAGTTTTGCCAAATCCAAAGAGGATTGTTTGCCCACTTTGTTGGCGTGTTCGTTTAACCATTCATTTGCCATTTTTTGCCCCTCTGCTTTTAAGCGCTCAAAAAAGGGCAAATTCACCGCCAATTTGCTATCCACCGGCAAACTTTCCAAAACATCCCCTGCGGAAATGGCGTGAAAATGCACGTGGCGCAAGCGCCGCTCCAATTGTCCGGGCGGGACGGTGAGTTTCCCGAGTTCTTCCGTCAAGTGCGCAAACATCCGCATTTCGCGCAAATAAGTGGAATTAAAAGCAATTTCCAAAAGGCGCGTTTTGATACCGGAGGAAGTTACCGGTGTAGCGTGGTAGCGCAAGGGGGTGAGCAAAATGGACAAAATATCCGCCGCGTCACAATCCCAAAACAAGGGGAAAATCGCAGGATTTGCGGAAAAGCCGCCATCCCAATAAGGTTCGCCGTCAATCATCACCGTGTGGCTGATTTCCGGCAAACACGCGGACGCCAACAAAGCGTCCATAGACAATTCATCGTTACCGAAAATGCGCACCTTGCCGGAATTGGCGTGGGTGGCAGCGATAAACAATTTCACGGGAGAGTGGCGTTTTAAATCGTCAAAAGCAATCAATTCTTCCAAAATATCCCGCACGGGGTTGATATCCATCGGGTTAAATTGCTCGGGACTTAAATGCGGCGCCCATTTCAACATCATCCGCATTGCAGGGGAAGCATGCTCTGAGCCAATGATATTCGCCCAAGGGGAGCTGGATTCCGCCACCTTATGCCAAAAAACGGAAAGCATATGCCGCGCGCTTTCATAGCCGCCATCCATCAAGCCTTGCGCCAAGCAAATGGCATTCATTGCGCCCGCGGAAGTGCCACTCACACCTTCAAAATCAAAGCGCCCGTCCGCCAATAAGGCGTCCAACACCCCCCACGTAAACGCGCCGTGCGCTCCGCCGCCTTGCAGCGCCAAATTCAAAATAGGAACAAAGTTTTCTGTTTTCATAGTCACCATTTTATCCGTTTAAACAATTTTTTGCGGTGCAAAAACGCCCGCTTGCCCAGATAATAAAACAAAATCGGCAGGACGCCGCGCAAAAATGCCGTTTTCCACCACTCCGGGAATTTGGTTGAATTCCACTTCACTCAACAACGCCACACTTAAATTTAAATGGGAAACATCCAACACCGCGTTGCCGTTGTCCGTTTGAAAGCCTTCGCGCAGCTTGGCTTCCCCCCCCATTTTTTCCAAAACGCGTTGAACAAAACTTTGCGCAAAAGGCAAGACTTCAAACGGCAAGGGAAATTTGCCCAATTGTTTCACCCATTTGGATTCATCGGCAATGCACAAGAATGTTTCAGAAGCGCTTGCCAAAATTTTTTCTCGGGTCAATGCGCCGCCCCCGCCTTTAATCAATTGAAAAGAAGGGTTTATTTCATCTGCGCCATCAATGTATAAGGGAATGTGTTGAACGCTATTAAAATCCAAAACCGTGAAGCCCGCTTTTTTTAAGCGCGCTTCGGTTTGCAAAGAGGAAGCCACCATTCCCCCAAAATGCTGGGAAAAAGGAATCAAGGCTTCAATCAAAAAATTCACGGTTGAGCCCGTGCCCACGCCCAAAACGCTTCCCTTTTCGCAAAAATCCCGCGCCCATTGGGCGGATTCTTTTGCAATTTCTTTTTTTAAATCATCTTGTGTTTTCATTTTGCCTTTCTTCCACGGTCAACCGCTTCAAATTTTCAAAAAAAATGCCCGTTTACCGTGGAGGTTCTTTTAAAGAAATGCCCAATTGTTTGAGTTTGCGGTATAAATGCGTGCGCTCCAAACCGGAAGTTTCAGCAAGCTTGGACATATTGTTGTTTTCGCGTTTCAAGTGATATTCAAAATAGCGCCGCTCAAAAAGATCGCGCGCTTCCCTTAACGGGTGATTGAACATTTCATCTTCAAAGTTAGCACGCGGGGAAGCGGACTGGTCCGGCATCAAGCGTTTGACATCGTCTTCGGTGATTTCCTCTTCCAAAGCGGTGAGTGCCAAATTTTTCACCAAAGCGAATAAATCGTTCCACGCAGCGTTTTCGTCCCAATTCAAGGTGCGCAAGGCATTCAACGCGCCGGTGGAAAAATATTTGGCGGGCACGGCGTTTGTGCCCACAAAATGATTGAGCCAAATTTCCGCCATTTGGGGTAAATCGTCCAAATGGGTGGAGAGTATCGGGGGCGAGAGCCAAACCTCGTTGGCACGCAAAGCGCGCGATTCCTTTAAATGCTGTGCATTTTCCGGAATTTTGTGTGTAGCGATGATCACGGTCACATTCAATTGGTTTAAGCGGTCAATCGCAAAATTCAAGCTCATTTCCTGCATTTTGCTCAGTGCGAAAAAATCGGGCACAAACAAAATGCCGTTTTGCAGTTTTTCCAATTTTTCCAAGGTTAATGGAGCGTTGACGCTTTGTAAATTCAGCCACGGCGCGTTGTTTTCTTGTAAAGAACGCGCGCACATTTCTGCAATCGCGCCCAGAGTGTTTTTTAAAAAAATCACTTTGCTTTTGCCGGCGGCTTGTTTTAAGCGTTTTTTAAATTCTTTGGCGGGCAACACGCGGGAAAAGGCGTCTAAGGTCAAGGGAATTTTTTCTAAATAAGCCTTGTTTTTTAAGGCTTTTTGCACGGTTGCCAAGAGTTTTTGTAAGGCGATGGGCTTTTCCAAAAAGGCGCACGCCCCAAAACGCGTGGCTTCCACGGCGGTGTCAATCGTGCCGTGACCGGACATCATCACCACGGGCATTGTCAATAACCCGGCGCTTTTCCATTCTTTTAAAAGGGAAATGCCGTCTGTGTCCGGCATCCAAATATCCAACAAAACCAAATCCGGACGCAATTCTTGGCGGATTTGGCGCGCGGCGGAGGCGTTTTCTGCCAAACGCACGTCAAAACCTTCATCCATCAAAATTTCAGAGAGCAATTCCCGAATGCCCACTTCATCATCCACCACCAAAATAATTGCCATCGTGTTATTTCCTCCTCAAAGCCAAGGGCAAACGGATGTGGATGATTGCTCCGCCATCAGCGGCATTGCCTATTTCCACAAAACCGCGGTGTTCTTCCACAATTTTTTTCACAATAGATAATCCCAACCCCGTGCCGCGCGCTTTGGTCGTCACATAAGGTTCAAAAATTCTGCCCAATAATTCTAACGGAAAGCCTTCCCCGTTATCCTGCACAATGAGTTGCGCGTGAGAAGAGACTATTTGGGTGGTTAGGGTAATCACGCCCTTTTCTTTTTGTTCCAAAGCATCTTCTGCGTTAGAGAGTAAATTATGAATCACTTGCCGCAGTTGGGTGGCATCCCCCAACACAAAAGGCAAATTTTCTTCCAAAACGCATTTTATTTTCGCGTGCGCGCTTTCATACAAACCCAAAATTTCCACAATCAAGGCGTTCAAATCCAAAGGCGATAGATTGGGGGCGGGCAAGCGCGCATAATCGCGAAAATCATTGACCATTTTTTTCATCGCTTCCACTTGGCTGATGATGGTCTTGGTGCTGCGGCTTAAAAATTCGGCGTCTTTGCCTTCTAATTTTTCCCCCAATTTCCACTGTAAGCGCTCGGCAGAAAGTTGAATGGGGGTTAAGGGGTTTTTGATTTCGTGCGCCAAACGGCGCGCCACTTCGCCCCACGCAGCGTCCCGCTCGCTTTCAATCAAACGGCTGACATCATCAAACGCCACCACATAACCCATATTTTCCGGTAAAGGCGAACCCCGCAACAACAACACCTGCATTTTGCGCGTTTTGTGCTCTATTTCAATTTGCTCTTGCCACATTGCTTCATTTTGCTGAAATTCTTTGGTAATCGCATTGCCCAACACGTTTTGGCGCGACCAATCCTTTAAAGGCGTGTGGAGGAGTTGCTTAAAATCTTCTTTTAAAATCACTGTGGCGGCGCTGTTGGTTTTTCTTAAAATCAGTTGGGAATCAAACACCAACACGCCCGTTGAAACATTTGCCAAAATGCTTTCTAAATAGGCGCGCGCATTTTCTACTTCTATGCGGTGTTGCTCGGCTTCCAAACGCGCTTCTTCCAATTGGTGCGTCATCCGCTGGAAGGATTGCATCAAAATGCCAAATTCATCTCCGCTGCGCACCGTTTTTCTGGGCGAAAAATCGCCCTGCGCCACGGCTTTTGTGCCCTCTGCCAAAATGAATAAAGGCGCAACCAAGCGGCGCGCCATATAAAAAGCCATCGTAAAAGCAGAAAAAAGCGCGACCAACACGGTTAAAGTTAAAGTCATCATATAAATGCGGTTTAACCCAATGCGGCTGGTTTGCAATTCTTTATAGTCTCGGTAAGCGATGTGGACTTCATCCATATTATCTAACAACGCCAAAGGCACTTCTTGAAGGGTTTGCAAAATGGAAGTTTCCCCCAAAAAATTGGCGGAAAACGGCGTTTTAATGGGCGCAAAAACCCGCAACAACAAAGCGTTTTCAAGCATTTGCGTGCGTTTGACAATCTTGGTTTTGGCTTGGCGCAAATCGGTTAAATCGGGCAATTGGTTGAACGCGTTTTGTTCCAAAACAGAAGAATCCGCACTGCTCACCAATTGCCCCGCGGCGTTAAAAATCATCGCGGATTGCACGCTGTGCGTTTCAATTAAATTCAACAAGGTAAAGCGCTGTTGAGTGGCACTGACTTTACTCAATGTTTCCGCCATTGTGCGCGTTTTTTCCGCTTGTTCATCCAACAAGGCGTCCAACGCTGCCCTACCCAATTGCACGCCGGAATCCAAGGCTTTTTCAAGACGCACGTCAAACCAATTTTCAATGGCACGGTTGATGAATTGAATGGACGTGCCATAAACCAACACTCCCGGCAAAATGGCGATGAAGCCAAAAATAAACAATAAGCGCAGTTTCAAACGCGCGCCAAACACGCGATTTTTATAATCCTTCCACAACGAAAAAAGCTGCCAGCCCACCACAAACAACATCCCCAACGCCAAAAGGGAAGTCATCGCCAACACCCACGGATAATATTCTGCAAAGGTGGCAGAATGCGCGCCAGACAACAACAGCACCATCCACAGCATTGCAAGGAGCGCAAAAAACAAGGTTAATCTCGGAAAAGAGCGCTTCATTCTTTGTTTTCCACGGTCAAACTTAAACTTTTTTCAACCCAAGGGCTTTCCAACAACCATTCACTGTTGCCCCAAATGCCAATTTGAAAGGTTTTGGGAAGGGAGGCGGTGTCCAAATAAAAACGAAAAGAAAGGGTGGCGTTTTTGTTTAAATTCAATTCTTTCACAGTCGCAATTTCCCAATTGACCACGCGCGAGAGCACTTCTTCCAAATCTTCAAAGGTAGAAAAAGACTGATGCAAGCCGCCCAAATTCAAGCGATATTCCCGCGTGATGGGGTGAAAAGAAACTTGCCATTTTTTCTGCACCGATAAAATTTCTTTATTCCAAACATACCAACGCTTTTGGGTGATTTTGGCTTCCGCCACAAAAAAAAGCGTCATTCCGTGGTGCAGGCTTTCTTTTAAGCGCTTATTCCAATCAATGGATAGTTGCGCATTCAACACATAAAGCTCATCCGCTTTTTGAAATTCCAAAGCCAAGACGCGCACGCTCGCCTGCGCATAAAGCGCAAAAAACAACAAAAAAACGGTGCAGGCAATTTTTTTCATCAAGTTTTGAAGAGTAAAGCGTAAAAAAAACCATCATTTTTTGGGGAAGGCAAAATGGTTTTTTGTTGAAGAAGGCGGGCGTCAAGGTGATTTTTTAAAAATTCCTGCACGTTGTTTCCATTTTCCATTTGAAACACCGAACACGTTGCAAACAGCATTTTGCCTTTTTGCGCCAATTTTCCCCACAAACTGTGCAGGATTTTTTGTTGCATTTGGGCAAATTTTGAAATATCCGTTTTTTGCTTAATCCATTTGGAATCCGGATGCCTTCCTGCAACGCCTGAACCCGTGCAAGGGCAATCTGCCAAAATGGCGGAAAAAGGAGCGGGGTTTTTAAACGTGCAACAATCCGCGCAGAAGACTTGGGCGTTTAAATGATAGTGCTGAAAAAATTTTTCCAACTCTTTCGCACGCTTTTTTTTGTGATCCAAAGCGGTTAAGTGAATGTTCGGCACGTGTTCCAACCACAAAGCCGCTTTTCCGCCCGGGGCAGCGCAGGCATCCAAAACGTTGCCTTCCATTTCCTTTAAAAAAACAAGGGATTCTTGCGCACCCCAATCTTGCACGTGGATGAACCCTTCCTCAAAAAAAGGCAAATCGGTGGAAAGAACGCCCTCTTTTAAAAAAATCGCGCCGTTTTCCACGGTGCACGCATATTTTTTTTGAAATAATGCTTTTTCGTAATCTTCTAACGAGGTTTTTAAAGGGTTGACCCTTAACGTCATCGGCGGGGGGCGGTTGCCGGCTTCTAAAATCTTTTCCCAATCCAAGGGATGATCTTTTTTGATTTCATCCACCCACCACCGGGGGTGCTGAAAAAAAGCTTCCTCATTTTTTAAAATTTTTTTATTAATTTTTTCTTCTTCGCGCAAAAATTGACGCAGCACTGCGTTGCATAAAGATGCCATTTTGGGCGCAAGGCTTTTTGCCACTTCCACCGCTTGGTCTACTGCCATAAACGCACGGTCTTTGTTTTTTCTTAAAAAAGAAAGGCTGATGAGCAACAGCGCCTCGGTTTTGGCGTTTTTTAAAGGGTGCTTTAACAAACTATTTAAAACAAAGCGCCCCCAGCCAAAATCCCGCAAAGCTTCATAGAGCAAATGTTGCGCAGTGGGTGAAAACATTTTTCCCGTTAAAGAATGCCCTTTTTGAACCTCTTCCATCGCAAGGGTGGCTTCCTTCAAGGCGCGCGCAAAGGGCGGGGTCATTTTTTTTATTCCTGCGATTCTTCGTCCAAATTCACCACTTCCACATTTTTGGGTGGCGTGTAGCGGAACAATTTTTCATCCAATTTGCGGTTGAGCTTACTTTTATAAAAAGTAATGCGCGATTCAAAACCGTATTGGTCGCTGAATTCCAACGCCTTGGGCGCGCCTTTTTCTAAGCCCAAATGAATTTCAAAAAAAGGAGAATTTTCTTCTTTGGGGGTGAGTTTTACGCCGGGTAAGCCATCCGCGCGACTTTCATTTTCCAATTCAAATTGCTCATCCAATTTCCCCGCCCCGCTGAAAATAGAAGAAGGGGTTGCTTCCGGTGTATTGTTTAATTTTTGGCGCACCACTTGTTTTAAATCGGCATCAAAATTCCACAACACTTCCCCATCGCTCACCACCAAGCGCGCGCCCTTACCTTCTGTTTCCCAGCGCAATTTGTTGGGTTTTGCCATATACACCTTGCCTTCGCGCGTATCTAACCTGCGGATTTTAATGCGCTGATTGGGGTCCGGAGGGGCGGGTTGCACTTGTTCAAATTCCGCTTGCCACGTTTGGGTGGCGTTTAAAAATTGGCGCAACTCCCCGATGGCATCGGCAAAAACAGGGGAACTTAAACCGCAAGTTAGAACAAAGAAAAAAGTTTTTTGAAGAAAACGCATAAACCATCCTTTTTTAAAAAAAATCAGCGCTTGACCGTGGAAAAATCATTGTGGGAACAAAGAAGGCGGCGCACTTTGGGCAGCCGCCAAGTCTTCATCTTTGGGGGTGTAACACACCACCTTGTTTCTGCCGGTTTCTTTGGCTTCGTAAAGTGCGGAATCGCTTTGTTTCACCGCCAACCAAAAATCATTTTCCGCGTTGGGAAATTCCGCCACCCCAATAGAAACCGTTTTGTGCAAGGTGACTTGATCGTTGATTTTAATGGCGCTGTTTTCCAAGGTGCGGCGCACGCTTTCCGCCACGCGCAAACCGTAATGAATGGGGGTATCCAACAACAACACCAAAAATTCTTCTCCGCCCATACGAATGATTAAGTCCGAGGTGCGCAAAATGCGTTTGATGGTGCTTGCCAAATGGCGCAAGACGGCGTCCCCCGCATCGTGCCCGTAGGTGTCATTCACCGATTTGAAATGATCCAAATCCAACATCAAAATGGTCAAATGTTGATTTTTACGCAACAAATTGGCGGTGATGGTTTCCGTGTATTCTTCCAAAAAGCGCCGATTTTTTAAGCCGGTGAGCGGGTCATGCAAGGAGGTGCGTTTTAAATCTTCAAACAAACGCTTACTTTCCAAAACCGGCGCCAATTCTTTCAAATAAATGCGGATGAAGCGCGCGTTTTTCCGCGCTTCTTTGGCTTTTTCCACATTCGCCACCAGTTGCACGCACGCCACAATGCCGGAAGAAGTGGTGATGGGTAAGCACAAATGGCAACGTTTGGGCGGGTTTGCTTCTTCCACAAATTGCGTAAATACCGGACAAATGCCCGGGTGTTTGATGCTGTCGGCATCGCGTTTGGTGCGAAATAATCGGCACATATCGGGCGCGTTGGCAATTTTGGGCGCACACAAAAGGGAATCGCTTTTTTCATTTAAAGGGATAAAAGTCAAGCGATTGCGTTTTGTATTGATTTCATAAATTGCGCCTTCTGTGAAATGAAAGCGTTCTTTAATCACGCGGATGAGGCGCACGTAAATATCTTGCGAGGTGGGATCATCTTCAATGGTTTGTTTGAAATCATACATTTCCACCAAACTGTTGACCTTTTCCAAAGCGTCCTTCACCAAGTTGGGATTATCCACCGCGGAAGAAGTATAGGTTAAGTGCAAAATTTGGTTGCAAATGCGCGTTAAGCCTTCGTGCAGTGCACCAAAAAGGGTGTTCAAGTGGCGGGCAATGCTCCCCAGTTCATCTTTACTGTTATCGGTAATCGCGCTATCAAAATTGCCATTCACCGCCTTTTCCACCGCCACTTGAATTTCTTCGCTCATTTTGTGGATGGGCGAGAGCCAGAAATAAACCATCGCAATGGAAATCAAAACGAAAAAAAACACCACCGCCTCAATCAAGAGCACAATTTCTTCCACCGTAATTTCCATATCATCAATGGAAATGTCCAAGGTGATTGCGCCCAACACCTCCCCGTGTTTGGAATTGGTGTGACATTCCACGCAATCGGGCGATTTATCGGTGGAAGGGGTGGCCACATAAGGCACAACCGCGCGCATAATGCGCTCGCCCCTCGGGGTGGTTTCGCGCATAAAAAGCGCTTTACCGTCACGCAAGACTTCCGTTTCCGCTTGGGAGGGCAACAGTTCATTTTCGCGCTCGCCAAAAAGTTTATCCACACTCGGCGCACGCGCTACGTGAATGGTGCGCAGGCGGTGCGTTTCTTCTAAACGCGCCAAAAAGCGCTCCCGCCAATCCAAGTTTTGTTTGACCATTGATTCCGTTAAATGCAGCCGCACCACTTCCGCAATACTCATCAAATGCGTGCGCGCACTTTCCGTGGTGATGGAATTCAACGCGTAAAACGCCACCCCCACCAAAACGCACATCAACAACATCGCGTTGAGGGCGAAAAAAAAGGTGATTTTGTTGCGTAAGGTGAGCGTTTGCTTCATTTTTCCACGGTCAAACGGTTATTTTTTTGAAAAAAATTTTCTGTGCACCGTGGAAAATCAAACGGCATCCACGCCGTGTTCGTTGGTGCGAATGCGAATGACCTCTTCAATGGGAATGACAAAAATTTTGCCATCGCCGATTTTCCCCGTGTGCGCCGCCTTGATGATGGCATCAATCGCGGACTCGGTGTTTTCTTTGGGCACGACCACTTCAATTTTCACCTTGGGCAAAAAATCCACCACGTATTCCGCCCCGCGGTAAAGTTCCGTGTGCCCTTTTTGTCGCCCAAAGCCTTTAACTTCCGTCACCGTTAAACCCGTGATGCCCGCTTCAAACAAACTTTCGCGCACCTCATCCAATTTAAAGGGCTTGATGATTGCTTCAATCTTGTTCATAGAAGCCATAAAAACCTCCTAAGGGAAAATGCCAAGCGTGGTCAAAACCGCGTTCAGAAACTAAAAAACCCACGGGCGCTTGCTGGCGCTTATATTCCGCGCGCCTTAACAATTGAAAAACCTCTCGCACGGTTTTTTCGTCAAAACCTTTTTTTTTCAACACTTCCACCCCCCAACCGTTTTCAATGATGCCTTTCAAAATTTCATCCAACACGGCGTAAGGCGGTAAAGAATCTTCATCTTTTTGGTTGGGTTTTAATTCCGCAGAGGGCGCTTTTTCAATCATCCGCAAAGGGATGACTTCCTTTAAAGTATTGCGCCAGCGCGCCAATTCAAAAATTTCGGTTTTATACAAATCTTTAATGGGCGCAACCCCACCGATTAAATCGCCATAAAGGGTGGAATAGCCCACCGCGCATTCGGACTTATTGCTGGTGTTTAAAATCAACGCACCCGTTCGGTTGGAATACGCCATCAACAATTGGGCACGAATGCGCGCTTGTAAATTTTCAAAGGTGGTTTCATTTGGGGGCGCGGGGAAGGTTTCAAAAGGCTTTTGTAACACCTTTTCATAACTTTCCATCAAGGGCGTGATGTTTATGGTGGTGGAAGCCACATTTAAATTATTTAAAAGTTGGTGCGCATCTTCCAAACTTTCTTTGGAAGTGTAAGGAGAAGGCAAGATCAAAGCGTGCACCTTGTCTTTACCCAAAGCGTCCACCGCCAAGGTCAACACCAAACCGGAATCCAAGCCCCCGGATAAGCCCAACGCCACTTTTTGAAAGCCGTTTTGGCGCACAAAACGCTGTAAAGCAAACACCAAGGCGTCCCAAAGGCGGTGAAAAGAATTGTTCGGTGTAGCCGTTTTTGCGCCCGATTCAATTTTCAAAATACCTTTTTCTTGATCAAAATTGAAAATTGCGCAATCTTCTTCAAAAAGAGGCGCTTGCCAAAGGACTTCCCCGTTTTGTTTAACCAAGGATTCGCCTGCAAAAATATAAGGCAAAGCCAAACCCACCGAATTTAAAGCAATGTTTTGAACGGGATATTTAAAAGAAACTTCATTTCCAAAAGGGCGAGAGCCCAAAAGAACAAGGGGAGAAGATCGCGGTCGCCCATTTTGAGGGTCAAAATCGCTTGCAAAAGCCACTTCTATTTCCTCTACCCGCATAGAGTAAAGGGAATTTTCTAAGAAAGGCGAAACTAAGTCTGCGTGCGCCGTTTTTTTATAATGGTTTCCTTGAATTTTGCCCTCTTTCACCCACACGGCAGCGTTATCTTCATCAAGAGGCATTCCAAAAACAAGGGACAACTGGGGAAAACGCGTTTTGCTTTCTTCCAAAATGTAGTGCAGGGCTTTTTGTAGAGAGCGCTTAAAATCTTCATCTTTAAAATAAGCCCCCGCCCAACCGGAAAGCGCCAACTCCGGGGCAATCAAAACATCCGCCTGATTTTTCACCTCTTCACAGCGCGCCACGATTTTTTGGGCGTTTGCCATACAATTGCCCAACACGCTTTCCATTTGGTAAAGCGCTACGCGCGTTTTCCCTTTCATTCTCTACCCCTGATAGCGCTTGATTCCATCCATAATTTCTTTGTGTGCGGCATCCACGCCTTCCCAGCCCTTCACCTTCACCCATTTGCCTTTTTCCAAATCTTTGTAATGTTCAAAAAAGTGCGTGAGGCGCTCTTTTAAATTTTGGGGCACATCGTCTAAGGATTGGTAACGATCATAAAGCGTAGTGAGTTTGGAAACGGGCACTGCCAAAATTTTGGCATCTTCCCCGCTTTCATCTTCCATCGCCAACAACCCCAAGGCACGGCAACGAATGACCACGCCCGCAGGCAAAGAATAAGGGGCAATCACCAACACATCCACGGGGTCGCCATCGCCCGCCAAGGTGTGGTTGATGTAACCATAATTGGTGGGATACACCATTGAAGTAGACAAAAAACGATCCACAAAAAGCGCATCGGATTCTTTATCCACCTCAAATTTAATGGGGGCTTTTTCTGCGCCAATTTCAATGATGACGTTAAAATCCTTGGGCAAATCCTTGCCGGCGGGCACATTTTGAAAACTCATTGCTGACTCTTTCTTTTAAAAAAAAGCCTATTTTAAAGCGCCAAGAGCTTTTTTAAAAAGAGTAAAGCGGATTTTCCACGGGAAAGGCTTTCTTTTTTTGAAAATTTTAGAAGCTTTCCCGTGGAAAAAATCCTATTCCCGGTTTTGGGTTTCCACCATCACCAAAGGAAGTGGATTTTCTTCGTTTTGTGTTTTGCGGCGAGGTCTGCCTAAGCGCGTTTTGGGCGTATTTTCTTCCACCACCGCGGGCGCGCTTTTGGTGCTCACCATCACCAAACCGCTTTCACTCAACATTTCATCCAAAGGCAAAATGGTGGGTAACGGGGTTTCGGTTTTTTCTTCCGCTTTTTCTTCTTCTTTCATTGCTCTTGCTTCTTGGGAAAATTCAACGGAAATTTCAGGGAGTTTTTCGGCGAAGGTTTCCAGTAGCGGTTCTTGCGGGAGAGTTTCTTCCTCTCTTTTTTCCGCTCTTTCCTCTTTTTCTATTTTTTCCATTTTTTCCACAACGGGCGATTCGCTTAGCGGAGGAAGGGTAATCACCAACACATCTTCCACGGTAGACGCCTTATTTTTTTCAACGCTCTGCGTTTTTTTGTGGCGTGGTGCTCTTTCGCGCACGGGTTTTTCTTCCGCCGGAATGCGCACAATCACCGCTTCTTCGTTTTCTTTACGCGCTGGGCGCGGTTTTTTGGAGGAACTCGCCTTTTCCGCTCTTTCCACTCTTTCCGTTTTTTCTATTTTTTCCGCGCGTTCTTGTTTTTCCGGTTTTTCCCCTTTCAAGCGATGATTTTTGCGCTCGGTTTTTTCCGCTCTTTCTGCTTTTTCCGGTTTTTCTGTTTTTTCTGTTTTACGCGTGGACGTGTTTTTGCGGTGCGTCCCATTTTTCTTTTCTTTTTCGTTTTGCACTGCCCCACCGGAAAGCCACGAAAAAATCCGTGAAAACAAACCGTTTTCCGCTTTTTTCACCACCGGCGCCGGCTCTTCCGGCGTGATGTTTTGAATCAACGCTTTTTGTTTGGCAGTTGTTTTTTCGTAAAGCGGGGCGCTCACATCTTTTTCCAAGGCTTCCACGCGCTGGAAGGTGGCGTTTTGCGGCATTTCATCATCTACTTTTCGGCGCACCACGCGATGCATTGCAGCAGTCAAATGCGGGTTGGGGATAATCACCACGTGCACTTGGTGGCGTTTTTCCATTTCTTGCACTTGGTGGCGTTTTTCGTTTAATAAAAAGGTCGCCACTTCCACGGAAACTTGAATTTCCACCACGCTGGTTTGCGCTTTAATTGCCTCTTCTTCCAAAATGCGCAACATATGCAAAGCAAAAGATTTGGTGGAGCGAATGTGCCCCGTTCCGGCACAATGCGCACAGGTGGAATAACTGCTTTCCACCAAAGCCGGACGCAACCTTTGGCGGGAAAGTTCCAATAAGCCAAAACGGCTGATTTTCCCCATTTGCACGCGCGCGCGGTCTAATTTTAAAGAATCGCGCAGATATTGTTCCACCTCGCGTTGGTGTTTGGGGTTTTCCATATCAATAAAATCAATCACCACCAAGCCCCCTAAGTCGCGCAGGCGCAATTGGCGCGCCACTTCCTCGGCAGCTTCCAAATTGGTTTGAAAGGCGGTTTCTTCAATATCCGCGCCTTTGGTAGAACGCCCGGAATTGACATCCACCGCCACCAAGGCTTCCGTGTGGTCAATCACAATGGCGCCCCCTGAGGGCAAATTCACTTGGCGGGTTAAGGCGCTTTCAATTTGCGGTTCAATTTGAAAGCGCGAAAAAAGCGGCACGTCATCGGTGTAGCGCTTCACCAACTCCACATTGTTGGGCATCACCGTTGCCATAAAAGAGCGGGCTTGCTGAAAAATTTCATCGGTATCAATCAAAATTTCGCCGATATCCGATTGAAAATAATCGCGGATGGCGCGAATGACCAAACTACTTTCCAAATAAATTAAAAACGCCCCACTTTGCGTGCGACTGGCAGATTCAATGGCATTCCACAATTGCAACAAATAGTTTAAATCCCATTCCAATTCTTCCAATTGTCTGCCAATGGCGGCGGTGCGTGCAATGGCGCTCATTCCTTCCGGGGTTTTTAAAGAATCCAACAATTCGCGTAAATCTTGGCGTTCCTGACCATCAATGCGGCGCGAAACGCCTCCCCCGCGCGGGTTGTTGGGCATCAACACCAAATAGCGCCCCGCTAAGGAAATGTAAGTGGTTAAGGCTGCGCCTTTGTTGCCGCGCTCATCCTTTTCCACCTGCACAATCAATTCTTGCCCCACCGTTAAGGTTTCCGCCACCTTCATTTTGGGGTCTTTCAAATAGCCTTTGGCGATTTCTTTAAAGGGCAAAAAACCGTGGCGCTCCACGCCGTAATCCACAAAACACGCTTCCAAGGAAGGTTCAATGCGCGTGACCACGCCTTTGTAAATGTTACTTTTGCGCTGTTCTTTGGTGGAAGATTCAATATCCAAATCAATTAAATTTTGACCATCCACGATGGCCACACGCAATTCTTCGGCTTGCGTGGCGTTAAACAACATCCGTTTCATTCGGGCACTCCAAAAAAGTTAAGAAAGCGCAAAAGCGTGTTGGCTCTAAGGTTGCGATTCTTCGTTGTTTTTCTTCGCCACCCGAAAAATGCTGCGTTTTGCGCGTTTTTGGCTGCTTTTTAAAAAGGGGCACGGTCTTTTTTTTCATTATTGCAGGTCTTAAATGCGCCCTTCTTTGCCAAAAAATTGTGCAATTATACGTTTTTCCACGGTAAACCCAAATTTTTTTTGCAGGGCACAAATCAAGGGGACATCATTTCTCGCTACGCGAAAAATCTCTTCAAAGTAAAAAAAACCGAGATTCTTCGGTCGCTTACGCTCCCTCAGAATGACGAATCGGAGGAAGCAAAAATTTTTGAAAAAACTTTCGCATTCACCGTGGAAAAACGCCACAATGCGATTTTTTAACCATTTTCACCCAAATGACCAGCGCTGAACTTTACGCCCGATTGTTAAGCTACGTGCGCCCCCATTGGAAAATCTTTGTGGCGGCGCTTTTGGCAATGGCGGGCTCTTCCGTGGTAGAACCCATTTTCCCCGCGATGATGAAGCTTTTATTGGACGAAGGCTTTGCGCAATCCGCTGGGCAATGGGATTTTATTTTTTACCCCGCCGTGATTATGGCAATTTTTTTGGCGCGCGCCATTTTTGGCTTTATGGGCGATTACGCAATGGGCTGGGTTTCTAATAAAGTGATTGCCCATTTGCGCGAGGATATGTTTAAAAAAATGGTGCGCCTGCCGGCACGTTATTACGCGGATAATTTATCGGGGCGCTTGATTTCCAAAATCACTTACGATGTGGCAAACGTTGCCGGTGCCGCCACCAAAGCTTTAACCACCCTCATTAAAGATTCCATTTCCGTTTTGGGGCTTTTGGTTTGGCTGATTTATTTAAACTGGCAACTCACTTTAATCACCTTATCCGTTGTGCCTTTTATTGCCGTGGTGGTGCGCCTGTGTAGCAAGCGTTTGCGTAAAGTCTCGCGTGGGCAACAAGAATCAATGGGGGAACTCACCCAAGTCTTACAAGAATCCATTGAAGCGCACAAGGTGGTGAAAATTTTCGGCGGGCAAGATTTTGAAACCCAACGTTTCCAAGAAGCAGTGCACACGCAGCGGCGCTTAGCAATGCGCGAAACCATCGCTGCTTCCGCCCAAACGCCCTTGGTGCAGTTTTTTGCCGCCTGCGCCATCGCCATCATTATGGGCGTTGCTTTAAAACAAGCCTCCCTCAGCGATTCCGCCACCGTGGGGAGTTTTGTTTCTTTCATCACCGCGATGTTGATGCTCTTAGCCCCTTTAAAACGTTTGGCGGATGTCAATGCCCCCATTCAACGCGGTTTGGCGGCATCCGAAAGTATTTTCGCTTTAATAGATGAGCCCCCGGAAAAGGATGAAGGAAAAACAGTTTTGGAAAGAGCAAGCGGAGAGGTGCGCTTTCAAAATTTAACTTTTACTTACCCGGGAAGCGACAAACCGGCTTTGCAGAATTTGAGTTTTCATTTAAAACCCGGGGAAAGAATTGCTTTGGTAGGACCTTCCGGCAGCGGCAAAAGCACTTTGGCTGCCCTTTTGGCGCGTTTTTACAACGCCAAAGAAGGCGAGATTTTAATAGATGGTGAGCCCATTCAATCCTTCACTTTAAAGAGTTTGCGCCACAACATTGCCTTGGTGAGCCAAGATGTGGTGCTTTTTAACGATACCATCGCCGCGAACATCGCCTACGGGGAAAAGGCGGGCGCAGATTTAACTGCCATCAAAGCCGCCGCCCAAGCCGCCTACGCTTTGGAATTTATTGAAAATCTACCCAAAGGTTTTGACACCCTCATTGGGGAAAACGGCGTCAAACTTTCCGGCGGACAGCGCCAAAGGTTAGCGATTGCGCGGGCACTTTTAAAAAACGCGCCGATTTTGATTTTGGATGAAGCCACCTCCGCTTTGGATACGGAATCAGAACGCTACGTGCAAGAAGCCTTGGAACATTTAATGGAAAACCGTTCCAGCATTGTGATTGCGCATAGATTATCCACCATTGAAAACGCCGACCGAATCATCACTTTAAATAAAGGCAGAAAGGAAGAAGAAGGCACGCACCACGCCTTATTAAAACAAAATGGCTTGTATTCCAAACTTTACCATTTACAAAAATTGGAAGAATGCCCCTCCCCACGGTAAACCCCTATTTTTTTAAAAAATTTAAAATGCACAGCATTGAGATTTTAAAACGCCTCAAAAATTTAAATTTATTAAAAAACAAACCCGCTTGGTGGTGGCCCAATGCCGGACATTTTGAAGTGGTGGTGGGCGCGCTTTTAACCCAAAACACGCGTTGGGAAAATGTGGAAAAAGCACTTTTTAATTTAAAGAAGGAAAAAATTTTAATTGAAAACGATGAAGAAAATTTAAAATGTTTTGCTCAAATAAACAATTTAGAAAAATATATTTTCCCCGCCGGGTTTTATCGGCAAAAATCGCAACGTTTGATTTTATTGAGCAATAATATTTTGCGCGATTTTCATTCGTTTAAAGATTTTCAAAAAAACGTTACTCAATCGTGGTTATTGAACCAAAAAGGCATTGGTTTAGAAATGGCGGATTCTATTTTAAATTATGCTTGTTTTAAACCCATTTTAACCTGCGATTCTTACACCTTAAAATTTTTAAAACGTTTCAACATAAACATTCAAAATTATAAAGAAGCGCAAAATTATTTAATGGATTTTAATGAAAATGATTTAAAAAGGCTTTATCCCAATTTATCCTTGGCGCAGATTTTTGCGCGTTACCACGGCAAGATTGTGGAATGTTCTAAATTAAAATTAAGCGATGAAGATTTTTTCAAAATTTTTCAAACTTGACCGTGGAAAAATAATCCGCGGTAAACTCATTTTTTTTAATTTTCCAAAGGAATCAAAAAATGGCCGGACATTCCAAATGGGCGAATATCCAACACCGCAAAGGGCGTCAAGATGAAAAACGCGGCGCTGCTTTTTCTAAAATCGCCAAAGAAATCACCGTGGCTGCCAAGTTGGGCGGCGGGGATATCACCTTTAACCCGCGTTTGCGTGGCGCGGTGGAAAAAGCCAAAGCGGTGAATATGCCCAAAGACAAAATTGACAACGCCATCAAAAAAGGCACGGGCGAATTGGAAGGCGTGGATTACGTGGAAATCCGCTATGAAGGCTACGGCTTAAACGGCGCTGCCGTGATGGTGGATTGTTTAACCGACAACAAAACGCGCACCGTTGCCGATGTGCGCCACGCTTTTGCTAAGCACGGCGGCAATTTGGGCACGGAAGGATCCGTCATTTTCCAATTCACCCATTGCGGGCAATTGTTTTTCCCCCCTCAAACGGATTCGGAAGCTCTAATGGAAGCCGCCATTGATGCCGGGGCAGAGGACGTATTGATGGATGAAGAAGATCATTCTGTTGAAATCCTCACCGCCCCCAACGATTTTTTTAAGGTGAAAGACGCCTTAGAAAATAAAGGTTTTCGGGCAGAAGAATCGGGCATCACAATGAAACCGCAAACAGAAACCGTTTTCAAAGGGGAAGAAGCCTTCAAAATGCAAAAATTGTTGGAAGCCTTAGAAAATTTGGATGACGTGCAAGCGCTTTACACCACGGCAGTTTTTGAGTGATGAATCGCGTTTTGGGCATTGACCCGGGGCTGCGCCAAACCGGTTTTGGAATCATTGACCAGCACCCCAATGCGCTCCTTTACGTGGCAAGTGGCATCATCAAAACCGATTCCAACGCCCCTTTGCCCAAGCGCTTATGCACCATTTTTCAAAATATAGAAGAAATTATTGCGTGCTATTGCCCCGTGGAGGCGGCGGTGGAAAAGGTGTTTGTGAATGTGAATCCGCAATCCACCCTTCTTTTGGGGCAAGCGCGGGGGGCGGCCTTAACGGCGCTTACCCTACACCATTTAAAGGTTGCGGAATATTCCGCCCTGCAAATTAAAAAAAGCGTGGTTGGCAATGGCAAAGCAGAAAAAAACCAAGTTGCAAAAATGGTCAAGGAATTACTGAATTTAAACGCCACCCCCAAAGCGGACGCGGCGGATGCCTTAGCGTGCGCCATTTGCCACGCGCATTTTGTGCATTTGGGCAATGCGCGTTTTTATGGGTTAAAAATCAAAAAGGGGCGTTTTGTCTCCGCCCCAGAATAATTTTCCACGGTGAAAGCTTATTTTTTTTTGAAAGTTTTTTGTCGTTTACCGTGGATTTTTTTTACTTTTCCTCAACCGAACAATAGAGCGCCGTTTCCGTGTGCAAGACGGAATCCGTTCCCTTATGAATGCGCATTGTGTACCCCAAATTCCAGCTTTCAATCAAAGGCTTGATTTCAAAATAATCCTTCCCGGAATGGTAAATGCTGATTAAAAGCGCCGGTTTTTGCGTGCAAATGGTGTTTTTAGCGCCTTTTAAAAACTCGCGCTCAAAACCTTCAATATCCACCTTGATGAAACCCACTTCCAAATGATTTTCAGAAACAAATTCATCCAAGGTAGTGATTTCAATTCTTTCTTTTTTTGAAGAGACTTCATACAAAATAGAAGAAGCGGAATCAAACGTGGCAATTTCCAAGCTTTCTTTTTGAGCGCCCAAACCTTTTTGAACAGGGATAATGCGACAAGAACGGTTTAATTCCAAGTTTTTTTGCAGTTTCAAAAAATTCTCTTGCACCGGTTCAAAGCTGTAAATATTTTTGTCGCAAAATTCTTTTTCAAAAATCAGGGCGGAATCACCCACAAAACCGCCCACATCAATGATATCTTTTTGGCGAATACGCCCTAAGGTTTGTGCTGAAAACACTTCTTTTAAGTTGTGCTTATGCCAAAAAGTGCTCGCTCCAAAATAATTTCCACACAAAAAATAGCCTTTGTAAAAATAAAGCTCTTCGCTGATTTTGAAAATATTCGGGAAAAATTGCTCATCAATGGCTTGGTGGTCTAAACGTTCTTGCGGCGTGAGGGCATACACCCAAAAATCATTCTTTTCCCAGCCCTCCTTAGAAAGCGCCACTTGGCGCACCACAAGCTCTTGGTCTTCTATGGGTAAATTGGTGCAAAGCTTCAAAACTTCTTCGCTTAAATTTGCACTTTGCATCGCGTATTTTCCCAACGCGCAAAAATCCCCTCCCAAACCGTCATGAACCCACAAACTCTTTTCTTGCGTGATGACGGTTTGGGTGCACACAAAAACGGGGATACGAAAAATTAAATAAGACAATCGGGTGGATTGGATTTTTGCCCCCCCCCCGAAAAAACGGGGAATGCCCCCAAGAGAACGCGTTTTTTCCCCAAAATAGGAATGCCAAAAGAAGTGAGGGTGATGGTGAGCGCATTGCCCAAAACCAGTTTTCCTGCAACCTCTCTTTTTAACCTGAACACTTTTTTAAGTATTTGTTTGAATAACATTGCTTTTTCCTTTCTTAAAAAAAATCAATTTTTTTTGCCGTTTACCGCGGAAAAATTTAAGCGTTTTCATCAGGCGGGGATTCCGGTTCATAAATTTCTACCATTTTGGGTTTGCCACCGTGCTGGGCAACGTATTCCAACAATTTATCAATCAAAACAGCATCCAACACAAAATCGGCCGCCAACAACATCACGCCATCTCCCCCAAACAAATCGCGTGAAAGCTTCATCCCGGGTTTTAAGGCTTGAATGGCAATCGTCACTACTTTGGGCGCGGAACTTTCTTCTGCGCTAAAAGTATCCACCGCCGCCACCACTTCTTGCGTAATCGCGGATTGCGGCCACATCACTTCAAAAAAAGCCGCCACCACTTTGGGGTCGTAACGCTTGCCGTTGTCTTTTTGGATGTAATCCCGCACTTCCAAAATGGTTTGTTTTTTGCCGGTTAAATAACCCTGTGTTAAACCATCAAATTCATTTGCCAACGCCAAAATGCGCGCGCCCAAGGGAATTTGTTCGCCCGCCAGACGGTCTGGGTAACCCGTTCCAGCAAAATGTTCGTGGTGATGGCGAATCAAATGCGCGGCGTTGTGCAATTCTTCCAAGGCCAATAAAAGTTGTTCGCCCTTCACAGGATGTTGGCAGTAAACCCCGCGCTCTTCCGCCGACATTTTAATGGGCGCTTTTTTTAATAAATTATCCGCAAAGCCAATTTTGCCGATGTCGTGCAGTAATCCCGCCAAAAAAATATCGTTTAAACCTTTATGATCCACGCCCATTTCCACGCCGATTTTGCGTGCCAAGTCCGCTACCCTTTTGGAATGCCCCGCCACATCCGCATTGCGCAGTTCAATCAAATGCGAAAAAATTTTAAGAGTGGTTAAAAAAGTTTTTTTGATTTTCTCGTGCGCCGCTTTTAATTCTTCGCTTTGCTGTTGGCTTAACAAACGTTTTTTTTCTTGTAAGGCGTTGTAAACCGCCTGAAAAAGTGTTTCGTCATTCCAATGGGCAAGGCAAAGCTCCGCATCAATATTTTCAAAATCTCCCAAAAGAACACGGATGATTTCCGGGGAGTGCGCTTTTATTTCCTTAAAAAAAAGGGCGGTGTTTTCAGCGGATTCGCGCAACATCACCATCAGCACCTTGATTTCTGGATTGGCTTTGATTTCCTCCAAAGATTCATCAAAGCTTTCTGCAATCAAGACGCGAAAACCCTTTGGGCGAAACAAATGCCGCATTGCAAATAATGCGTTGAGGTCATCCGCCACGCACAAGAGGGTAATGTTTTTTTCTGCCATCCCATTCCCTAAGAAAAAACAAAAAGGCGCTTTCCACGGTCAAGCCCAATTTTTTTGAATTTCGCGTGGAAAATCATCATTTTACAAAGAATTTGGCTTTTCGCTTTAAAAATGACTCAATCCGCGTGAGGTAAAGCAAAAATAAAAAAATCCGCATTTTGAGCGGATTTTTTGGATTACTCCATTTTTTCCACGGTCAACCTCAAATTTTTTTAAGGTTGACCGTGGATTTTTTTTATTTTTGAGACTCGCGCAAGGTGACAAAAATTTGCATTTCGCCGCGGCGCACCAAAAGCGTAAAAGAATCACTTTGTGGCAATGCGCTCAAACTTTTGGAAAAGCCTTCCACCGTTTCCGCCGGCGTTTCGCGCCCTTTGTGCAACAAAGACAAAATCACATCCCCTTTGCGCAAGCGCCCTTTTGCCAAAGCTCCGCGCACTTCTTCTACCAACAAGCCGTGATTCACCCCCAGTTGCGCGCGTTGTGTAGAGGTTAGGGGAGACAACACCAAGCCCAAGCGGTTATTTTGTTGGGCTTTGGGCGGCGTTTTGCGTTGAGAAGGAAAGTTGGCGTTATCCGGCATTTCACCCAAGCGCACCGCGATGTTTTGTGCGTTGCCCGCGCGAAACACGGTGAGTTGCACATCGGTTTCCGGGGAAAACGCCGCCACTTGACGCGACAAGGCGGCAGAATTTTCAATGGCTTTACCATTCAAATGCGTGATGACATCGCCTGCGCGCAACAAATTTTTGGAAGGTCCATTTTCTTCCACCATACTCACCAACGCGCCTTGGGTGGTTTTTAAACCCAAATTTTCTGTTAATTCCGCGTCCAAATCTTGGATGACCACGCCCAAACGCCCGCGGCTAACCTTGCCTTTTTGACGCAGTTGGTTTTGGATATCCATCGCCACTTCAATGGGAATGGCAAAGGAAACGCCCATATACCCGCCACTGCGGCTGTAAATTTGGGAATTGATGCCCACCACCTCGCCTTGCATATTAAAAAGCGGACCACCGGAATTACCCGGGTTGATCGCCACATCGGTTTGGATGAAAGGCACGTAATTTTCTTGGGGGAGAGACCTTCCTTTGGCGGAAACAATGCCCGCCGTCACCGAATTATCAAAGCCAAAGGGCGAGCCAATTGCCACCACCCATTCGCCTACTTTTAAAGCATCACTTTGGGCTTGCTTTACCACCGGCAAATTTTGGGCAGCGATTTTTAAGAGCGCCACATCGGTTCTTTTGTCTGAACCAATCACCTCGGCTTTGAATTCGCGTTTATCCGTTAAACGCACGGTGATTTCATCGGCTTCTTCCACCACGTGCGCGTTGGTTAAAATGTAACCATCCTCGCTGATGATAAAACCTGAGCCCAAGGAACGATTTTGAAATTCACGCGGCAAACCTTCCCAGATTTCATCCGGGAAGAAACGGCGAAAAAATTCAAACGCGGGACCTTCTCCTTCAAAGTGCCCAAAGGGTAAATCCAAGCGATTGCCCCGCACCGTTTGGGTGGTGCTGATGTTGACCACCGCTGCGCCCGTTTTTTCCACCAATTGCGTGAAATCAGGCAAATTCGCAAAAGCAAACGATGCCCAATTTAAAAAAACAAACAACGCCACAATTCTTTTGGAAAGCACCGTTTCCTCCCTATCTTAAAAAATAAAGGGGATTGTAAAAGATTTACACCGCGCGATTTGTAATTATTTTTAATCAGTTTTAACCAAATTAAAAAACGCGGCGCACGCCGTTGATGCGCTGTTGCCAATAGCTTTTTGCCATACTTTCTACGCGCACGTTCGCGCCTTTTCTGGGGGCGTGTAAAAAATAACTTTCGCCCAAATAAATGCCCACGTGCGAAAAAGAGCGCCCCAAAGTGTTGAAAAAAACCAAATCCCCGGGGGATAAATCTCCCAACGCCACGTTTTCTCCCACCTTGCCCATTTCGCGCGCCGTGCGGGGCAATTCCTTGCCCACGCTTTCTTTAAACACCAAGCGCACAAAACCGCTGCAATCTAAGCCTTCTTCCGTGTTGCCCCCGAATTGGTAGGGCACGCCCACCCATTTTAAGGCGTTCAACAGCATTTCCTGCACGGGGTTGACCGTGGCATACGACCCGCTTGCCCAAGCAGAGTGGGAAAGAACAGCGCAAAATAAAAATAAAGAAAGGATTTTTTTCATAATGGGCGGATTGTAGGGAAAAAGAACGCCTACGTAAACAAGGAGGGCTTGAAAATTTTCCCCGTTTACCGTGGATTTTCGCGTTTTCCACGGCACGCGCCTTATTTTTTTTGAAAAATCAAAAGGCATTTGGCATAAAATAAGGCATTTTTTTTCAGGCTGAAAATTATGGTGCACTTTCAGGCGTTTCTCATTCAAAGCCAAAATGAAAGCGGTTTTACCACGCTTTCCACCGCGGATTTGGACCCGGGCGAAGTTTTCATCCGCGTTCATTATTCCAGCGTCAATTTTAAAGATGCCCTTGCCGGGACGGGTAAAGGCAAAATCATCCGCAAATTCCCCTGCGTGGGCGGCATTGATTTGGCGGGCGAGGTGGAAGAAAGCGCGGATTCCCGCTTCAAAAAAGGCGATAAAGTCATTGCCACCAGTTACGACATCGGCGTAGCGCATCACGGCGGTTATGCGCAATACGCCCGAATCCCCGCCGATTGGATTGTGCCCTTACCCAAAAATTTAAGCCTTTTTAACGCAATGGCCTTGGGCACAGCGGGTTTCACCGCAGCTTTGGGCATTTTAAGAATGGAAGAAAACGGCTTAACCCCACAAAAAGGCGAAGTCATCGTGGATGGCGCAACCGGCGGCGTGGGCAGTTTGGCGGTGGATATTTTGGCCGCGCGCGGTTACCACGTGGTGGCTTTAACCGGCAAAAAAGAAGAGGAGGATTATTTAAAACATTTGGGCGCAAAAGAAGTGTTGTTTCGCCAAGATTTGAATTTCTCCAAAATCCGCCCCTTGGATAAAGCGCGCTGGGCGGGCGCGGTAGATAATTTAGGAGGAGAGGTTTTGTCGTGGATTGCCTCCACAATGCAGCCTTGTGGCACCATCGCCAGCATTGGCTTAGCCGCCTCCTCGCAATTCAACACCACCGTAATGCCTTTTATTTTGCGCGGGGTTTCCTTATTGGGAATTGATTCTGGCTATGTGGGCAGCCCTTACCGCCACAAAATTTGGGAATTGTTGGCAGGGGATTACCGCGCACCGCACTTAGAAGAAATGACCAAAACAGCAACCTTTCATCAACTTCCCACCATTTTTGAAGACTATATGGCTGGCAGAGCCAAAGGGCGCACCGTCATTACTATTGTGGAAAATTAAATATGGCTGATTTACCTCGGATTTTATTGGTAGATGATTCCCGCGTGGTGCGTCTCACCTTAGCGCAACAATTGAAGAAGAATTACGACATTCGCGAAGAATGCGATGGCGAGGCGGCGTGGCAAGCCTTGGTTTTGGATCATTCCCTGCGCGCCGTTATTTCAGATTTGCAAATGCCCAAATTAACCGGTTTGGAATTGGTGCAACGGATGCGCGCCTCCAAACTAAAACGCATTAAAAACTTGCCTTTTGTGTTGGTTTCTGGGGAAGAAACGGAAAGCGAGCGCCAAAAAGCTTTGAATTGTGGTGTTTCCGATTTCATCACCAAAGGCCTAAACACCGCGCAAATTTTGGCGCGCGTAGACCGCTTACTGCAAACCGGTCAAACCCTTCCCACCCCGGAAGGAATGTTTCACGATGATATTACTCCGCCGGTGCGAAAAGCTCCTCCGGCGCAACCCGCTCCACAACCTACCCCACAAGTCGTTGTGCCTCCTCCCCCGCCACCCGTGCAACCCGTTCAAACTGCACCGCAACCCGTTCCCCCTCCTCCGCCTCCGATGATGCCCAATTCTACTGACACTGCCCTCCCTCACAAAAACCAATTGGAAACCTTGGTAGGGCAAGCCCTTGCACACGCGCACAGCTACCACGAAGATTTAAGCTTAATGATTTTGTCTTTTGACAATTACGATGAACTCATTTCGCGCTTGGGACACACCGCTGCGGAAGAAATCTGTAAACGTTTCATTCGCATTTTGTCGGACAAAATGCGAAAGGGCGACACCTTGACGCAATACGCTTCCGGGCAATACGCCGTGATTTCCGCCAACACGCCCTTAAAAGCTTGCGCCGCTTTTGCTGAGCGCGTAAGAAAAGCCGTGAATGTCGCCAGTTTAAGCGTGCGCGGACAAAATATTGCGCTCACCGTCAGCATTGGTTTATCTGGTGTGAGCGATGACAACCCCAGCAGTGCGCAAGCCTTGTTGGAATTGACCGCCTCCCGTATGCAATTGGCGGCGCAATCCGGTGGCAACCGGGTGGTGACTTCCGGGGGCACGGTTGAAAAAATGCCACTCATCACCGCTTTGCAATTCTTGAACGCCGGTAAAGCAGAAGCGGTCTTCCCGCACCTTCCCGCTTTGGCGGTGGAAATTTATCCCTTATTGGAAATTTTGCAACAACATTGGCAAATCCCAATGCCCTTGGCGCAATTGCAACAGCTTTTAAGAAGACGTTAATTCATCCACGGTAAACCTATTATTTTTTTGAAATTTTTTTGGGTTTACCGTGGAAAAACGCTTCCTTCACCATCTTTAATTTCAACTTTTAATCCGTTGATGGTTAATTTTCCTTCCAAGAGCCAAGCCAAGGCTTGGGGCAGGATTTTGTGTTCTTCTTTTAAAACACGTGCGCCTAAGCTTTCCGGGGTATCGTTTTCATAAACCGGCACGGCAGCTTGAAGGATGATGGGACCACAATCCAATTGAGGCGTGACAAAATGCACCGTGCAGCCGTGAATTTTCACGCCCGTTTCAATTGCACGCGCGTGCGTGTCTAAACCGGTAAAAGAAGGCAACAACGAGGGGTGAATGTTGATCAAACGATTTTCAAATTGGCGCACGAAATCTTCCCCCAAAATACGCATAAAGCCCGCCAGCACCACGGCAGAGGGAGAAAAATATTCAATTTTTTGCGCCAACGCCTCATCAAATTCCGCACGATTTAAAAAACCTTTGGGGTTGATAAAATCGGTGGAGATTCCCCATTCTTTTGCAATTTTTAATCCGGGGGCGTTTTCTTTATCACTTAAAACCAAGGCGATTTCGGCATTTTGAAACATCCCGTTTTGGTGGGCGCGCAAAATAGCCTCCATATTAGAGCCGCGCCCGGAAATAAGAATGACTATTTTTTTCATTGCTTCGCCTTTTTCATCCACACGGAGTTAATCCACGCCCAAAGCATTGGAATGAGAGAAATAACAATGATCCCCACAATGAAAAGGGAAAGATTTTTTTTCACCAACGGAATATCAAACAACAAAAAACCCGCCAAACACAAGCTCACCACCCACAAAAACGCGCCGCTTGCGTTAAACAAGATAAAGCGCCACACCGCCATTTTGCCAATCCCCGCCACAAAAGGCGCGAAGGTGCGAAAAAGCGGCAAAAAACGCGAAATTACCAAGGTTTTGCCGCCGTGGCGCTCATAAAAAAAATGGGTTTTTTCCAAGGCTTTTTTGTTAAAAAATTTGGAATCCGGAAAGGAAAACACTTTGGGACCCAATATTTTGCCAATCATATAATTCACCGTGTTGCCCAAAAACGCCGCCCAAAACAAGATGAAAATCAAAACGAAAATATCCATTCCGCCTTGTCCCATTGCCGCCAAACCGCCCGCCACAAACAATAAAGAATCGCCGGGCAAAAAGGGAAAAATCACCAAGCCGGTTTCAGAAAACACGATCAAAAACAAAATGGCGTAAATCCATAAACCGTATTGGTCTACCCACACGCCCAAGTGTTGGTCTAAGTGCAAAATAATAGAAACAAAATCGCCCAATAATTCCATAACGTTTTCTTCATTCAAAAGCGGGCATTTTAAAACAATTGGCTTTTTTTAAGAAAGGCTTTCTAAGCCCATTAAGAACCACGTTAAAAGTCCCAAAACCAAGCCCGCACCGATGATTTTCCAAGCGCGATTTAAATAAACCGCCTTGCCGGTGAACACATAAAAAAAGAGCGACACGGCGATGGCAGCGGTCAACAAAATCAACAACAAACGCAATATCATTTTCTTTAAAAGCGTGGAAAAAAGTTTTACTATCTCAAAGAAAAACAAAGGAGGATTTTATGGCAAATGCTTCTCTCATTGAAATTATAGCCGTTGTTATTTTTACTCTTGCTGTTTTACACACCTTTACCGCGGGTTTTGTGCCCAAGTTGGCGCACAAATTCCCTCAGCACGCGGGGTTGTGGCACTTGCTTTCCGAAGTAGAAGCCGTTTTTGGCTTTTGGGCGCTCATTCTTTTGCTTTTGATGATTTGTTTAAAAGGTTTGGGCAGCGGCGTGGAATATTTGGAAACGCGCAATTACACCGAACCCTTATTTATTTTTGTGATTATGGTCATTGCCGCAAGCCGCCCCATTTTGGAAACGGTGAATGCCAGCGTTTCTTTACTTGCCAAAAAGCTCCCCATTTCCTCCACCCTTTCCACCTATTTTTTAAGTTTATCGCTCATTCCTTTATTGGGCTCGTTCATCACCGAACCCGCCGCAATGACCTTGGCAGCCATTTTGTTGAGCGAACGCTATTACAAACACCAGCTTTCCGCCCCTTTGATGTATGCCACGATGGGCGTTTTGTTTGTGAATGTTTCCATCGGTGGCACGCTCACCAATTTTGCCGCGCCCCCCGTTTTGATGGTGGCGTCCAAATGGGATTGGAGCACGCTTTATATGTTCACCCATTTTGGCTGGCGTAGCGCTTTGGCGGTATGCGTGAATGCGGCGCTCTTAACCTTGCTTTTTAAAAAAGAATTGTTGCAAAAAACCCTCCAACCCCAAACAGAAGAAAGCGCCCCGCGCGCCTTTTCCCCCAATTGGGTGCGTGGCGTGCATTTGTTTTTTTTAAGCGCCGTGGTGTTTTTTGCGCACCACAGCGTGGTGTTTTTGGCGTTGTTCATCTTCTTTTTGGGCTTTGCCCACGCTTACAAAGAACACCAAAGCCCGTTGATTTTGCGTGAAGCCTTTATGGTGGGCTTTTTCTTAGCGGGTTTGGTCACCTTGGGCGGCTTACAGCAATGGTGGTTGCAGCCCACTTTAAAAGGCTTAGACCCCACGCCACTTTATTATTTAACCACCGCTTTAACCGCCGTGACGGACAACGCCGCCTTAACCTATTTGGCGTCCTTGGTGGAAGGCGTTTCCGATGAATTCAAATATGCGGTGGTTTCCGGCGCGGTGACGGGCGGCGGCTTAACGGTGATTGCCAACGCCCCCAATCCCGCGGGGATGGCGCTTTTAAAAGGATTTTTCAAAAACGCCAACGTCAACCCCTTATATTTATTTTTGGCCGCCACCTTGCCCACTTGCTTTGCCATTTTGGCTTTCCGTTTTGTCTAAATTTAAAAAAAATCCACGGTCAACCGTGGATTTTTTTTGAAAAAGTTACAGCGATAAAGCCGTAGATAACTCTATTTTTATTTGCCGAGTTTCCTTTCAAATCTTTTAATTTCTTCTTCCAATACGCTTTTTTCATATTCTTCATACCCTTTTGCAAACTCTCCTTTTGCCAAGATCGCTTTCAATTCTTTTAAAACAATCTCGTAATCTTCCTTAGTAGGCATAGGACCACTCAGTCTAAAATCATCCCCCCTGCTTGTAATGGCTTCATACTTTCTATCTATCGCCTTTCTTGCGTTTCTTTTTAAACAACCCAGCTCGTATATGCTGGTAGCCCCCTCAATTCCTTTGATACTTTCAATTGCTTCCTTCACAACACGCCATTCGGTTTCTGCGTATCCTTTTTCAAAATCTTTTTTTTCAAACTTCGTTTCCAATTCTTTTAAAATCTTCTCAGCCTCTTCTGCGGTAGATTTATCCTCGTTACAGGCGGTATTTACCATATTGTAGTATTTGTTTGCGATTTCTCTTTTTTTTCTTTCTTCTTGCATTTCTCTTTCTGCTTTTTGTATTTCTTTTTCTATTCTTGCTTTTTCTCTTTCTTCCTCAGAAGTGCAGGCGGTTACCCTCCCACGGAGATGAGCAAAGCGGGCATCAATAATGCGAGCAACTGTTTTTTCATTGGTGTTCCTTTCAATTTAAGGTTAAAAAAATGAGTCGCGATTGTAACGCAATTTGACCGAACAAAGGATTTTTCCACGGTAAACCTTGGATTTTTTAAATTTTTGAAGGTTGACCGTGGGGGAAAATATTAAGAAAGAGAGTTTGGCGGAGAGAGGGGGATTCGAACCCCCGTCAGGGTATGACCCTGAACACGCTTTCCAGGCGTGCGACTTAAACCGCTCATCCATCTCTCCAAAAGTCGGCAATTTTAACAACGCTTTAAAACTATGTAAAATCCAAAAGATGATTCGCCTTGTTTTTTTTCTGCTTTTTTTATCCGCTTGCGCTGCGCCTCCCCTTCAAGTAGCCGATTCACGCAGCACGCGAAGTGGCGCGGACGTGGTGATTTTCGCCTTAGGGTTATTGGATACCGGCTACACCTTTGGCGGAAAAAATCCTTCCGCGGGCTTAGATTGCAGCGGGATGGTCACTTATGTTTATAAAGAAGCCATCCAAATGCCCTTAAAAGGCAATGCAGCAAGCCTTGCGAAGCAAGGAAAAAAAATCAGCACACGGGATTTGCGCCCGGGCGACTTGGTTTTTTTCAACACGCAAAATCGCCCGTTTTCGCACGTGGGGATTTTTTTGGGAAAAGACCAATTCATCCACGCGCCCAACGCCAAAGGCAAAGTGCGCGTAGAAAAATTCTCCTCTTCTTACTGGCAAAAGCGCTTGGATGGCGCGCGCAGTTTTTTTTAAAATGGCGCGCTTTCTATTTTTTTCCGTTTTGGCGCACGCTTTTTTATTTTGGAATCTTTCTTTTAAAGCGCCCTCTTTGCCCTCTCCCCCCCTTGTTGCGCAACTCATCCACGGTGAACCCGTCCAAAATTTAGAAAAAAAAATGGAATCTCAAAATTTAGGAAAAACGGAAGAAAAAAATTTTTCAACTAAAAATAAAAAAACAAAAAAACCAACCAGCGCAAAAGAAACAAAAAACATAAAAAAATCAACGCTCACCGTGGAAAGTGAAGCGAAAATAGAGACAGATGAGGCGGGAACACTGTTGCCTGCGCGAATCTTACGCAAAATCAAGCCGGAATATCCGTTAAAATCGCGCCTGAACAACGAATTTGGCGAGGTTTTTTTGCAATTGGAAATTGACGAAAACGGAAAAGTCACGGCGGTTGGGGTGAAAAAAAGCAGTGGGTTTATCCGCTTAGACCATTCTGCCCAAAACGCGGCGCGCGCCTTTTTGTTTTCGCCCGCCCAAAAAAACGGCAAAAACGTGGTTTCCACGGCTTATTTGCCCATTCGCTTTGAATTGAAATGAACGAGGATTAAAGAATGCAACAAACGCAATTGAACGCCACGCACCGCGCTTTGGGTGCGCATATGGTGGATTTTGGCAATTGGGAAATGCCGCTTCATTACGGCTCGCAAATCAAGGAACACCACGCGGTGCGCCAAAATGTCGGCGTTTTTGATGTTTCGCATATGTCCACCTTGGATGTTTCCGGCAAAAACACGGTGGATTTTCTGCGGCGTTTGTTGAGCAACGATTTAAACAAAATCAAACCCCAACAAGCGCTTTATTCTTTGATGCTGAATGAAAATGCGGGCGTGGTGGATGATTTAATCGTTTATTTTCTTGCGCCGGATTTCGCGCGGCTGATTTTAAACGCGGCTTGCGCCGAAAAAGACCGCGCGCACATTCAAACTTACGCCCAAAAATGGGGGATGAATTTGCATTTTAATCAGCGTGGCGACTTGTCTTTATTCGCCTTGCAAGGCCCCAACGCGTGGGAGATTTTCCACCAAAGCTTGCCAGAACTGAATTTAAAAGATTTGAAACCCTTTCATTGCCTCAATTTTCCCAAAATTTTTGTGGCGCACACGGGCTACACAGGCGAAAAAGGCTTGGAATGTTTAATCCCCAACGAAATGGCAGAGCGCGTGTGGCATTTGTTTTTAGAAAAAGGGGCACAGCCTTGCGGTTTGGGCGCGCGCGACACCTTGCGTTTGGAAGCCGGCTTACCCCTTTACGGTCACGAAATGGATGAAACCACCAACCCTTACAACGCAAATTTAGGTTGGACCATTGATTTAAAAGATGAATCACGAGATTTTTTGGGGAAAAGCGCCCTCACCCCACCGAACGCACAAACCTTGGGTTTGATTTTGGAAGAGCGCGGCGTGTTGCGAGAAGGCTATACGGTGGAAACCAAAAAAGGGGAAGGCACTATCACCAGCGGAAGCTTTTCGCCCACCTTGGGAAAATCCATTGCTTTGGCACGCCTACCTTTGGAAATTGCCGTGGGAGATGGGGGTTACGTTTTAATCCGCGGAAAAAAAATGCGCGCGCAGGTGGTCAAACCCCCTTTCGTGCGCAACGGCAAAATTTTGGTGTGATTTTTTAAAAAATCCACGGTAAACAGAAAAAATTTTCAAAAAAATAAGGGTTTACCGTGGATGGATATTCACTTCTGCGCCCATTTCCACCACGCGCTCGCATTTTTCAATGGTGGTTAATCGGTGCGCAATCACCAAGAGGGTTTTGTTTGCGGCGGCATCGTAGATTTCATCCATAATGCGCGTTTCCGTTTCGTTATCCAAGGCGCTGGTGGCTTCATCCAACACCAAAATTTCCGGCTCGCTATAAAGGGCGCGCGCAATGGCAATTCTTTGTTTTTGCCCGCCACTCAACAGCACGCCGCCGTCTCCCACCACAGTATCAATGCCATCGTTTTCGGATAGAAATTCCCAAATGTTGGCTTTTTTGCACACTTCCACAATTTTTTCTCTATCCACTTTGTCATTTAACGCGATGTTTTCCGCAACCGTGCCATCAAACAAAAAAATGCTCTGCGGGATGTAGCCGATTTTCTTGCGCCACGCACGCAAATTGGCGTTATTCAAATTCACTCCATCAATCAAAATTGCCCCACTTTTGGGTTTGTAAATGCCGATGATTAAATCAATCAAGGTGCTTTTTCCCGCGCCGCTTTTGCCCACAAAGGCGATTTTTTCCCCCCGCTTAATCGTTAAACTGAAATCTTGGATGATGGGGCGGTGTTCCTTGTATTCAAAAGTGATGTTTTTTAACGCAATTTCGTTTTTAAAATCAATGCTTTCTTCCCCTTCACTTTGCGTGTGGTAGGTTAAATCTTCATAAATGATTTCCAAGCTTTTCTTGTTGTAACGCGTTTGGTTGTAACTTTGCAAAATGCGGGTGACTGCCGGAAGAATGCGGTAGAGCGCCAAAGCATACATTGAAATAATGGGAATGACGGAATTGGCGGAATTGTGTTTGAATAAAATATAAACCACGGAGGCAATCAAAATGCAAAAGCCCATTGTTTCCAAAATAAATTTGGGCGTGGGGGAAAGGGTGTTGGTGATGATTTCCACTTCCACCCTTTTGCTGCTGGCTTCATCAAAAGCTTTTAAAACATTGTCTTGCCTTCCGCGCAGTTTGATGATTTTAAAATTCCCCAAGGTGCGGGTGATGATTTTTAAAAATTCCAAGCCCAATTCCACGCTCAGCGCCCCTTGTTTTTGTATTTTTTTGCTGATGGTTTGGGTGATCAAAAGAATGTTGGTGATCAACACAAGGGTTAAAACCAAGGTCATTTTCCAGCTCACCATCAAAAGCAAAATATACATAATCAAAATGGTGAGCATTTCTGTTCCCATCTGCAAAACGTTTTGAATGTAATTGGAAACCTTCATCGCTTCTTGCGTGATGTTTCTGCGGATGATGTCGGAATTTTTCTTTGTAAAATCAATGTAATCCAATTCTGTGGCTTTGCAAAACAAGCGGTAGGCAAAATAATGGTATTTGCGAAAGGCAAAGCGGTTGAGGCTGTAACTATAAAGAAGGTTGTAGCCTGCGCGGAAAAAATAAAACGCAATCAAAGCGCCGCTAAACGCCACCATAAAATCCATTGTGCTTTCAAACGCAAAAAAATCGTAAAGGGCTTTGGAGATTTTATTTTGCGCAATCGCCGCCGGATTAGAAGCGAAAGTAATAAAAGGCATAATCACGCTGATGGCAAAGGTTTCAATGATGGAAAGAAAAAACGTTGCCAAAAGCAAAAGAAACAAAATCACCTTGTCGCGACGATTCATCAAATAACGCAGTTTGTAAAGGTCGCTGACTTGGGCAGCGGGAGGAGGCGTTTTGTGCACGAAAAACCTTCTTTCAACAATTTCCACGGTAAACGTTGATTTTTTTAAAAAAATCAAGGTTCACCGTGGAGGATTTAACTTTTTTCAGCGGACAACACCGTGTTTTCTAAAAGCATTGCAATGGTCATCGGACCTACGCCACCGGGCACGGGGGTAATGAAAGATGCCATTTTTGAAACGGATTCAAAATCCACGTCCCCCACCAATGTTCCGTTTTCTAAACGGTTGATCCCCACATCAATGACCACCGCACCTTTTTTGACCATTTCGCTTTGGATAAAACCGGGTTTGCCAACCGCTGCCACCAAAATATCCGCGTTTTGGGTGTGTTCTTTTAAATTTTGGGTTTGGGAATGGCAAAGCGTCACCGTTGCGCCACGGTTTAACAAAAGAAGCGCCAAAGGTTTCCCTACAATAGTGGAACGCCCAATCACGGTTGCGTTTTTGCCTTGGATTTTTATTTTTTCAAAATCCAACAATTGGATGATGCCTTTGGGCGTGCAAGCCACCAAGCCTTCGCTTTGTTGCACCAACGCACCCAAATTTTGGGCGTGAAAACCATCCACGTCTTTTTGGGGGGAAATCGTTTTTAAAATTTGGTTTTCGTCCAAGTGAGGCGGCAAAGGCAATTGCACCAAAATGCCGTGGATTTTGGAATCTTGGTTTAAATTTTCAATAATTTGGCAGAGTTCTGCTTCGCTCACGCTTTCAGGCAAAGCGATTTTTTGAGAAAAAAAGCCCAATTTTTCACACGCGATGACTTTATTTTTCACATAAACCAAAGAAGCGGGATTGTTGCCCACCACAATGACCGCCAAACCCGGAGTTTTGCCTTTTTGGGTTAAACGTTCCACGCGGGATTTCAACAAATTGTGGCATTCGCTTGCCCATTTTTTGCCGTCAATCAACATAAAAAAAGCCTTTTCTTAAAAAAAAGAGTCGCGCTAAATTTTCTTTTGAAAGGATTAAAATGGCAATTTTTTGTTGCCTCATAAAGGAAAAGAATGAAGAGCGCAGAGATTCGGCAAAAATTTTTAACATTTTTTGAAGAAAAAGGGCATCGCGTGGTGCAGTCTTCCGCCCTTGTTCCGCAAAACGACCCCACCTTGTTGTTCACCAACGCAGGGATGAATCAATTCAAAGATGTTTTTTTGGGCTTTGATGAGCGCAGTTACACTCGCGCCACTTCCGCCCAAAAATGCGTGCGCGCTGGCGGCAAACACAATGATTTAGAAAACGTGGGCTACACCGCGCGCCACCACACCTTTTTTGAAATGTTGGGGAATTTTTCCTTTGGCGATTATTTTAAAGAAGAAGCGATTTTTTTCGCGTGGGAACTCTTAACGCAAATTTTGAAGTTGCCAGCAGAAAAACTCACCGTCACCGTTTATGCCGAAGATGAAGAAGCCTATTTCATTTGGAAAAACAAAATCGGTGTGCCGGAAAATCGCATTATTAAAATCGGGGACAACAAAGGCGGAAAATATTTATCGGATAATTTTTGGATGATGGGCGAAACCGGTCCGTGTGGACCGTGCACAGAAATTTTTTACGATCACGGGGAAAATATTTTTGGCGGCCCCCCCGGCTCCCAAGATGAAGATGGAGACCGCTTCATTGAAATTTGGAACATCGTTTTTATGCAATTTAACCGCGATGAAGCTGGGAATTTAACAAAATTGCCCAAGCCTTCCGTGGATACCGGAATGGGCTTAGAGCGCATTGCGGCGGTGTTGCAGGGTGTGCATTCCAATTACGAAATTGATTTATTTCAAAATTTAATTCGCGCTGCCGTGGAAATCACGCATTGCAAAGACAAAAAACACCCTTCTTTAAAGGTGTTGGCAGACCACATTCGCGCGGTTTCTTTTTTAATTGCCGATGACGTTTTGCCTTCCAATGATGGAAGAGGGTTTGTGCTGCGCAGAATCATTCGCCGCGCCATTCGCCACGGCTACAAATTAGGGGTAAGAGAGCCCTTCTTTTACCAACTTCTTCCCGCTTTAATTGAAGAGATGGGCAAAGCTTATCCAGAATTAAAAGAAAAAGAACAAACGATTTCCAAAACCGTGTTGGAAGAAGAATCCCGCTTTTTCTTAACCATTGAAAACGGAATGACGCTTTTAGAAGAATCGTTAAAAAACTTAAACTCGGGAGAAGTTTTAAACGGCAACATTGCCTTTCAATTGCACGACACCTTTGGCTTTCCTCTGGATTTAACCGAGGATGTGTGCCGCGAAAAAGGCGTGAAGGTGGATGAAAAAGCCTTTGATTTGGCAATGGAAGAACAAAAAACGCGCGCGCGCAAAATGAGTAAATTCAAAATGGGGCAAGGCGTTCTTTATGAAGGGGAAGAAACGCAATTTGAAGGCTACCACCGCGTTTTATCCAACGGCAAAGTGCTGGCGATTTACCAAAACAACGCCCCTGTTTCCGTTTTAAAACAAGGCGATTCAGGCGCGATTGTGTTGGATAAAACTCCGTTTTATGCGGAATCAGGCGGACAAATTGGCGATTGCGGTTTTTTGCGCTCAGGAGGTGGGTTATTCCAAGTCAAAGACACCCAAAAAATCAAGGCTCAGGTTTTTTCGCATATGGGCACAATGCAGGAAGGCACAATCCAAGTGGGGGATGTGTTGTTTGCGCAAATCAACACCGAAAAACGCGATGCCACAATGCGCAACCATTCCGCCACCCACCTTTTGCACCGCGCCTTGCGCTTGGTTTTGGGCGAACACGTGCAGCAAAAGGGATCATTGGTAGATTCAGAAAAAACCCGCTTTGATTTTTCGCATTTTCAAGCCTTGACGCAAGCCGAAAAAAACGCGGTGGAAGATTGGGTGAATGCGGAAATTTTAAAAAACGTGCCCACGGTGTTTAGGGAAATGCCAATGGAAGAAGCACAAAAATTGGGCGCGGTGATGCTGTTTGGCGAAAAATACGACGAAGTGGTGCGTGTGGTGGATATTGGCGCAACGCGCGAATTGTGCGGCGGCACGCACGTGTTGCGCACGGGCGATATCGGTTTATTCAAAATCACGGAAGAATCCGGCGTGGCTGCGGGAGTAAGGCGAATTGAAGCGGTCACAGGGTTCAACGCTTTAAAAATCTTTCAAAATGAATCGGCGTTTTTGAATGAGGCTTTAAGCATTTTAAAAACCCCTCAAACGGAATTTTTGGGGAGGTTGGAAGCTTTGCAAAAAGAAGTCAAAGATTTAAACAAAGAAAATTTAAAACTCTTAAACGCCCAAACCTTAAACGATGTGGAAAGCTGGCTCAATCAAACGCAAACGATTGGAGACGCCACCTTGTTGGTGAAGCAACTGGAAAACGTGGAAATTTCGCTTTTGCGGGAAAGTTTAGATAAAGTCAAAAACAAATTGCCCAACGCAGTGGTGTTGTTGGCGAGTGTGAAGGACGAAAAAATCACTTTGATTTCCGGCGTTTCCAAAAATTTAACCCACAAAATCAAAGCGGGTGATTTGGTGAATTTTGTTGCCCAACAAATAGGCGGAAAAGGCGGCGGACGCGCGGATATGGCGCAAGGCGGCGGCGTGGATTTACAAAATCTTTCTTGTGCCTGCCAAAGTGTGCCCGCGTGGGTGAAAAAACATTTTTCATCTCCATAAACGCAAACGAAAAACTTTATTTTTCCACGGTAAACCTTGGTTTTTTTGAAAAATTTAAACGCTTGACCGTGGAATTCGCCCGGTCATTCACCAAAAAAAACGGCGTGTTGACACGCCGTTTTTTTTTAAACCCAATTTAGCGATTATTGGTAAATTTTACCGGCGCTTTTGGCGGTTGCCGTTGCCACGGCATTGGCGCTTGCCTCAGCCACTTCGCCTGCGCGCTTGGCAGCTTCACCGATATTTTCCCACGTGTCCGCCGTTGCGCGCATTGCGCTTTTGACCATTGAAACCGCTTTTTGCGCGCCCAAAGGACCTTGATCCAAAGAGCGTTCAATCACGTGGTTGATTTCGCTTTGTTGTTCCGCCATTTCTTTGCCCACTTTTTCAATGATTCTGTGGCGCGTGGAACTGTTGATTTCAATAAAATCACGCGTATATTCCGCACCTTTTTGCAAAACGGGAGACAAATGCTTGTGCAAATAGGTGGTCACTTGCAAATCTTGCGCGCCCGTTAAGCCACTCATAGAAGAAAGCGCCATTTCCATCGCCGAACGCGCGGTGGATAAATTCAACATCGCCACGCGCTCAATGCCATCCAAAGTGGTATCAATGCAATAACCGGCTAAATCGGCGTGTTCCTTCAAAGACTGTTGCGGAGAGGTAAAAAATATATTCATAAAAAACTCCATTTCTTTTGTGCACTGCAAAAATATAGAAAGGCATTCTACTCGCTTTTTTGCAGTGCAATAATTTTTCTCAGCGATTCAGATAAAAAACGCGTTGTTTTATTGCAACAATTCCGCGTGGATTAAACCCAAAGCTTGGGTTGCTGTCATCGGCAAACGGTAGCGCACAAAAGGGCTCACGGGGGTTTCTGCCGGGTTAATCTCAATGGTGGGCACATTTGAGCGCGCCGCCAACAAAACCGGTTGTGCGATATAAGGAAAACTGCACGTTGTGCCAATCACAAACACCACGTCAAAGCCTTCTTCAAAGGCTTGCGCAAAATCGGAAATGGCTTGTTCCGGCAACATTTCGCCAAACAACACCACGGGCACGCGCGCCACAGCCCCGCATTTTAAGCATTTGGGCGGCAAATCTTCTTTTTTTAAGCTGTTTAAATCCAAAGGCATCTGCCAACTGCATTTTGTGCAATGCAAGGTTTTGAAATTCCCGTGGATTTCAATTAAATCCTTCGTGCCCGCTCGGCGGTGCAAATCGTCAATATTTTGTGTAAACACCAAAACGCGGTCAAAATGTTGTTGCCATTCAGCGATGATTTTATGCGCAGCATTAGGCTGGGCATTTTTGCAATTTTCAGCAATTTGCCACAAATATTTCCACGTGATTTCCGGGAATTTGCGCAAAACATCAATAGACAAACATTCTTCAATGCGCAAGCCCTCTGGGGTTAAGCCTT
>QLIP01036913.1_pt1 | contig 50072 bp, 43 predicted proteins | sample 1769771 | NCBI WGS metagenome assembly QLIP01 (sample SAMN09428762, study PRJNA476227) | Gut metagenome, whole genome shotgun sequencing project. | isolation source: cecum | host: Rhizomys sinensis | place: China: Jinsha town of Minqing, Fujian Province | collected 2013-09-23 | reverse complement strand
GGCTTAAAATTAACAAGAATTTTTAAACACGCTCTTAAACTATGACTCCTGATATTTGCTGCATTGGCCATATTACCCTCGATAAAATAATCACTCCTCGCATGGAAGCATATATGCCCGGGGGAACAGCTTTCTATTTTGCTCATGCGCTCGCCGGGCTCGATCACAGTGGATTCAAACTGCTTGCATCGCTCGCCGAAACAGAGTATAAAGCCGTGGACGACATTCGTGCCAAGGGTATCGACGTGGAGGTGATACCGAGCAAAAAGTCAGTATACTTCGAGAATAAATACGGCGAAAACCAAAATGACCGCACTCAGCGGGTGCTGGCCAAGGCCGACCCATTCACCGTTGACAATTTACAGCATGCCGAGGCGCGTATCTTTCACCTGGGAACACTCCTTGCCGACGACTTCTCGCTCGATGCTATAAAGTTGTTGTCGACCAAGGGTATTGTATCGGTAGATGCTCAAGGCTATCTGCGCGAAGTGCGTGGCGAGCAGGTGCATGCAATCGACTGGCAGGACAAGCTCGAAGCGCTCAAATACATTGACATCCTCAAAGCCAACGAGAAGGAGATGGAAACTCTCACCGGGACTTCCGACCCTCACAAGGCAGCACAAATGCTCGCCGACTGGGGTTGCAAGGAGGTGCTTCTGACACTCGGCGACCATGGCTCGCTAATCTTGGCCAACGGTGTGTTTTATGAAATTCCCGCATTTGCCACGCCTGATGTTGTGGATGCAACGGGGTGCGGTGATACATATATGGCAGGGTATCTCTACAAGCGCAGTAAGGGCGCTTCGTATGTTGATGCCGGAAAATTTGCCGCAGCTATGTGTACTTTAAAACTTACGCATTCGGGCCCATTCAATGGCACGGAGGCCGATGTCGAAGCTGTAATTGCAGGGTAATGATTAGTCAGTTCCTACATAGTCATCACGTGCTGGGGCTCGGCATTGGGTTGTGCACGTTCCTGGTGATAGGAATATTTCATCCTGTAGTGATTAAATGTGAATATTACTTCGGTGTAAAGTGCTGGTGGTGGTTTGCAGTGCTTGGAATGGTCATGTGCACTGTGGCTTATTTAGTCGATGACATATTTCTATCAACACTCTCGGGTGTAATTGGATTCTCAAGTTTTTGGACTATCAAAGAGATTTTTGAGCAACGCGACAGAGTTAATAAAGGCTGGTTTCCCCGTAACCCCAATCGTAAATAAAAAATTCGTGATTTGTCGGAAGAAATATGTATCTTTGCGACATGAACCGAAATTTGTATAATTTCGATGCTGTCATAGACCGTCGAAATACTTATGCCACCAAGTTTGAGGATATGGATGCGCGCTTTGGGCGCGGTGATTTACTTCCCTTCTGGATTGCCGACATGGACTTCCCTGCCAGTCCGTTTATTATTGATGCCCTGCGTCAACGATTAGACCATGCCGTATTGGGCTATACTAGTACACCCACGGATTTTTGGGAGTGCATAATCTCGTGGCTGGGACGCCATCACATGTGGCAACCAGCTATAGAGCACATTACTTTCGTGCCTGGAATGAAAAAGGGTATCGGATTGTGTATTAATCATTTTAGCAAGCCTGGCGACGGAATAGTTATTCAGCCTCCCGTGTACCATTCGTTTCGCACAGTCATCGAGGGCAACGATCGCCGAGTGGTTGAAAATTCATTGGTGGAAACTTCTGATGGATCGTACACTATGGACCTTCTTGGCCTGGAACGCATCTTTGAGCAGGAACGGCCTGCGATGATGATTGTGTGCAACCCCCATAACCCTATAGGCTTGCAGTGGGATAGCGAAACGCTTTCGCGCGTGGCCGCGTTGTGCCACAAGGCTGGTGTAGTGTTGCTGTCTGACGAGATTTATGCCGACCTCATGCTTGGAGGTCGCAAGCACATTCCCACGGTATCGGTTAGCGAGGATGCACGGATGGTAACCGTCACGCTTGGTGCACCTTCCAAAAGTTTTAACATTCCCGGTATTGTAAGTGCGTGGTGCGTTATCGAGAACGAGGCTCTGCGTGCGCCCTTCTTTGCATGGCTCTCGGCCAACGAATTCAACACACCCCCTATAGATTCTATAGTGGCAACACGTGCTGCATACGAGCACGGTGCTCCCTGGCTACAAAGCATAGTGGCATATCTTGACAGCAATGTGGAGCGTGTAGCGGCATTTGTGCGCTCGCAAGTGCCTCAAGTCCGGATGCACAAGCCCGATGCCACCTTTGCCGTGTGGCTCGACTTCCGCAGCCTTGGCCTTAGCCAGCATGAGTTGGTGCAATTGCTCATCAATCGTGGGCGAATAGCTCTGAGCGACGGCACCACCTTTGGAGCCTGCGGTGAGGGGTTCATGCGCATGAATGTGGCTGTGCCGCGCAGTGTGCTCGATGAGGGTTTGCAGAGGCTGAAGGAGGCGGTACAGTCTGTAGTCGCTGTGCCCGAGTCTGCGCCTGTCAAGTGTTCGGTACCCTTTGTCAAGATGCATGGTCTGGGCAATGACTTTGTGCTCATCGACTGTATGGACCGTGTGATGACCGACTTTGAATGTCTTGCCGTGCAAATGTGCACTCGCCACAAGGGCGTTGGTGCCGACGGACTGATCGTGGTGTGCCGCAGCGAGCGCGGAGCACACTGCCGCATGCGTATATTCAATGCCGACGGCACGGAGGCCCAGATGTGCGGCAACGGCATACGTTGTGTAGCTAAGTACGTGTACGACTACAACATCGCGCGGCATGAGCGCCTGGATATCGATACACTCAGCGGCATACGAAGCGTGAGGGTGTTTACAGGCTCGGACGGCAAGGTAGAGTCTGTGACCGTTGACATGGGCAAGCCTGAATTTGCACCGGAGCGCATACCGGTGATGCATGCAGACTCTGCAATGATTGACTACCCTGTGTCGTTGGGCGACAGCAGTATCAAGCTGAGTGCCGTATCGATGGGCAATCCACATGGTGTTGTGTTTGTTGAGACTTTAAACGATGACATTGTACACAAGCTCGGGCGTCGACTCGAGCATCACTGCATATGGCCCGAGAAGGCCAATATCGAATTTGTATGCCCTGTGAACTATGCCACCCTCGAGATGCGCGCCTGGGAGCGCGGCGCGGGTGAAACTATGGCCTGCGGCACCGGGGCCTGCGCAGCGGCGGCCGTGGCCGTGCGCACCGGTCGTGCCTCATGGCCAGTGGTGGTGCGGCTCACCGGTGGCCAATTGGTGATTGACATGGACCGGACTTCAGGACACATACTTATGACGGGCCCTGCCACTACTGTCTACTCGGGAGAGTTTCTATGCGGCTCTTGCTAATCGATATAAACGAAGCAACAAGATAATTTGTTATATTTGTATCCATCAAAACAATGCGTCTAAAATATTTTTCTATGAAACCAACACATGTACTTCCCGCTCTTATAATCGCTGCAGGCATCACGGCCCTCGGCCTGCTAATAAAGGGAGGCATAGACAACTTTGCATATCGCGACCGAGTGGTGACGGTACGCGGACTGGCCGAGCGTGAGGTTAAGGCCAACAAAGTTACATGGCCTATCGTCTATAAAGAAGTGGGCAACGACCTCTCGGCCATCTATGACAAAATTACAGCCAACACCAACAAGATACAAAGTTTTCTTGTGACTAACGGTGTTGCCAAAAGCGAAATCCTTGTACAGCCGCCGCAGATAGTAGACCAACAAGCCGACCGCTACAGCACGTCGACACCGTCCTATCGCTACAACGTTACTTCAGTCGTGGTTGTAACATCGACCGATGTCGACAAAATCAACAGCCTCATAGTGCGCCAGACCGAACTACTCAAGCAAGGCGTGGCCATTACCGCCGGCGACTATCAGTATCAAACCATATACGACTACACTTCGCTCAACCACATAAAGCCGGAAATGATAGCCGAAGCCACGGCCAATGCCCGCGAAGCCGCCGACAAATTTGCTGCCGACTCGCACAGCTCTCTCGGAAAGATCAAAAACGCGTCGCAGGGCCAGTTTGACATCAGCGACCGCGACCCTTACACCCCCTACATCAAAAAGGTTAGAGTCGTTTCTACAATTGTATTCTATCTGCAAAACTGACCCCTTTACGGATACTGTAAACTTAAATAATTAGCGTGTTTAAAAATCAATCCAAGATTTTTAGGCACGCTCTTATTATGTCGAATATTCCGATTATTAAATTTTTTATACCCGCTCACATAGAGTGAACCTTTCAAGTCTAACTTTGCAATAAAAACATAAACTCATGGAAATCTATCCTACCAAACATCTTCGATTCACTATCGAAGCAAAAGACATTGACATTAATAGACTTATTGCCAATACCAATAAATTGCTTAACATAGAAGCACAGGTCTATGATGCCGAAAAGTACTACAACGTTGATATCGACTATGATTTAGATGCCACGGATGCAAAAATCTATATCCTTGATCATAACACTACCCAAGGAGTTGTGATTGGAAGAGCCGAGAATGGCAAAATGCAGTTAGTAATTCCAGAAATGTCGTCAGATATGGATGTTTCTGTAGCATTTGGCTTGCTTAGAGCAATGCAAGAACTGTGCCCTACCCTGTCTATCCAAACCCCTGACGCCATAACAGATATTTCCGCTGAGGGAGAGGCCGAGGCCATAAAGTATTGCCACAGCAATATGCGTAACTACCTTATAACTGATGCCGACGGGTACGATTGGGAGTGGGGATATACCCTAAGAGGCTATCGTATGGGGTTCTGTATTTCTTTGGATATGTTAAAAAAACAGCATCGCTTAGACGGAGACGATGTTGACACAGACGTACTGGTTGATTTGGCACTTGATACATTTTGCCGAGTGCAATGCTCTGCCATGACATTGCCTCACGCTGAGCATACGGTGATGAATGCACGTTGCCCTCTTCACTACTATGATGAAGACGGCAACCGTGATGATGACGAAGGTGTGGAAGATATCGTAATTATTTTAAACGACAATCTGTTTGTCAATATTTCTTGGAGCGAAATTGTTCTTTGGGTAAACGGCCAATATAAATTTGTATCAAAAGATGCATTCTACGAAGCTGCTCTCGCTCACAGCTACATCGAGGTTTTCTCGGAAGAGCAATATGCCATTTCGAAAATGACAGATAAGGAATGGGAGGAGTTCTGCAAGTCGATGCCCGGTGAAATAGTTGCTGCTCCCAAGGTATTTATCTTGCGATGGAATCCCGCTATAAGCAGCCTTTCTCGCAAGAGATATTGTCATTGCCTTGAGAAGTACGGCGAAAATTGGGGCGTAAACTGGGCCATCTATGATTGGCACCAAGCAAAGAAAGGAGATCTAAGTTATATGCTTCTTGAAGGTCCTGCCGATGAAAATCCAGGTATAATCTTCAAAGGTATGTTCCGTTGCAATCCATATACCGACAAGGACTGGAGAGGCTCTGACAAAGAACTTCATTACGTGGATGTTGAATGTTGGAATATGGCCGACATCAATAAATGCGCATGGCTCGATCCTCAACAACTCGAGGAAGCAATCCCCGATTTCAACTGGCGCAGTGGTCGCAGCGGAGAACTTCTGTCGGCCAAGCAGGCCGAGGCTCTCGAAAGATTATGGAATAAAGCAAGAACTAAAATATATGGTAACAGATATGAATAATACAGAAAAACTGGTTTGGATCGAACTGTCCTTTGAGTTTAATCACACGAAATACGAGCTTAAACTCATACCTGGATTCTCATTCAAACGTATCAAGGGCAAAAAATAATCTCTTAGAGCGTGTAAAAATACCAAACACGCTCTAAACACGCATTTCTCGTGATAAATTTTCAAATTTAAATGCCTTTAACATCAAAAAATTAGTACTTTTGCACAATAGAAAGAAGTATTGATCACTCACTATTATCATGGCAAGCACTAAAAGTTCTGATATTAGATTTCAGGTTCTCGACAGATGTCTACGCGCTGGCGGTTATTCCACTTCTCAACTGGCCGAGGCTGTAAACAGAGAGCTCGAGCTACGTGGCTATCCTATAGTTATGGCACTAAATACAATTCGCAAAGATCTCGACCATATCGCTGCAAATTATCCTGTGGTGATTGAACAGGAGCATTGTGGTCGCAGTGTTACATATCATTATGCAGAGCGCGACATGTCGATTTACAAAGTTGGTTTGAGCGATGAAGAAGTGCTTCAATTCTCTCAGGCATTGTCGATACTTTCTCATTTTGAAGGCATGCCGCAGATGGATTGGCTTAACACAGCCCTGCGCCGCCTGCGACTCTCGGTGAACATTGAGTCGGACGGGCAACCCATCGTGGGATTTGACGACTGCCGCCGCCTACAGGGGCGACAGTATTTTTCGCAATTCATTTCGGCAATAACCCACAGGACGGTGCTACAGATAGAGTATCTGAAATTTGGCAACGATACACCAAAAACCATCATAATATCTCCATGTTATCTAAAAGAACATAGCCGTCGCTGGTTTCTTCTGGGTATGACCGCAAAATACGATCATCCTATCGTCTTAGCATTTGACCGTATAGCATCATTTACTGCTCTGCCTGACGAGAACTACCGCCCGGCCGAAGGTATTGACTTTAATAATGGTTATTTCAAAGACATAGTAGGTGTTACGCGCTTTCATGATCAGGAGCCGGAAGAGGTGTTGCTTGAAGTCGACAATCGACGTTTACAATACATTATAACCAAGCCCATTCACGACAGTCAGGAAGTGATTGAGACAGGCGAATTCTCTTCAATCATACGACTCTTTCTAATACCAAACGTAGAACTTGCACAGTTTATATTGTCGTATGGTTCTGCCGTAACCGTTCTTAGCCCTGACTACTATCGCGATTATATCTACGAACAAATTGAAAACATGATGTCAAATTACGAAGAGCCATAAAAAGACATCCAATAGTTTCATGGTGCATTGAAACTATTGGATTATACTCTCCTATTTGTTGGCAAAGAGCTTGCCGAGGGATGATAGCAGGTTGACAACTGTTGATTTATCGGGAACCGGGATTTTAAGACTTGCTTGCCCTGTTTCATAATCTTCTTCCACAAGTGAGTCGGCCAGTTTCTCTGCACCCCCCGGCGCTGCAAGCATATCGGCCAGTTGGGAAATGAAGCTCACGCCTTGAGCCACTACATTTCGCGCTTTGGCCTTTTCATCATCATCGTGATTTTGTTGTCTGCCGGCAGATGGTTTGTGATCTTTGTGAGGCTTATAATTTTCGGTATTTTTATCTGTGTCGGTATTGGGGAGTTGAGGCTGGTCTTCATAATATTCTTGCAAGAGTCGCTCGGCGTCAGTTTCGTCACCCGATTCAACATTTTCAGATTCATCTGACTCAATGATGCCTGCTTCGGTTGCAGTTGTGGTGTCTACATCATCCAAAGTTTGGTCGAGACTTTCCATTAAGCTGTTAAACTTGCTCTGTTCGAGAAATATAGCATCTTCGCCACTATCAAGTATCCCCTCGGCAAGACCGGCCTTAAAGTTGAGAGTCGATAACATACGCTCTTCGATTGTTTCGGCAGCCACCATGTTTATCACATGAACTGGCAATTCCTGGCCCAATCGGTACACGCGGCCTATACGCTGTTCGAGCACAGCGGGATTCCACGGCAAGTCAAGGTTAATGACATACGATGCATTCTGGAGGTTTAGCCCCGTACTTCCTGCATCTGTGGATATGAAAACACGGCAGTCGGCATCTTCCTTAAAATTGCTTATGAGCTTTGGACGCTTTTTCGACGGCACTCCGCCGTGCAGAAATTCATATTTGATTGACGCTTGTGTAAGTTCGGACGAAAGAAGTCGCAACATACGTTCCCACTGGCTGAAAATCACTACTTTCTCATCAGACGAACTTATGATATCCTGCACAATGCTCAATGCCTCGGCGATCTTGGTATCGTGACGGTCCGATTGGTCTATAATATACGTACTGTCGCACACCATACGCATTATCGACAAGCACAGTAGCAGACGCTTACGGTCTTTTTCGCTCAAGAATGATGTCTTGCGCCACTTGGATATAAGTTTGGCTACAGTAGCCTTATTATCCTCGTGTACAGCCATCTGCTCTGGAGTCATTGGCACGTAAAGCACCTTGTCTGTGCGCGAAGGCATCTGTAGTTGCACATCGCGCTTGCGACGACGCAGTAGCACGTCGTGCAGTATGTTGCCTATGATGTTGAGGTTCTTGTAGCCCACCACTTGACCCGACTCGCTGCGCACCACTGTTGTGTCTATGAATCTGTAATATGGTGCCAGGCAATATTGGTCGACAAGTTCCATCACAGCATACAACTCTGTAATCTTGTTTTCGAGCGGTGTACCCGATAGTGCCACTACATACTCTGAGTGGAGATTGCGCGCAGCCTTGGCCATCTTAGTGTCCCAGTTTTTGAGACGTTGTACTTCGTCATAAATTATCAAGTCTGGCTTGATTGGTGCCCCTCCTTTCAGGTCGTTTGTCAACGTATGATAGGAGCATATTTTAAACACATCATCAGTTTGAAACAGCTGTCGGCGAACGATTGCACTGCCTTCGATCATTAGTGCATTCATGCCGGCAAAACGGGCTATTTCGGTTTTCCACTGATATTTAAGCGATGTGGGACACACAACGAGCACGCTGTTGATAAGTCCCTCATTGAGTAGCAACCGTGCAATGCCAATAGCTTGAATTGTTTTACCCAGACCCATCTCGTCGGCTATGAGCACCCGTCCGTTTTTGAAGCCAAATTTAATGCCCTCAATCTGATATGGATACAATGTTGTACTTAGCAAACCGTCAAGTGACGCATTACGATACTTCTGCTCGAAAGTTTCGAGACGACGATGCTGTTGACGCAACTGAATTATTAGATCAAGAGCTTCGTCGGTCACTTCAAAATCAGAATCAAGCTTCTTGACTGCTTTTATAAAAGGCATCAAAATATCGACATCGCCATTGAAATGTCCTTTTTCGTCAAAATCGCTATTACTTGCCAAAACCTTAATTTCAGCCGAATTCTGTCCTCTTGCCAACAACATCAATTTACGACCCTCATTATAGTCGATAAACAGTTTGTTGATTTTCGGCTCTGTAAAGCTTTTATATTTCGAACGAGCCACGGCCTCTAAATGCTTACATGTGCCCAGCATGGCGGTGCGGAAGTCAAGACAATCACAGCGGTTAAACCGACTATTAAGTCCATAATATTCCACTTCATGCAAAGTATTGTGTTTCAGGTTCATCACCTTAAACACGCGGCGCTCGTCATCTCGCTGAGCAACTTTCAAAGTTTCTGCTTCTACCTCGGCTGCCTGACGACGCAGTGCACATTGCCAAGCCTCAAGACTCATATCCTGGGGGCACATGTAAGGACTCACTTTGGGGAGTACGCGCTTTTTGGTCTTGCTTTTCGATTTCGTTTTAGCATTTTTTGTCTTGCTATCCTTGAACGAGTTTTTATCAGTTTTCATTTCAATGCAATCTGCGATTTTCATGATACAAATTTACGCTAACTTTCTGAAATAGCCAAGTTTAAAAACTAAAATAACAATATTTCCTTAAAAAATCAACATCATGTTTAGTAAAAAAGTCCGAGAGGCAAATCCTACGACTACCCTCTCGGACAAAGTCTTATGTCATAAAGATCTTATGCGTTACGCTTCTGCTTCGAAGAAACGGGGGATGTTGACCAAGAATACGTCGGGCGATGAGAGCAATTGACGATTGGCAATTAGATTGGAGAGGGTTATATCACCAATTACATAGTTGGACATTTCGGAGGTATACTGCTCGTGTATCTTAATGAAAGGCAGTGCAGAGGGAATGTCTGTGTCGGAGTAACGCACATAGACTCGCAGAGGTATATCGGTAGTGTAGGCAGGACGATCCGGATACGACATCTTCTTGTACTCGTAGCGATACTGGTGGAGACGGGCTGTGACGTCGCTAAGTATGGACGATGCAGTGGGCAGGCTACCGGCACCCTTACCAAACATGAACTGGCGGTCGTAGCACTCGCCGCGTATCACCACGCCGTTGTATTCGTCGTCAACGCTGTAGATATAGCGCGACGGGCTCACAAATTCGGGCATGACAAACATTGTAAAGGACGAGTCGGATACCTTGACAACTTGAGCCACAAGTTTGATTTTGACCCGTTTCTCGCGTGCATAGCGTATATCGGCCTCGTCAATGTGGCTTATACCGTAAGTAAATATGTTCTCGGGAGCCACATACACGCCCAGGGCATGCACGGTTATGATGATGAGCTTAAACAGCGAGTCGAAGCCTTCGATGTCGAATGTGGGGTCGCTCTCAGCAAATCCAAGCTCCTGAGCACGGCGTAGAGCGTCGGAATAGAGCTCACCGTGGTCGAATACGCGCGAAAGTATATAATTGGATGAGCCGTTGAGAATGCCCTTCACCTCGAGTAGCAGATCGTTGTCGTAGTACTCCTCGAGATTGCGTATCACGGGAATCGAGCCGCACGACGAGGCATCGTAGAGTAGGGCTGTGTTGTGTCGGCGCTGCAACTTGATGAGTTCTGGCAGATGACGGGCTATCATAGTTTTGTTGCCCGACACCACAGGCAGGCCCTCGCTGAGAGCTCGGGTTACGATGCTGTAGGACGCGGCTGCATCGTCGACCACCTCAACAATAAGGTTGATGTCGGGGTCGTTGAATATATCATCTGGGTTGTCTGTAAGCAACTCGGCGGGCACATCGATGTTGCGGGGCTTATTGAGATTGCGCACGCAAATTTTGCTGATTTCGGCATGCGAATTCTTGGCGCGTCCCATAATGCTGTAGATGCCCGTGCCCACAACTCCGAGGCCGAACAGACCTATTTTAATTTCTTTTTTCATAGTCAGTTATTCATAAATGGCATTATCATGTCGTTGAGTTGCTGATGCTCAACGAGAAAGCCGTCGTGGCCGAAGGGTGAGTCTATTTCTCGGTACTCTGCACCGGGAATCATCGCGGCGAGCGTACGCATCTCGGCCGGAGTAAATATTATATCTGTAGTTATACCTACCACTATGGTCGGGGTCGTGATGCGGGCAAGCATGGCAGCCACTCCGCCCCGACCGCGACCCACATCGTGAGTGTCGAAGGCGTCGAGAATGGTCACGTAGGAGTAGGCATTGTAGCGGTCGCACAACTTCTTGCCCTGATATCGCTGATATGTACAGGCCCGGTGGGAGCGGTCGGTAATACCTTGCTTGGCATCCTGCTGTGTGCGGTTGTACCCCTCGGGACCGCGATATGTGAGCAGGCCGATAGCTCGCGCTGCGGCCAGGCCAGCCATAGCGGCATCGGGGCGAGGCTCGCCGTACGTAGAGTCAGACATAATGGCCATGCGCTGGGTTTCGTCGATTGCTATAGTCCAGGGCGAAGCCTTGGCGTCGGTGGCTATGAGCACGAAGTGCCCAAAGCGATCGGGTTGCTGCACAATCCATTCGAGCGCCTGAAAGCCACCTACCGAGCTACCCACAAGTGTGTGTATATGTTCAATGCCGAGAGCATCTGCCAGCACACAATGAGCCGCAACCATATCGCGTATCGTGATGCGCGGAAAGTCGGCATACCAGGGCTCCCCCGTAGAGGGGTTAACCGACAGCGGCCCCGTTGTGCCGTAATGTGAACCCAGGATATTGGCACATACCACAAACCACTTGTCAGGATCGAGGAAGCGTCCGCTCTCCACGGTATGGGGCCACCAATCGGCCACATCACTGTTGGCAGTAAGGGCATGGCACACCCACACAACATTGTCGCGTCGCTCATTGAGTGTTCCGTAGGTATGGTAGGCTATAGTAAGATCGGAAAGAGTCCCTCCAAGCTCGAGCTCGAAGGGCTCTGCGTGACTGTACGTTTTTACGTTATTGGACATTGGCAAAAGCCTGTTCAAAATCGTTTATAATATCTTCGGTATCTTCAAGACCGAGGGATATGCGCAGCAAGGTAGGTGTAACACCGGCAGCGGCAAGATCTGTCTCGCTGAGCTGTTTGTGCGTGGTCGATGCAGGGTGTGTAACCACAGTGATCGAGTCGCCAATCATGGTCATGTGGGCCGCGAGCTGGAGTGATTCAACAAATTTCACTGTGCTCTCGAGAGTTCCTTTGAGCTCCACATTGAGCACTGCCGAGCCACCGAAGCGATAGTATTTTTGTGCATTTTGATACGAAGGATGGTCGGCAAAGCCCACATAGCTCACACGTTGTACCTTGGGATGGGCGGCAAGATACTCGGCCACACGGCGAGTAGCTTCCACTTGGTGCTTCACGCGTAGTGAGAGGGTCTCGAGACCGAGAAGCATGAGGTAACTGTCGAAAGGCGATGGACATGTGCCGAGGTCGCGCAGACCGTCGACACGACACTTCACGGCAAAGGCCGCATTGCCAAATGCCTTGTATAGATTCAGGCCATGATAGCCGTCGGATGGACCGTCAATAGCGGGAAATTTGCCACAACCCCAATCGAAATTGCCGCCGTCCACTATTATACCGCCCATGGCATTGCCATGACCGTTAATCCACTTGGTGGCAGAATCCACCACAATATTGGCACCCCAGTCGAATGGGTTGCACAGGTAGCCGCCGGCTCCGAAGGTATTGTCGATTACAAGTGGTACCTGATGCTTGCGGGCTATAACTCCAAGAGCTTCAAGGTCGGGCACTATGCAAGTGGGATTGCCCATACTCTCAGCAAAGATTGCTCGGGTGCGGTCGTCAATCAGAGACTCCATTGCATCGGCATCGATCGACGGAGCTATGCGCACTTCTATGCCCAGGCGTTGAAGGGTGTGACGAAACAGGTTGTACGTGCCACCATAGAGATAAGGCGATGCCACAATGTTGTCGCCCTGAGAGCAGAGGTTTGTAACCGCAATCAAAGTTGCCGACATGCCCGACGATACGGCCACAGCAGCTACACCGCCATAGAGTGCAGCTATTCGCTCTTCATAGGCCGATGTTGTAGGATTCTGCAAACGGCTATATATATTGCCACCCTGACTCAGCTCAAAAAGCGCAGCTGCATGGTCGCAACTCTCAAAACGATAGGCTGCAGTTGGGTATATAGCCGCACCGCGAGCTCCCGTGGCGGGTGTATGGTCGAGCCCGGCATGAATCTGTCGGGTTTGGAATTTTAGCTTATTGTAGTCCATTGGAAAAATTTTAATAATGATTTGTTTATGAAAGCGAATCAGTTGCGGAAACGCTTTGTTAGGTCACCGTAAGCATCTATTCGACGGTCGCGGAGGAAGGGCCACCAGCGACGCACCTGCTCAGAGCGTTTGAGGTCGACGTCAATAATTGTCGCAACCTCCTCATCGGACGGTGCTCGGAATATAAACTCACCCTGCGGGCCAGCTACAAAGCTGTTGCCCCAGAACTGGATACCATTAGTAGCGCCGGATGGGTCGGGTTCGTGCCCCACTCTATTTACGGTGATTACAGGCAGTCCGTTGGCCACGGCATGACCGCGTTGCACTGTGACCCAAGCTTCAAGCTGACGAGCCTTCTCGGCATCGGTATCGCTCGACTCCCAACCAATTGCAGTGGGATATATGAGCATATCGGCACCCGCAAGAGCCATGAGTCGGGCAGCCTCCGGATACCATTGATCCCAGCACACAAGCACACCAAGACGGCCCACAGACGTATCTATAGGCTCAAAACCAAGGTCGCCGGGAGTGAAATAAAACTTTTCGTAATAGGCGGGGTCGTCGGGGATATGCATCTTGCGATAACGACCGGCCTCAGAGCCGTCCTTCTCAAACACAACGGCTGTGTTGTGATACAAGCCGGGGGTACGGCGCTCGAAGAGCGACGTAACAATTACAACACCAAGCTTGCGTGCAAGGTCGGAGTAGAATTCAAGAGACGCCGAGGGAAAGTCGACGGCTTGGTCAAAAAGATCCACATTTTCTGTTTGACAGAAATATAGACCGTCATGGAGTTCCTGATTTACAATCAGTTGTGCTCCGTCGGCTGCAAGCTCTGCTGCCTTGCGAGCGATATTGGCTCGGTTTTCGTCATGTGAAGCCGAATTGCGCTGTTGTATAATTCCTACTTTCATTTTTATAAGACTGATTGAGGCAGTTGCATAGTGGCGCAGTGGAGAGAGCCGTGCTGACGTATAAGAGCGCGACAATCTACGCGTTCAATTTCATGTTCGGGAAATGCTACCTTAAGTATCATCTCTGCATGAGCATCCTTAAGAGGCTGTCCATAGGTAGGCATAAGCACTGCATCGTTGATAATAAGGAAGTTGGCGTATGTAGCCGGGAGTTGGTGACCGTCTTCGGGATCGAATACCGGGTCGGGCGTAGGCAATTGTATGAGCGTGAACTGGTTGCCGTCGGCATCGGTCATTGCACCGAGACATTCAAGCACACCCTCAAGCGCTTCACCCTGCGCAGTGGGATCACCTGCACCGTTGAACAGTATGGTATTGTTGGGCGCCAAACGGGCGATTGTGTCGATGTGTCCGTCCGTGTCATCGCCAAGCATTTCGCCCTTGTTAAGCCAAAGCACCTTGCGTGCACCGAGAGTCTCGGCAAGTTTTGCTTCTATATCAGCCCTTGTCATAGACGGATTGCGGGTTGAAGTGAGCAGACAAGAGTCAGTGGTCAGAATCGTGCCGCGACCGTCGCTTTCGATAGAGCCTCCTTCAAGAATAAAATCGTTAAAGTCGCGATATTCACCCTTGAGCAAACCCGCTTGATGCATTCGTTTTGTCACTCCGTTATCGAGATTGCTCTCAAACTTGCCACCCCAGGCATTAAAGCCAAAGTCGGCCAAGACCGGCACCCCATCAGCCGTTTGAAGCGTAATTACTCCATAGTCGCGAGTCCAAGTGTCGTTGGTCGGTGTGTCAAAATAAATAATCTTGTCTTGAGGCAAGTGCGACAGCACTTCGCGTGCACGGGAAGTATCGGGGGCAATCACAATAGCAGTTGCATGTCGTGTGATTGCGCCTACAAGATTGGCATAACATTCCTCTGCCTCGGGGAGCATATAGTCCCAGTCAGTATCGGCATGGGGCCAAGCCACGAGAACCGCAGCCTGTGGCTCCCACTCGGCGGCAAGGCGTATATTTGAGTTATTCGTCATAGTCAGTTAGTGCGTCCCAAACTTCATTTTGCCCATCGACATATTCATTGCAAAAATCCAGAAAACCATGTTTTTCCGTAGTGCCGTTTTCACGACACCACTCCTTGTATTCGCGTCGGAGTATCGAATCATCGGCTATTTGTCTCTTAAATTCAGCCTCCGCTATGTCGATCGATGCGGATTGTTCTATTATTGATACAAAGAAGTCTGTTATATTGTTGGGCATTGAAAGCAATATATAAAATGTGTACGCAAAAATATATATTTTATTTGATTTATTAAGCACGAGAGTGGTTAATTTTAACTAAATGAATATTTTTGTGCACAAATCCGAAAGATTATTATTGAAACGTTCACTCCGAGTGCATCTTTCATGTGTAAATTTGCACAACAACTCAAATCATATTATTAGTGGACAACTATAAACGCATCGTATTGAATATCCCACATTCGTCTTCTGTTATGCCTCATAACACTTGGATCGGTGATATAGAACAAGAAATCAACAACTGGACAGACTGGTATACGGATATCATCTTCAGTCCTCTCGAAGAAGAAAGTAGCATTATACCGGTAATATTTCCATATTCTCGTTTTTACTGCGACGTAGAGAGACTCCCAGAAAACGAACCAATGGAGGCTAAGGGTCAAGGCGTATTTTATACAAAATTCAATAGCTGTGTTCGGCTAAAGACAGCAGAACTCGCAAGTCACGTAGCGGCTCTTCATCAGAACCACCTCTCTAAACTGTCAGCCAATATTGATTCTAATAAGACGCTACTGCTCGACTGTCATTCATTCCCGGAAGAAATTGCTTTCAACATTGATGTATGTCTCGGATGGAACGAAGATGACTCTAAGCCATCTGACAGTATGATAGGACAGATAAAAAAGTATTTTGAATGCGAGGGGTACAACGTTGCTTTAAATCACCCCTATAGCAACAGCATTACTCCACCGTCAGCCTTCAAGTACCATTCTCTAATGATTGAACTTAACAAGCGAATTTATCTTCCTAATGAGAGTTCCAACCAAACCAAAATCAACCACTTAAGGCTCTGCATTCAAAGCTTATACAGAAATATACTGAGCAATTGGACGTAGCTAGTTTAAGAAAGAGCGAGCCTTCTGTTAAGACCCATTGACTATAACAATTCTTCCAACTCGAGTGATGCCAGTTCCCACACACTCATTGCATTTTCAAGAGCTTTTGTGGCATCGGCATGCTTTGTATATATATCGTTGTCGGTGTTGTTGCCCGAGGCTATCAAGTCTTCTATTTTCTTCACATCATCTTCAAGCCTTGCTATATCTGCCTCAGCTTCTTCAACCTTTTTACGAGCTTTGCGTACTATTTTTTCGCGTTCGCGTTGCTCGGCATAAGTCAATTTCGGTTTTACATTTTCTGCCGTCTGTTCTGTCGAAGTTTTTTTGGATTGCGACTGTTGCTTGGGCTGAGCAGTAACCTCCGGCGAACGTGACAGTTCTAACTCACGAAGCGAAGCTATGCGCTTCTTTTCAAGGAAATCATATATCCCGCCAAGGCATTCGGTCACCTTGCCTCCGCCAAACTCATACACCTTTTCAACCAGGCCGTCAAGGAATTCTCTGTCATGGCTCACCACAATAACAGTACCGTCAAAATCTTTGATGGCTTGTTTGAGAATATCCTTGGTTTTCATGTCCAAGTGATTGGTTGGTTCGTCGAGAATCAGCAGATTCACTGGCTCGAGTAGCAACTTAATCATAGCCAAGCGTGTGCGCTCGCCACCCGAAAGCACTTTGACTAACTTGTCTGAAGCCTCTCCTCCAAACATAAACGCGCCGAGAATATCACGTATCTTTGTTCGTATATCTCCCACGGCAACATGGTCAATGGTATCAAACACTGTAAGTGTCTCGTCGAGCAACGAAGCTTGATTCTGAGCGAAATATCCAATCTTTACATTATGGCCAATTTTAAGATGGCCGGTAAAGGGTATTTCGTTCATAATACACTTGACCAATGTCGACTTACCTTCGCCGTTCTTACCAACAAATGCCACTTTTTCGCCTCGACGAATCGTAAATGTTGCGTGGTCAAAAACTTGATGATCGCCATAAGCCTTACCCACTTCTTCAGCAATGATAGGAAAGTCGCCTGAGCGTGGAGCCGGTGGGAATCTAAGGCTTAGATGCGATGTATCGACTTCATCAACCTCAATACGGTCGATTTTTGCCAACTGTTTCATGCGACTCTGCACCTGCACGGCCTTGGTGGCCTTATATCGAAATCGCTCAATAAACGCCTCCGTATCGGCTATTTGTTTCTGCTGGTTCTGATATGCTCGCATCTGTTGCTCGATGCGTTCCTTGCGCAATTCGACATATTTTGTGTAATTTACAGAATAGTCGTAAATCTTGCCAAGCGAAATCTCAATCGTGCGATTGGTCACGTTGTCGATAAATGCTCGGTCATGGCTCACAAGCACCACTGCCTTGGCCTTGGTGATGAGAAAGTTTTCGAGCCACTGAATAGATTCGATATCAAGATGGTTGGTCGGCTCGTCGAGGAGTAGCACATCCGGCTTGGTGAGCAACAATTTAGCCAATTCGATACGCATACGCCATCCTCCGGAAAACTCGCTGGTCTGTCGTCCGAAATCCGATCGATTGAAACCAAGACCCATGAGCGTTTTTTCCATTTCGGCCTCGCAGTTGTCAGAGGCCGAAATGGATATGGCATCGCTCAGGTTTGAAACCTTCTCTATAAGTTTGTGATAGTCGTCCGATTCGTAATCAGTGCGCTCGGCAAGCTCGGCATTGAGAGCATCAAGTCTTGCGTGCATCTCGTCGATACGTGAGAACGCCTTGCGCACCTCCTCAGCCACAGTAAAACCGTCGGATGTTACCATGTGCTGAGGTAAATATCCGACAGTTACTTCTGACGGTACAGCCACGCTGCCCGATGTAGGCGACTGTAAACCTGCTATAATCTTCAGCATAGTCGACTTACCGGCTCCGTTCTTACCGACAAGAGCAATTTTGTCCTTGTCATTAATCACATAGTTGATATTGTCGAAGAGCGACTTTGCGCTGAATTCTACGCTTAGATTATTGATTGAAATCATGCAGGTTTATGTATAGTTATGATTAAGGGTGTAGTTAGATCATTTGGAGTATTACCTCGCGCACAGAGTCGGCAAGCTGTTCTGCCTTCTCGGGAGTGTGAGCTTCGGCATATACACGGATGATGGGCTCAGTATTGCTCTTGCGCAAATGAACCCACGAGTCGGCAAAATCAATCTTCACGCCGTCAATGTCGGTTATCTTTTCTGACGCGAACTTTTCCTTCACCTTAGCAAGAAGCAAGTCTATATCAAGACCGGGCTTGAGTTCCACTTTGCTCTTAAAGATGGAATATTCGGGCATTTCCGAACGGATTTGGCTTGCTGTCTTACCACTCTTTGCCATCATAGTAAGGAAGAGTGCCACGCCTACAAGTGCATCACGACCATAGTGCAACTCGGGGTATATGATACCACCATTACCTTCTCCACCAATAATAGCACCTGTGCGCTTCATCTCAGTGGTGACGTTGACTTCGCCTACAGCAGCTGCGGTGTATGTGCATCCGTGTGCTTCTGTTACGTCGCGGAGAGCTCGGCTCGAGCTGAGGTTGGACACTGTAGAGCCGGGGGTGTGCCCCAGTACGTAGTCAGCGATAGATACGAGGGTATATTCTTCGCCAAACATTTCTCCTCCGTCCTTGATAATCGCAAGACGGTCAACGTCGGGATCAACGACAAAGCCAACATCTGCCTTGGTCGTTTTAACAAGTTCGGCAATATCAGTAAGGTTTTCGGGAATAGGCTCGGGAGTATGAGCAAAATGACCGTTAGGCTCGCAGTTGAGCTCTATGATTTTCTTTACACCGAGTGCGCGGAGCAATTGGGGTATAATGACACCGCCTACAGAGTTTACAGCATCAACAGCAACTGTAAATTCGGCTTTGCGTATAGCCTCCACGTCTACAAGTGGTAGGGCAAGTACGTCGTCAATATGCTTACGATTGTATGTATCGTTAATGTAAACTTTGCCAAGGCTAAGTACTTCGGCAAACTCAAATGATTCGTCTTCAGCAATTTTGAGTACTTGCTTACCCTCTGCATCATTGAGAAATTCGCCGTTCTCGTTGAGGAGTTTCAGAGCATTCCACTGTAGGGGGTTGTGAGAGGCGGTGAGAATAAGGCCGCCACATGCACCTTCCTTCACCACAGCTATCTCAGTGGTAGGGGTGGATGCAAGGCCTATGTTTACCACATCGAGACCCATGCCTACGAGTGTACCGCACACAAGCTCGCAGACCATAGAGCCCGAAAGACGAGCATCGCGGCCCACAACAACTGTGCGCGAGGTTTTAGTGGTAGACTGCTTGATGAAGGTGGCGTAGGCAGCTGTAAACTTAACAATGTCGAGAGGCGAAAGACCATCGCCGGGGTTGCCGCCGATAGTGCCACGGATACCTGATATTGACTTGATTAATGACATATTAATCGATTATAAGTTATAAGGGTTAGATTTTTGGGCGGAAGTAGCGAATAGAGTACATATATGGCTGTACCTGAGATGTCTCTTGAGTAAATCCGTTAGGACTTTTAATCACCAGATTAACCTTTGCGTCAATGGGAAGATACTGAAGGGGAGCCTGAATACCGACGCCATAAGCCATTGATGAGTTTACATTGTAGTTGCCATAGCGAAACTTATAGTTGTTGGTCAACACATCATCGGAATTGCCGGCCGAGGCAGTAAACTCGCCATCTTTGTAGGCAGCGAGAGGGTAGCGTGTAAATCGGAAGTAGATCTCTTCGTCATAGGCCACGGTGTCGCCGGGAGTGCCGGGATCCACTACTTGCATAAACAAGTTTCCATCTTCATCTAAGCGATAGTAAGGGGCATTCTCACCGGTTTCAAAAACCGTATCGGCAGGGATTGAATTGATAACACGCTGATCGGCAAGGAAGTTGTTCACGTAGTAATTCTCATCATTGAGAAGTTCTGCGTAAGTTTTGTTGTTGTCGCACGAACTGAATGCGGTGAGCAGCAGTGCCGAGAATGCAAGCGGAGAGAGAAGTTTCAGTCCTTTCATTTTATGTATAATTCTTTGTTTGTTTGCAAAAGAGAGCGAAATAGTTGAGAAGCCTGTTCAAGAGTACCTTCAAATTCGCCACCGGCAGCATTGAGATGGCCACCACCACCAAAATGAGCTTTACACATTTCGTTAACGGGGACATTGCCGAGCGAACGCATTGATACCTTTACGTAACCGTCTTCTTCGCGCATAAATGCTGAATATCTTACGCCCGGAATGGCCAACGGACGGTTGACGAGGCCCTCTGTATCGCCTTTTACGTATTTGTAGCGATTGAGTTCTTCGCGTGTGAGTGTAATCAGAGCAGCGCCCATATCTTCCCACACCTCGAGCTTTTGATCCAATGCGTAGGCATTAAGCTTTATGCTTGTAAGTGAGTGCGTTTCAAACTGACGACGATAAATAGCTTCCTTGTCTGCACCCTTTCTTATAAGTTCGGCCACTACAATGTAAAGCTCGGGGTCGGAGGCATTGTACGAGAAGTTGCCCGTATCAGTCATCATACCTGTGAGTATGCACTCGGCCGCATCTTTGTTGATAAGGTCAAACATACCCATCGAGCACAACACCTTGAAGAGTAAGTATGACGTGCTACTCATATCAGGATGCGATATTGTAATGTCGGCAAACATCTGCGGGTTGAGATGATGGTCGATCATCACTTTAGGGCAATTAGCCTCAGCAACGCTGTCGGCGATGCGGCCTATGCGTTTCAATTCGTTGAAATCGAGACACACTATGAGTTGAGCCTCGGCTATGAGACGACGTGCAAGCTCAGGATTGCCAGTTGCATCTACAACATCGTGAGCTCCGGGCAGTGAGTGAAGCGACGCAAGCATCATATCTGGCGAGATGATGCGCACCTGCTTTCCGAGCTGCGTCATAACAGCTCGGAAAGCGGTGGCCGATCCTATCGCATCGCCGTCGGGCGACATGTGCACAAGCACCACAATATTTTGTGCATCAGCAACAAAGTTACGCAGCACTTCTATTTTATTTTCTTCGTGGAGAGGAGAAATCATTTCTTAAGGGCTTCGAGAGTGGCACGATTTGCGGCCAGTTTCGACAGAGTATCTGCAAGCTTTTTGCGTTCGCCTTCCACAACCGGTGCAGGCGCGCTGTTCACAAATCGTTCGTTGGAGAGTTTCTTTTCAATCGATTTCTTGAAGCCTTCAAGATAGTCTATGTCTTTTTCCAGACGTACTATTTCTGCTTCGACGTCAATAGACGTTGCCAAAGGCACATTGAATTCGAGCGTTCCAACCATGAACGATGCTGCAGCGGGGTCCTTTTCGGCATTCATCGATACTTCATCAACATTGGCAAGCTTTTTCACAAGGGGAAGTACTTCTGTGGGAAGCTCTCCAAGCACGTTGAGCTTGAGAACCTCCTTGCTTGGAATATTCTTCTTGGCACGAGCGGCACGGATGCCCGATACTACTTCCTTGGCAAGCTCGATGCGCTGGTTGAGAGCTGCGTCAACGGTCTTGGCCTGAGGCATTGCGGCATACATTATTGATTCGCCGGCACGGCGAGTGTCCATATGCTGCCAGAGTTCTTCGGTAATGAACGGCATGAAAGGATGAAGCAGGCGCAGGAGGTCATCAAAATATGCGCGAGTGGCTTGCATTGTTTCGGGATCAATAGGTTGGCCATAGGCAGGCTTCACCATTTCAAGATACCAGGAGGAGAATTCGTCCCAGAACAGACGATAAACTACCATCAGAGCCTCGTTGAGACGGAATTTTTCGAATAGATCGTTTATCTCTTCAATAGCTGCACTGAGTCGGTTGCCAAACCATTCAACGGCCAGACGGCTCACCTCATCCTGCTTGGCCTCAGAGCTCACCTGCCAACCTTGCAGCAGGCGGAACGCATTCCATATCTTGTTACAGAAATTACGACCCTGTTCGCACAGACGTTCGTCAAACATGATGTCGTTGCCGGCAGGAGCAGCGAGCATCATACCCATACGCACACCATCGGCGCCAAATTTGGCAATAAGATCGAGAGGATCGGGCGAGTTGCCGAGAGTCTTCGACATCTTGCGACCAATGTTATCGCGCACAATGCCGGTGAAGTATACATTCTGGAAAGGTTCTTTGCCTACATATTCATAGCCGGCCATAATCATGCGAGCCACCCAGAAGAATATAATATCGGGGCCTGTAACAAGGGTTGCAGTGGGATAGTAGTAGTTGATTTCTTCGTTGCCGGGGTTGTTGATGCCGTCGAAGAGTGTGATGGGCCAAAGCCACGACGAGAACCATGTATCAAGAGCTCCTTCGTCTTGGCGCAGGTCATCCATAGTATAGGCTTCGCAACCGGCAATTGCCTGCACTTTTTCGAGCGCAAGTTCGGGAGTCTCGGCCACAACAAATGTTTCTTGGTCGGGAGTCGCGGGGTTGGTGTAGTAATAAGCAGGTATGCGATGACCCCACCACAGCTGACGGGAGATACACCAATCCTGTATGTTTTCAAGCCAGTTGCGATATGTAGTTTTGTACTTTTCGGGAACAAAGCGGATTATATCGTCGAGGACGGGAGAGAGTGAAATGTCGGCAAAGTGCTTCATGCTAACAAACCACTGCAGAGACAGACGGGGTTCTACAGCTACTTTGGTGCGTTCAGAAAGGCCTATATTGTTAACATAGTCCTCCACTTTTTCGAGCAAGCCGGCATCGGCAAGGTCCTTGGCTATAGCCTTGCGACATTCGAAGCGGTCCATTCCGACATACATACCGGCACATTCGGCCACAGTAGCATCGTCGTTGAATATGTCGATTGTTTCGAGATTATGCTTCTTGCCGAGCATATTGTCGTTCTTATCATGGGCCGGAGTTACCTTCAGACAACCTGTACCGAATTCAATATCGACATATCGGTCTTCGATTACGGGAATTTCCCGGTTAACGAGAGGTACGACAACCTTGCGTCCCTTTAGCCACGTATTCTTAACATCTTTGGGGTTGATACACATGGCCGTGTCGCCCATGATGGTTTCTGGACGGGTGGTAGCAACCACTGCATAACGTCGGCCGTCGGCATCGGTGTGTATCACTTCGCCTTCTGCTGCCGGAGCCGCGTTGCTGCCGTCTTCAACAAGGTAGTAACGCAGGTAGTAAAGCTTGGATTGTTCCTGCTCGAAGAATACCTCATCGTCGCTGATAGCGGTAAGGTTCTGGGGGTCCCAGTTAACCATACGCAAGCCACGGTATATCAATCCTTTTTCGTAAAGGTCGCAGAACACTTTAGTGACAGCAAGGCTACGGGGCTCGTCCATTGTAAACGCTGTACGGTCCCAGTCGCACGAAGCGCCAAGTTTGCGCAACTGACTCAAAATAATGCCGCCGTGCTTGCGAGTCCAATCCCAAGCGTGAACAAGGAATTCCTCGCGAGTAAGATCAGTCTTTTTAATACCTTCCGCAGCCAGTTTAGATATAACCTTGGTTTCGGTAGAAATAGAAGCATGGTCGGTGCCCGGAACCCACAGAGCGTTCTTGCCCTGCATACGGGCTCGACGCACGAGAATATCCTGTATGGTGTTGTTTAGCATATGGCCCATGTGAAGGATACCCGTTACATTGGGGGGTGGGATAACGATAGTGTAAGGCTCGCGAGCATCGGGCTCGGAGTGGAAGAGACGGTGCTCCATCCAATACTCATACCATTTATCCTCAACCTCAGCAGGACTGTATACAGTAGCTAATTCTTTCATTGCAGTAAAAATTCAATCTTTTGAAATATTCATGCAAAGTTACAAAAATAGAACGTATCTGCAACTACGAAACAGAAAAAAGTTAAGCAACCACTATTTTAATAAGAGTATTTATTGGAAAGAACACGATATTTTCATAACTTTGCAAATAATATCGAGCAAATGGAGCCAATTGAGCACAAAGACAACGGCACAGAGCGCAAATTGCGTCTCGGCATCGCCCTTACAGGCGGCGGTGCCCGTGGCTTTGCACATGCTGGTGCTCTTGCGGCCTTAGAAGAAGCCGGTCACCGTCCCGATGTAATTGCTGGGGTGAGCGCAGGCAGCATTGTGGGCACGCTCTACTCGGCCGGTGTCGAACCTAAGAGATTTTTGGATATTTTCTCAGAACAAAAGTTTTCTAAGCTGGTCGACTTCCGCTTGCGCAGCGGCGGTTTTTTTTCACTTGCACCGTTTAAGAAGTTCTTGCTCCGCAATTTAGGTCAATACAAGAATCTCGAAGACTTACCAATTCCAGTTTATCTTGGCGTAACCGATTTTACACATGGCACCGCTGTTTATTTTGATAAGGGCGCTATAGCCGACCGCGTGCTTGCTTCGTGTGCTATTCCGATTACCTTTGCACCCATTGTGATAGACGGGGTGGAATACGTGGATGGAGGTGTACTGCGCAACCATCCGGCCTGGATTATACGTGACAAGTGCGACTACCTTATCGGCATCAACGTAAGTCCCCTGAGTACCAAGAAAAAAAGCGATTCGATATGGTCGGTGGCCATGCGTACGTACAACCTCATGGCCAAAGCCAATCAGGTTAATGACATGAATCTTTGCGACTTGAACATATCTCCTGTGGAAATATCGCACTACGGACCATTTGACTTAAGATTTATTAACAATGTATATATGAGTGGTTATCTTCACACCCGCAAAGCTCTCAGAGATGCCGGATTATGGAAAACACCGCTCAGCGACAAACTTAAAAAGTCTGACGACATCAAGAAATAAGCCATGGCTAAAAACGAAGAAATCAAGCCGATAATATACCAACTTCTGCCCCGATTGTACACCAACTACACTCAGGTACCTGTACCCAACGGAACTATTGAGCAGAATGGATGCGGCAAACTTCGCGATATAAATCCTACAATACTAAAACAGTTGCGCCAAATGGGCGTTACACACGTGTGGTATACTGGTGTAATCGAACACGGACACACTTCAGATTACACTCAATACGGTATACCAAAACACAATCCTTATATTATAAAAGGTAAAGCCGGCAGTCCATACGCCATAACAGACTACTACGACATTGATCCTGATCTTGCCGTTGATGTCCCTCATCGAATCGAAGAGTTTGAACTTCTTGTCGAACGCACTCACAAAGCCGGTATGAAAGTTATTATTGACTTCGTACCCAACCACGTGTCGAGAGAATACCATTCCGACAAACATCCAAGAGGTGTAACCGACCTCGGTGTCGGTGACAATAAGGATATGTTCTTTTCGCCTAACAACAACTTTTACTACATTACACGTCAGCAATTTGCTCCTATTGGTGTTGACCTCGGTCACGGAGAAGGTGCTTATATTGAATTCCCGGCCCGTGCTTCCGGTGACGATTGCTTCACAGCGTTCCCCGGCAAGTACAATTGGTATGATACTGTAAAGCTCAATTACGGTTTCGACCCCGGCAACCATACACGCCACTTCCAGCCCATTCCATCCACATGGCACAAAATGCTTGAGATTTTAAAGTATTGGACCAAAAAGGGTGTGGATGGCTTCCGTTGCGACATGGTGCACATGGTGCCCGTAGAATTTTGGAACTGGGCCATACCTCAAGTAAAGAAAATAAATCCCGATGCTATATTTATTGCCGAACTGTACGAAGTGGGTATATACCGACAGTTTATACAGTATGGTGGATTTGACTATCTTTACGATAAAGTCAATCTCTACGACACTCTCCGCGCCATAGAAACAGCCAACCACTCTGCAGCCAATATCACAAGTTGCTGGCAGACCGTCGACGGCATTTCGGCCAATATGCTCAACTTTCTTGAGAATCACGATGAGCAGCGTTTTGCATCGGAACAATACGCCGGCAACGCATCCTATGTAGTTCCATCGCTCGTAGTTAGTTCGATGATTTCCACCGGACCGTTTATGATCTACGCCGGCCAGGAACTCGGCGAAAAAGCCAACGAATCAGAAGGTTATAGCGGATATGACGGTCGCACAACGATATTTGACTATTGGAGTATACCAACTCTGCGTCGATGGCTTAATAAGGGTAAATGCGACGGTCCCCTCACCCCGGTTGAACAATGGCTGCGCGACACCTACTCGCGCATACTCAATCTGTGCAACTCTGAAAAGGCCATTAGCGAGGGTAAATTCTTCGACCTCATGTACGTAAACTACGACAATCCACGATTCAATCCTCATCGCCAGTTTGCATTCTTGCGAGCTTACAATAACGAAGTGCTCGTAATAATTGTAAACTTTGCCGATGAAGAAGCGAGCGTCGAAGTCAACATCCCCGCTCATGCCCTTGATTTTCTAAAAATACCTGCAGGATATGTCAAGGCCAAGGATCTGCTCTCGGAAGTAGAATCGGTCAAGACTATCAGTTCTACAACACCCTTTGCCTCTCATATCCCGGCTCATGGTGCCGTTATTTGGAAAATCGACACTAAAAACATAAAACCCATACCGCAAATTAAAAAACTCGTTAGCAATAAATAAAGCTATCACATTTTCAATATATCAATAGAATATATGAACTCTTCACTTCCCCCTTTCAAAGTTTTCTCCGGCACCAAGTCACGTTACATGGCCGAGGAAATTTGTAAAGACCTTGGCGTAGAACTCGGCCAAATGAACATTCAACACTTTGCCGACGGCGAGTTTGAAGTATCGTTTGAAGAATCAGTACGCGGTTGCGAGGTATATCTCGTACAATCCACCTTCCCCAACTGCGACAATCTCATGGAACTGCTTCTGATGATCGACGCCGCCAAGCGTGCATCCGCACACTCCACAGTTGCCGTAATACCTTACTTCGGTTGGGCACGTCAGGACCGCAAAGACAAACCCCGTGTTTCTATTGCCGCCAAGCTTGTTTCCGATCTTCTCATGGCAGCCGGTGTCGACAGAGTTATCTGTATGGACCTGCATGCAGATCAGATCCAGGGGTTCTTCAACGTCCCCGTCGACCACCTGTATGCATCTTCGGTATTCATCCCATACATACAGAGTCTCAAACTCGACAACCTTGTGATAGCTTCGCCCGACGTGGGTGGTGCCAAGCGTGCCAATTCTTATGCTAAATATCTCGAAGTTCCTTTGGTGCTCTGTCATAAGCAGCGCGCAAAGGCCAACGTTGTAGCAACCATGACCGTAATCGGTGATGTAGAAGGCAAGAATGTGATTCTCGTCGACGACATGGTCGACACTGCCGGCACTATTACCAAGGCTGCCGACCTTATGCTTGCCAACGGTGCCAAGAGTGTTCGCGCTCTCGCTTCGCACGCCATCATGAGCGACCCCGCATCGGCCAACGTGGACAAATCGGGTCTCACCGAAATGATTTTCACAAACTCCATCCCCTACACCGGCCCCTCCAAAAAGGTTACTGTGCTCAGCGTGGCTCGTCTCTTTGCCGACACCATCCGTCGTGTGCACAATCACGAGTCTATCTCCTCGCAATACCTCTTTAAATAATACATTCTACCATATCCGCCATGTTGCCGCATAACGCACGGTGACATGGCGGTTTCTATTAACAGTATGATCAGCGACGTCATCAAACTACTGCCCGACTCCGTGGCCAACCAGATTGCAGCCGGTGAGGTAATACAACGCCCTGCCTCTGTCATAAAGGAATTGGTGGAAAACTCCATCGATGCCGGTGCCACATCTGTGCAGATTATTGTCAAGGATGCCGGTCGCACACTCATTCAGGTTGTCGACAATGGGTGCGGTATGTCGCCCAACGATGCCCGCATGGCTTTTGAAAGGCATGCAACATCCAAGATCAACACTGCCGACGACCTTTACACCCTTCATACCATGGGGTTCAGAGGCGAAGCACTACCCTCAGTCGCCGCCGTAGCGCAAATTGAAATGCGCACTATGCGAGCCGGTGATGCCATGGGTTGCAAGCTAAAAATCTCTGAATCAAAGTTCGAAAGTCTTGAAGCCTGCGCATGCGTTCCGGGGACCAATATTATGGTCAAAAACCTGTTTTTCCACATGCCGGCCCGTCGCAAATTTTTAAAAAAAGACTCGGTAGAACTAACTCATATACTTAAAGAATTCGAGCGGTTGGCTTTAGTAAACACCAACGTAGATTTTACGCTCATTCACAACGACGAGACCCTGTACCAACTTCTTAAAGGCTCTCTAAAACAACGCATCAACGGTCTTTACGGCAAGAACAGCGGTCACAGCATCAATGACGAACTGATTCCGATCGGTACAGAGACCTCGATGGTAAAAATATCGGGATTTGTGAGTCGGCCCCACTACGCTAAGCGTCGCAAATACCAGCAGTTTTTCTTTGTCAACGGACGCAATATGCGTCACCCCTACTTTCACAAGGCGGTGATGAGTTGTTATGCCGACTTGATATCGTCCGAGGCTCAACCCAGCTACTTTATTAACTTCGAAGTAGATCCGTCGACAATCGATGTCAATATCCATCCGCAGAAACACGAAATAAAGTTTGAAAACGAACAGCCCATCTGGCAAATATTGACCGCAGCAATCAAACAGTCGCTCGGCAAAATCAATGCCGCCGGAGCGATTGATTTCGATTCAACCGAAGAGCTACCGGAAATTCCTGTTTTCTATCCCGACAGCAACACCGATATGCCCGGGATTGAAACAGACAATTCATACAATCCTTTCGATTTACGAATTAGCGACCCTGAGCAGGGTGAAATAAGCCATAAGTCCTCCAACCGCGTCGAGGTGCAGCATGCTTCGAAGCGCATTTCTCAGGATTGGGACAAACTTTATGAATCGTTCTCATCGCGTCGCAACAGGAAGCCACAACCGATAGTCCCCGATTCCAATATGGTTGAAGTTCCTTCTCAAATGACATTGCGCCATGAGCACGAGAACGATTCATCCGCATTATTTGACGAGGCCACCGACTCCTCAGAGTTGCTGAGTGTCGACAACAAATTTATCATCATGCCATCGCGCAACGGACTTATGTTTATCCATCGGTATCGTGCACATGTGCGTGTCTTGTTCGATGATTTTATATCGCGTCTCGGCAACAGCTCCCTACCCTCACAACGGCTCATATTCCCAGAAACTATAACTTTATCACCGTCACAAAGCTCCGTTTTGTCATCGACCACTTCTTTGATGGGACAACTTGGCTATGATATATCATTTCTCGGAGACAATGTATGGGCTATCAATGCCGCGCCATCATTACCAGGCAACGCCAACTGCATAGAAACACTTACTCAAATAGTTGGCGATATAGAAGAGACCGGTGACATTACCGAATCGGCACTTATCAAGCCTGCCGCAATAGCTCTTGCCCGTTCTGCTGCAATAACTACTGCTCAAAATCTTGGCACAACCGAAACCGATGCTTTAGTTGCATCGCTTCTTAAGTGCGCCGAACCGGATTATACCCCCGACGGCCTTAAAATCATACACCTTATGCCATACCATGAGATTTCTAAAATGTTTACTTAGCATACTGGCGCTGCTTTGCACATTGCAGACAAAAGCAGCCCTTGAATATACCGCCACCGATGTGGACAACGGTCTAACGACCCTGGACGAAGCCCTGTCTCATCGCTCTGACTTCATAAGCCAACGTCAAGCCCGAATCAATACTCTTCACGACAGCCTGCTTGCTACACCCACATCGCACAGGCTCATAATGAGTATAGCTGAAAATTATACCGCCTTTAACAACGACTCTGCCCTCCATTACCTATCGATAGGGAAAAATCTGTACCAAGGTACAGATGCGTTGCCGTTTATAATGCGGCAAATGGCTCTGATGCCACTTGGAGGCAGAATGACCGAAGCCGAACACCTGTGCGACTCATTGGGCAAAACTGTCATCCCTGACGAATATATAGAGTTATACTATGAATGTGGACGACAAATGTACAGTTATATCTCGGCTTTCTCCGACAGCAGCAATAAGGCCATGTATCGTGAAAAAGCAAAAAACTGCCAACTCAAACTTCTCGAACTACTTCCAAAGAATACTGCCGAATACAAGTACAATCTTGGCGAATATTATTTCGACAATAACGAAAAAGGCAAAGCTCGCGCTTTGCTCGAAAGTGTGTTTGAAGACGAGCCGGAGATGAGCAATACCCGCGCCCGCGCTGCTCACCATCTTTCGGCACTTGCTTTGGAGCGCAACGACATGAACGCATACGTATATTATCTGTCACAAGCCGCAATAGCCGACGTTACGGCAGCCACTCGCGAAGTAGCCGCTCTGCAGGAACTCGGCAACTATCTGCACACTACACACGACGTTGACCGTAGCTATACATATCTTACTCAAGCACTTGCAAATGCAGTGGAGTGCGGTGCGACCATGCGCATGATCGAATCTTCGCGGTCATTGCCCATCATTGAACGCGCCAAAGCCGCACAGCTCGAGTCCAAGCAGCACACTATTTATGCCATATTGGTGATGGTGCTTATAATACTGATTGGCTTGGCCACTTCGCTCCTGTTATTGCGACGAGAAATGAAACGTATGCGCGAACTTCAAACTACACTTCGTTTGGCCAATAAAACCAAAGAAGTATACATCAGCCAATTTCTGAGCCTTTGCTCCATATACATGGACAAACTCAATCAATTTTGCAAGATTGCAAATCGCAAAATCACAACAGGCAAAATCGACGACTTATACAAACTTACAAAATCGGGTAAATTTGTAGAAGAACAAAGTAAGGAATTTTACGATGTATTCGACAATGCTTTCCTCCATCTTTATCCTGATTTCCCCGCCCAGGTCAATGCACTTCTACGCCCTGATGAACAAATAGAGTTGAAAGATGGTGAAAAAATGAACACAGACCTGCGCATACTTGCCTTCTTAAGGCTCGGCATTGAGGAAAGCACTCGTATCGCACAAGTGCTGAACTACAGCATAAATACGATTTATGCCTATCGCAACCGCATCAAGGCCAAGGCAATCAACCGAAGCACATTTGAGTCGGATATAATGAACATAGACTCTGCTATGTAACCGGCTTACGCTTGATTATACTGCGTAGGGCTTTGCGCAACTTTTTGCCCATAAGACGGCGCAACAAGCGCGTAACCGACTGTTTGAAAGGAGAAGATCCCGGTTCCCATGTTTTTGAGAACCAATGTATTGAACGAGTATTCTTTGTTTTATTCAATTGTCCGGTAGCATCGTCGAGAGGATTAAACCAATCTGACGGATAGAGAGTAAACGCCCCTATAGTACGAATACAATTCTCGTTTTCCGGCACACCGAGCTTGTGCAAAGCCAGCATTGTGTACCACACGATTGTATATTTGCTGATACCGGGCGTTGGCATCTTGAACTCCAGGCCATCATATTCCTTGAGTATTTCTGCAAGTACATCCGGACCGTTTGTCGCCTGTTCCTCATGAGAAGGTGCCGCCATACCAACACCCGCATTTATATGACCGGGGGTTTCATAACCCATGAATCCTCCACGCATGAGAATATCGTCAAACGGTGCGATTACTTCAACATCGGTGTCGAAGTAAACACCTCCTTGCTCATGCAATATTTTAAATCTTGCAAAGTCACTTACAAACGCATACTTGCCGGCTTTATATGCCGCCTCCGTATAAGGTATGGCATTTACGTCGAAATTGCTTTCGTTCCATTCCTTGATTTCAAAGTCTGGAAAGAATTTACGCCACGACGCAATGCACTTTTGTGCAGACTTGGGAAGAGGCTTGCCACCAAACCAACAGTAATGTATAACTTTGGGTATCATTGGTTATAAATTTTTATTAGGTTTGCATAATGTGTCTCGGCCGAGAATCTTGTACGAGCTTTTTGCGCAATTTTATTGTAATCCCATTCATGATGATATGCATCTGCAACTGCCTGCACAAGACTGGTCGAATCTCCCGATTTATAAAATAATCCTGATTGACCTTCATCTATTAGTTCCGGTATACCACCTATGTTGGCTCCTATAACCGGTGTTCCCATGCACAAAGACTCAATAACACTCAAGGGATTATTTTCATAACACACCGAAGGTATAATGCTAAACTTGGCATTACTCATCAGTCGCTTGACTTCTGCTGAGTTTAATCTACCCATAAACTCAATGTTTTTTATAGGCTCTGAAGGCATTAATGGGCCATCGCCAGCTATTTTAAGTTTGCATGGCAGTTGAGCAGCTACTTCAAACAGTGATTTGACTCCTTTTTCTTCGGACAGACGGCCCACATAACAACAGTAATCCTCGCGCTCGCTCACCGGCAAAGTGTGAAAATCAATTTTATTGGAGTCAACAAAATTACAGTTTACAACTAACTTCGATTTATCAAACCCGCCTGCAAGCATTTTCGATTTCATAAACTCGCTCGGGCATATAAAGAAATCTGTATTGGCTTCCAACACCTTTCGATTCCATTGCACAGCTTCCAACCAAGCTATTACGCTTGCGCCCAAACTATCTTTCATGCAACGACTCTTTATCACCCATGTCTTGTTATTGAAACACTTCTCGCAAGGAGTTCCGTTTCGCAAACAGCTATACGAAGGGCATATCAGCTTATAGTCGTGCAAGGTCCACACAACCTTAATACCGCGTTTATGTGCCAGTTGGGCCAAGCGAGGCGACAGGTAACTGTGGATATTATTTAGATGTACAACGTCTGGTTTGAAGTCATCGAGTATCCGGTTGAATGAAGTACAAATGTCACCATATCCCAACGTTCTCAACAAAGCTCTAAAAAGATTGGCAACTCCTCCTCCAAACTGCACTTCTTTAGCAAAGTATTTAGACCACTGAGTAACAGTATTTTCCGGGAAGTCCATTGCAAAAACAGCGGTTGAGTGTCCCTGATCGGAAAGCAGTCGCTCCAACTCCATAGCACACACACAATCGCCACCGCGCGGATAATAGAATTTGTTTACAACTAATACTCTTTTTGACATTTTCTTAAGTTTTTATACTTACAAAGATAAGTAAATCCGAGTAATTAACCAAAAGAGTATTAAAAAATAGGCTGTTTTTCAGAATAAATTCGTATCTTTGCATACTATACGGGTCAAAATTCCGTTTTTTAGTATGCTACCTTGTAGCTATAAACCATCTCGATTTCTCATGAAAGTTCCCACGCCAACCGATGCGTCCATCATATTGACCTACAGATGTCCGATGCGCTGCCAGATGTGTAACATTTGGCAACACCCGTCTAATCCCAAGGAGGAAATTAAAGCCTCCGACCTTAAAAGTCTGCCCCAGCTTAAGTTTATTAACCTAACTGGCGGAGAGCCTTTTGTGCGCGAAGACCTTGCTGAAATTGTTGAAGAATGCTACAAGCACACCAAGCGCATTGTAATCTCCACTTCCGGTTATTTTGAGGATAAGGTGATTGCACTTGCCGAGCGGTTTCCCAATATAGGCATTCGAATTTCTATTGAGGGGCTCAGTCTTAAAAACGATGAGTTGCGCGGACGCGAAGGCGGGTTCGACCGCGGTCTTCGCACCTTATTGCGTCTCAAGGAGATGGGTATCAAAGATATTGGTTTTGGCTGCACAGTTTCCAACCACAATTCCAAGGATATGCTGGCTCTGTATCAATTATCGAGGCAGTTGGGTCTGGAATTTGCGACTGCCGCTTTCCACAACTCTTACTATTTTCACAAAGACGACAATCGCATAACCAACCGCAGCGAGGTGTGCGACGACTTTGAACAACTCATTGAATGGCAGCTACAGGAGAATCATCCAAAATCGTGGTTCCGTGCATTCTTCAACATGGGACTTATCAATTACATAGAAGGCGGCCGACGTATGTTGCCTTGCGAAGCCGGCACGGCCAACTTCTTCATTGACCCATGGGGTGAGGTTTATCCTTGCAACGGCATGGAAAGCAATATATGGAAAGAGTCGATGGGCAATATTCACGATGCGCCGTTCATGACAATATGGCAATCGGAACAGGCTCAAAAAGTGCGGGAGATGGTGCGTAAATGTCCTAAAAACTGTTGGATGGTTGGCACCGCTTCACCTGTAATGAAGAAATACATCCGCCATCCTCTCGCCTGGGCTGTTAAAAACAAACTTCGCTCCTTGCGTGGACTGAAGCCTTGCCTCGACAAGCAATGGTATGATGTGGGGCAAGACCCGACCCAAGGTAACGGTATAATTTAGAAGCTTATGAAAATTGTTGTCACAGGAACTCGAGGCATACCTCACATTCTCGGCGGTGTTGAGACTCACTGCGAGGAGTTATATCCGCGAATTGTTGCATTGGGACATGATGTCACTGTTCTGCGCCGTACTCCCTACGTTACCGACGACAACAAGATTTCTGAATATAAAGGCGTAAAGCTATGTGACATATATGCCCCCAAACGCAAAAGTTTGGAGGCTGTAGTCCACACATTATTAGCGGTCATAAAGGCCAGGACTATGTCGCCCGATGTGTTGCACATTCATGCTATAGGCCCCTCTATTATGGTTCCATTGGCTCGTTTGCTTGGAATGAAAGTTGTAGTTACTAATCATGGTCCCGATTACGATCGACAGAAGTGGGGCAAGCTTGCTAAGACTGTTCTTCGCACCGGTGAGAGCTGGGGAACACGTTGCGCCAACAAAGTAATAGTAATATCTACAACTATAGCCAATATACTTGCCCGAAATTACAACCGTTCCGATACCACCCTGATTTACAACGGTGTAAACACTCCGACTAAAAGTGCTTCAAAATCCTGGCTTGAAAAATGGGGCATTGACAACTTGCCATATATCATGACCATGGGAAGGTTTGTCAAGGAAAAAGGATTTCACGACTTAATTGAAGCTTACAAACTGTCAGGGCTCTCCAACTCATATCGCCTTGTTATAGCCGGTGACAGCGATCACGAAGATGAATATTCGCGAGGCCTCAAACAACAAGCCACCGAAAATGGAGTGATTCTCACCGGATTTATAAAAGGAGAGCCTCTAAACCAGTTGCTCAGCAACGCATCATTATTTGTGTTGCCGTCATATCATGAAGGGCTACCAATCGCCTTGCTCGAAGCCATGAGCTATGGTATTGATATTGTAGCAAGCGACATTCCCGCCAATACAATTGCACAACTCGAAGAGGGCGACTTCTTTCCCGTGGGCAATACATCGGCTCTCAGTCGCTTGATACAACATAAAGTTAATAGCAAACGTCAAAGGTCTTATGACCTTTCCCCTTACAACTGGGACACAATTGCACGACGAACCGTCGATGTTTATGAAAGCATCTGACCAAACTCTTTGTGCAATTCTTCAAAACGCTGCAATGTGGATTCCGAGTGTTTAGCCATCGACTTGCGCACGCGTTCAAGCGACTTGCGTTGCATATCTCCGCTCTTACTGTAAAACTTGTCGGCATAACACACGAGTCGTTCAAGCAATGTTTCCGGCATTAAGCAACGATCTTGTGGCAGAGGTAGATTCATCTGCCTTATATCCTCGCTTGTAATACCTGCGCCTGTGTGACGCTCAGCCACTCGAGCCAATTCTTCGGGCAAACCCAAATCGCGCAACAAATCTGCACCAACCACTCCGTGGCGCAAATAAGGCTCCGAACCATAACACTCGATCCCTGCGGCATCAGTCTTATAGATACCTACGTCATGCAACATGGCAGCTGTTTCTACCACTTTACGATCCAATCCAAGCTTTAATCTTTCATTTAGTTCCAATGCAAGATCGGCCACCGAGCGAGAATGAGATTCAAGTATAGAACGTAGCCTACTGCCTGAAGGATAATATTTATCGTAAACTTCTTTATATGTCATATCTATGATATATAAACAGCGCCCGGAGTGGCCGGGCGCTGTTATAAAAGCTATTTTTATTCAACAATAGTATTCCAACCATGTTCATCGGGATATTCGCCCGATCGTATGGCATTGAGACGTTCGTAGAGGGCAGTACATATCGGGCCGGGCTTGCGGTCTTTAGATATTACATAGTCCACATTGTTGTCTTCGTCGTGAATTGTACCAATGGGCGAAATTACTGCAGCAGTACCGCAGGCACCAGCTTCGGTTGCATTGGCAAGCTCTTCAACTGCAATCTGACGTTCTTCCACTTCGATACCCATATCGCGAGCGAGTTGCATAAGCGCACGGTTGGTAATGGAAGGCAATATAGAATCGCTCTTGGGAGTCACGTACTTCCCATCGATAATCGCAAAGAAGTTGGCAGGGCCACATTCATCGAGATACTTCTTTTCTTTGGGATCAAGGAAAAGAACAGCCGAGTAGCCCATCTCGTGAGCGTGATGACTTGCAGCAAGCGATGCAGCATAGTTGCCACCAATCTTGAAACGACCTGTACCACGGGGAGCCACACGGTCGTATTGACGCATGATACATATATCGGTACAGCCAAAGCCTGTCTTGAAGTAAGGACCAACTGGAGTTGCCATAATCATAAACAGATATTCAGTGGCTGCCCTAACGCCAATTGAGGGAGAGATACCTATTTCGAGTGGACGCAGATAGAGCGACGCACCCGAACCATAGGGCGGAATAAAGCGTTCATTGAGTTTTACGGCCTTAATCACCATCTCACGAAAGAGATCGGCTGGAACAGGCTCCATAAGGATGCCCTCGGCCGAGGCACGCAGGCGACTGCCATTGTCTTCGAGGCGGAAAATACGAATTTTGCCATCGCTGCCACGGAAGGCTTTCAAGCCTTCAAACAACTCCTGACCATAGTGCAGTGATGTTGCGGCCATGTGCACTTCGATTTTGTCCGATTGAGACACTTCGATTTCTCCCCACTTGCCGTCACGGAATGTGCATCGCACATTGTAATCGGTGGGATAGTAGCCAAAGGGAAGAGTCTTCCAATCAATGTCGGGTGTATTCATATGAGTTAGGTAGGTTTATAAACGATATGCTATCGTACCGCAAAGTTGCCTTATTTTTTTTAAATAAACAAATTTTTACGCCAAAAAAACGCCGTTGTATCGTCTATTTGTTAATTTTTTTATTTTACAATGCGCAGAGTAAATCTAAATATCAATCCTCCGCTGTCGCGATTGGCTGCCGATATAGTACCGCCGAGTGCTTCTATAGTGTTTTGTACTATACACAATCCCAAGCCTGTGCCTCCACGTTTGCGCGACCGGCCTGTATCTTCTCTAAAGAATCTGTCGAACAGGTGAGGGATGCTCGAGTCCTTCACTCCCACTCCATTGTCATAGAAAGCAAAGTGATAAAAATCTTCGTCCTTATCGGTAAGTATCAGATTACACTCCGTGCCTTTGGAATAGGCCACAGCATTTTTTGCCAGGTTGGTTATCATGGCCGACAGAAGCCCTGTGTTACCAACAACGCGACAATAGGTCGGTATGTCGTAATTAAACATCATGCTCCCCATCATACCCGATGTCTCAAGGTCGCTAACGGTTTGAAACACTACTTCATGGAAATCAATCGGCTCGGTATTGATCATATTCGATCCAAACTCCAATCGTGTGATACTCGACAGGTCTTCAAGCAGCCTTATAAGACGGTCTACATGCTCGCTCACTTTGTTAAGGAAGTGTCGACGCGATACATCGTCCATATCAGGGTTTTCGATAATGGTATCGAGATAACCCTTTATTACACCGATAGGTGTCTTGAGTTCATGATTAATATTGTTGGTAAGGTCGCGCTTCATCTGCGTCTTCTCCTTCAGCGCGTGTATCGACACTTCGTGCTCGCGCTTGAGTTTGAGCATAACTTGCTGTCGCTCGTTATAGAAGCGCACTATCTGTCGAGAAATGTCACCAAACTCGTCGTGTGTATACTCTGTAGATGGCACAAAATTAGGATCGCCTGCAGCTCTCTCGGCAAAGTCGCGCAACATGCGTAGGTTATTGCCCATGCTTCTTGACACATAATATGCAAGTGCTGTAGCTCCTATTGCCACACAGAGGAGAATGATAAATATCTGTATTGATGCCTGGGATGCCTTGACTATATCTGAGTCAAACGGTAGCATAGTGTATACCGTTATATATCTGTCAGCACTCTGTGACACATCGTAAAAAGCATTGTTGCGGTTGCGGTCTTCAAAGTCGACCATTGCATCGTCGTCGAGGGCGCGCACAGTGCCGGCCTTGGTGGTAAGATCAGCATCGGGCTTTATCACCTCACCTACATGATACACCAACTTGCCTGAATAATATATCGACAGACGTATCTTATCGTAAAGAGGGTCCTTTACATAGTGGTCATCTATAAAGTCGAGGAAATTGCGAGGGTCATGGTCATGCTCGTATGCATAAATCACATGTGCGTTGACGAGCTGCACCTGAGCCTGGATTTTTTCAATCTTTAGTGCCCGCTCGGTGCGATACATCCATGCGCCGAGCACTATTATAACCAGCCATATAATAATGACCAGTGGAAACAGCACTCGCCACTGATAACTAATATGTTTCTTTAAAGCCATAGCCGAATCCCTGGCGTGTCACTATGTTGTCGGCATAGGGACCTATTTTCTTGCGGAGGCGTGTTATATTGGTATCGATAGTGCGGTTATTTACCACAATATCCTCACCCCACACGCAAGCGATTATTTCCTGACGCGAATATATTCGATTGCGATGTGTAAGGAAAAATTGCAGTATTTCAAATTCTGTGCGTGTAAGTGCAAGCACTTCGTTGTCGAGATAGGCAAGCTTGGCGTTGCGATCGAGGCAGAGAGTCTTGAAGGTAAGATCGCTTTCGTACTCAGACGACTCCTCCTGGGCTGCTGCCTGTGCCATAACATTGCTGCGACGCAACACAGCTCTCACTCGCGCAAGCACCTCACCTATTGAGAACGGCTTGGTTATATAGTCGTCGGCGCCTATATTGAGGCCCATCACCTTTTCATCTTCTTCGTTGATAGCCGAGCAAAATATCATGGGAGTGCGTTCAGTGGCCGTAACGTTGCGCACACGCTTGGCAAAGTCAAACCCGCTCAAGTCGCCCATCATAATGTCGACTATGAACAATTGAAATTTTGACAAATCCATATCGAGCGCTTCCTCCGCGCTGTAAGCGGTCGATACCTCATACCCCTCCTTGCTAAGATTGTATTGGAGTATATCGCATATAGATTCTTCGTCGTCAATTACAAGGATTCTTGCCCGTGATATCATACTTTATATAATTAATGTGATGATGTTTTATTTTTTCTACTCAAAATTAGACATTTTTACGCAGTTATCAAGGTTAAAATATGTTAAAGCGTAAAATCTCGCGAACTTATCTACCCCTTTGTCCGTTTACATTACACGAAAGCATTATTGCACTGTGTTTTCATGGTAATAGATTTAAGGTTAGAAACCAGCAGCTCGCGATGAGTAGTGTGGATCGAAAACGTCCGATACATTATAGAATGTATCGGACTGCTTTTTTACTTATAAATTGCCTTGATTTGCTCACCGTCTTTAACATAAATGATGGCGCGTGTACATGGAAATGACTTTATCAGTTTTGTAACTCCCGATGTATCAGCCACCATCACACTTGTGGCCAAGGCATCAGCCAAGGCGCAGGTAGGGGCAATTACAGTTACACTCACCACGGATGTAGCTTTTGGATACCCTGTAAGCGGATCGATTGTATGCCCGACGACAGAGTCGGTTGTAATATTCCTATAATTTCGGTAATTACCCGATGTTGCCACAGCGCAGTTGGTGAGTTCGAGCACATTAACAGCTCTGTCGTCAGCTATCAAACCACTCGTAGGGTCCTGTATCATTATGTGCCAGTCTGCACCGGTTGGATTTTTGCCAGACACACTTACTTCACCTCCAATTTCAACCATATAGTCCTTGCAACCGTTGCGTGCCAGCATTGCGGCAACACAATCCACTCCAAAACCTTTGGCAATTGCCGAGAAGTCAAGTTCCATCCCTTCTGGCATCGTTATACTATTACAATCTATGGTTACTTTGTCAAAACCCACACGTTGCATTACATGAGCAACCGCAGCTGAATCGGGCAGGGCTGTCTCGCGACCTTTTCGACCAAATCCCCATAGGTCGACAAGCGGTGCTACTGTTGGATCGAACGCTCCACGGGATGCTTTATGAACCAAAGACGACAACTTCAATATCTGCAACAACATAACATCAGCTTTATCGCTCTCTCTCCTATTTATACGTGACACTGTCGAACAGCTGTCGAACATAGACAACGACAGCTCCACCTTTCGCATTTCTGCAATTATTGAATCGTCCAGATTGCGGTCACTTTTATATGTAATATGATATGTAGTGCCCCACACAGCACCTTCACATTGTTTGTAATTTGACTTGACGCACGATGTCAATAACAAAGTTATTATTATGAAAATAGTTGCACGCATAATGTTATAAATTATTTTTACAATATTTAACTAATTAAACTTAACATTGTGCCACAAAAGTTTGCTATATTTGTACAATACATAACCCTAACAGCACTTCAAATGAAACGTTCGTTTATATTTCTTGCAACCGGCTTTGAAGAAGTTGAAGCCATAGCTACGGTCGACGTGTTGCGTCGAGCCGGTATGGAAGTAGTCATCGTTGCCATACACAAAGACCGTCTCGTCACCGGCGCACACGGCATTACAATCGCTGCCGATGTTGTGATGGCAGGGGCCGACCTTAGCGAAGCCGATTGGCTTATATGCCCGGGGGGTATGCCCGGTGCCACCAACCTTGTTGCCGATGAGGCCCTGACAAACGCCCTGACAACCCACTATGCCAAAGGTGGCCGCATAGCCGCTATATGCGCGTCGCCTGGTGTAGTACTTGCCAAGCTCGGCATACTCAAAGGCAAAAAAGCCACTGCATATCCTGGATTTGAAGATGCTCTTGTCCAAGGCAATGCCACACCAACTGGCGAGCGCGTCACAGTCGACGGCAACATTATCACCGGCAACGGACCTGCCTCCACCATTCCATTCGCGGCCGCAATAGCCTCTGCGACTGTTGGCGCCGAAAAGGCAAAGCAGGTTACAGACGGAATGCTTTATTGAATCAAATCATCGGTGACATAATCACGTGTGGCCACTGTACCTATCACCGTGTCCCACAGCATGGGCGAAAGCCCTGTTGCGGGACGCTTTGTTGTTAGGTTGGCTTCTGTAAAGCGGTCACCAGCTTTTATGTCACATGCCGCAACTATGCTTTTGCGGGCTATAGCAACATTAGGGCGCTCGGCATCAGTTACTGTTTTCACATCGGAACCCATACTTTTTTCTGCATCGCGCAATGCCTTGACCATAGATGTCAACTCATCGGGTGACAGCGATGCCACGTGATCTGGCCCTGGAAGAGACTTGTCGAGAGTAAAGTGTTTTTCTATTACTGTAGCACCAAGAGCCACTGCTACTATAGGTGCCGTAATGCCAAGTGTATGATCGCTGTACCCTACCCCGGCACAATCAAGCGTGCTCAGTGTATTCATTGCACGCAGATTAATTTCATCTAATGGAGCAGGATATTGAGTTGTGCAGTGTAGCAGGATGACCTTAGACCTGGGAGTTCCAGCTTTTTCAAGTACACGGAGAGCATCTTCTATCTCAGGCATTTCTGACATGCCAGTCGACAAGATTATGGGCTCACCCCGCTCGCCTATCTTGCGCAGATATGGGAGATTGGTAATTTCGCCGGATGGAATTTTCCAATAATCCATCCCAAACGAAGCAAGTACGTCGATCGATTCCACATCAAAGGGCGTACTCATGAAGCCAACTCCACACTTCTCGCACTCCTTACTAAGAGCTTTAAAGTCGGCGTGGCTCAATTCCAGTTTCTGCAACATAGCCAACTGAGTATCATCGCCGTCATTACAGTTCTGCACCTGATATTCAGCTTTTTTTGCCAACTTAGACACCAGTTTTGCTGCATTGAAGGTTTGAAACTTTATATAATCAACTCCTGCCTCGGCAGCAGCTTTAATCATCTGTTTGGCTCGTTCGAGAGAGCCGTTGTGATTCACCCCGGCCTCCGCTATAATAATCACGCTCATATCAACATATTCTTTTTGCTGGCACACCTGCATACGTACCCGGCTCCGTTATATCGTTCAAAACTGCCGAGCCTAACCCTATGACCACATCGGAACATATTTTTACACAAGGTTTTACAGTAGCATTTGCTCCTACAAAGACATTGTTGCCAATCGTAACACCGCCGCACAGCACAGCCCCTGGTCCAATAAAAACATTGCTGCCTAAGCGACAGTCGTGCTCCAGAATGGCCCCCGTATTAATCACTGCATGCATGCCTATCTCGCTACCGCAATTCACACATACACGGTGCATAACGGTCGTGCCGTTACCGATTTTCACATCATGGGCCACATAGGCAGTTGGTGCAACTACAATTGCAAACGTGCATTGCGAATATTTATCGATAATTCGGCTACGCAATGCAAACGAACATGTCGCACCCGACACAAGGGTGATAATGAGGTCGGATGTCATCGCAATTTCGGGTACTGCATTAGACGCATCATCGCCGAGTCGCTGAAGTTCCATTCCATCACTGCGTCTAATACCCGGGCAGTCTTTCAGGTCTATGTATCCTGCCACAAGACGGTCGTCGGGCATAGCCTCAAGCACCGACCGTGCATGACCACCGGCACCAATAAAGATTATATCTTTGGGAGAGTCCATTTTTTTGATTAGCGATTATATATTCCTGCTTTGTATTTTGCGAGGTTTTCGGGCTGAGTAAACCACGCGGCTGTGCGTACAAGCCCCTCTTCCAGCGACACTTGTGGGCGCCAATCCGTAAGAGATGTAATAATGGTATTGTCACCGCAAAGACGTCGAACCTCGCTTGCCGAAGGGCGTAGACGAGCCGGGTCGACTTCAAAGTTGACTTCTTTTCCCATAACACGAGCTATGGTCTGAAGAGTGTCGGCCATAGATATTTCAGTACCCGTGGCAATATTTATTTCGCGACCTTCAATACCCTCTGCATTGGCAAGTGCGATAAAGCCACGACAGGTATCTTCTACAAAGTTGAAATCACGTGTAGGCGAGAGGTCACCAACCTTTATGGTCTTCATACCCGACGCAATCTGGCTTATGATGGTAGGTATAATTGCGCGTGCACTCTGACGCGGGCCATATGTGTTGAACGGGCGAGCCACAACTACAGGAAGTTCAAAAGCATTGTAGAAACTCAGTGCTATTGCATCTGCCCCGATTTTTGTAGCAGAGTAAGGCGATTGCGGTTGTCTCGGATGTGTTTCCGGTATAGGGACATACTGCGCTGTACCGTATACTTCGCTTGTTGAAGTTACAATTAGGCGCTCCACTCCGGCATCGCGTGATGCCTGACACACATTGAGCGTGCCTTTTATATTGGTATCTACATAGCTGTCGGGAGCCACATAGCTGTAAGGTATCGCGATAAGTGCCGCAAGATGAAACACTGTGCCGCAACCGGCCACGAACTCACGACAAAAATTTGCATCGCGCACATCACCGCACACTATCTCAAGTTTGTCGCTCTCGGCATATTTCTTGCTTACATCCTCGAGCCAGCCCCAATAATTGAAAGAATTATATTGGGACAGAGCACGAACTGTATAACCTTGTTCAAGCAGCATTTCAGTGAGGTGCGAGCCAATAAAGCCATCGGCACCGGTCACGGCCACTATTTTATTTTTATTTATCATTATTACCAGGTTTTTTCAAATTTATATTCTCTTAATTTTCCGTCAGGGTCTTGCCATTGCAATTTAAATGTATTACCCTTGCGTTCTACGATTTTCATGCGCATAACTTCACCCGAGACAAATCCAAGCCAATATGGCACGGAGTATATCCCGGTGTTAGGGGGATTGTTGTAATCGCTGTGACTGAAGTTAAATTCAAACCATTCGCCATCTTCGCGCCATGTGCCATAGTTGTCAATCTGGTCTGACAAAGTTTCTGCGTCTGTGTATGTCACAACATTTACAATATTGTTTTGAAAACCAAATGTCGCATTCCTTATCATTTCCGAGTCTTGTCTCTGACCATCGACAGTATAGCTCTCGACGCGCCACACTCCGAATATCCAGCCTATATAGCCATTGTTTTGACACGAACCCAACGACAATATTGACACTATAGCTATGAAATAATATAACAATCTTTTCATACTGCTATTTTTTAACCTTATGTTTACCGGAATAAGTCACGCCTATCATAAAGCCCAAATTTTTGCCGCGCAAGGTACCGGCATCGTAAGCGATAGATGAATTTATCTTGAGACTCCCGGCAGTTTGTATCGCCTTCCAACCCACCGACAGAATTACAGAATTGTCTGTATACGACCGGGACGACGGCACTCTGCCATATCCCCAAGCCTTTTGATAAGAATATTTAAGCGCATAATCTACCGTAGGAGCCAGATAGCCCTTGATTGCAACATGTGCGCCTCGGGAGCAATTGCGCATGAAGGCCGGAAATCCATTCAGATTATATATCGGTGCCACAAGGAATGGAGTGGCTATAGCCATTCCATAGTTGGTATAGGCGCAATATGTATCGTTATTGTAATAGTTGTCGCCACCCGAGGCATCTGTTGTTATAGTAGTTCCGGGATGGTCGCCGGGAGCCCAGTGTATCGGCCCGCTCTGATTGCGGAAATCAAGATACTCCATCGCTATTCCGGTTACAAAATTGGGTTTGAGTGCATGATAGTACACACCCCACAAGCCATCCCATCCATTGCGGTGTCCGATGCCTGAGCCATCTTCCCACGGCCATTGAAAGCCTGCCGAAATCTGATGGTCGGACGCAATTTTATAGCGAGCCATAAAGTCCCACGAGCCCAGCGTATTGCCTTCATAAAAAGCATTGCCATTGCCTTCGATGGGCAAAAACATTTTAAATACATCTACAATCTTAAATCCGCGTTTGTCGACTCGCACCAACTCACCGTCTTTGTAATAATCTGTACTGCCTCCAAATTGTCCTGCCGTCTGCATACCGAGTGTAAACGTAATCCTGGCTTTGGGCAGAACGCGAAAATAACAGCGCTTATAGGTGTAAAATGTATTTTGTGTATACAGCCAATTATAGTAATTATACTGTTCCCGACGAAAACGATTATCCGTGAATTTACCATAATCTACAACTCCGTCAATTTGAATGAAACCCCTCGTGAAAGGTATATCCTGAAAATCTATAAACCCTGCACTCACTCCGGGTACACCTCTGGCGTTGCAGCTACGCGTCAAATCACCGGAGCTTATGGTTTCGTCAAGCATTGCCGAGTGGGGTTCTTTTTGCCCTACCCTTACAAGCACAGACCTATATTTCAGCTCGCCGTAAAGTTGTTGTATCCATGCGGCTGAAGGCTTGTTGCAATCTGATGTCCAAGTTGATTGATCTGCTTCCCAACGCTTATATTCGTTTGCAGAGGAATATCCTGAAATAATTTCAGCTCCTGCACCCCATGATGTGCGCCTGGTTGAATCTAATCGTGCATAAACGCCCATATCGACAATGGCAGTATTCTTCCTGACAGTCTTGCCACCATTAAGCGAACCTATCATATATGGTGCAAAGTTGCCTGTCGAAGCATTTCCTATTGCCGAAAACTCATAGTCCACAACATCTTGAGCCTCTGCCACAAGCGAGACTATGGCTGTAAGAAGTGCTACGTGGACGCATCTAATCATAGTTCTGTATTTCTTATGTAAATTCTGTTTGACAAACAAGGTGTTTCCGGTAATTTTTTACAAAAATACAAAAAATACTCCAATTTGCAAAGCCGCAATATAAATCTTATTAAAACCTTATATCTATCAACTTGTTAACTCGCTCTATACCGGAAGGTGCATAGGAGCGTAGCTGCTGTTTGGCAGTGTGCGATTTTTTTTGTAATTTTGCACTACAAAACACAGCACACCTTCATGAAGATTTTAGTAACCGGCGCCAACGGGCAGCTTGGAGTGGCTCTACGCGAAGTGCTCGAAGCTCGTAATCCCGGAATTACAACATACATAGACCGCGATGAACTGGATATCACCGACCGCAACGCCACCGAGGCATTTCTGCGTTCGGGCAACTTCTCTCATATTATAAACTGTGCAGCATACACAGCTGTAGACCGAGCCGAAGACGACAAACTTGAGTGCGCAACTGTCAATATCGACGGTGTTACCAATTTTGCTCGTCTTGCCGACGAACTTGGTTTGAAAATCCTGCACATGTCAACCGACTATGTATTCGACGGCCACACCTGGCTACCATATTCCGAGAGCGACAAAGTAAATCCTCTGTCGCATTACGGCTCGACCAAGCGCAAGGGCGAAACCGCACTTATCGGGCTGGCTCCCGAATCGATAATCATTCGTACGGGCTGGTTATACTCGCCAATAGGCGAAAATTTTGTCAAAACCATCCTGAGACTCAGCAAGTCGGAACCTTCGCTCCGAGTTGTATGTGACCAAGTGGGCACACCGACTTATGCTCTCGACCTTGCCGAGGCAATAGCGACTGTTATCTTTGCACGCCAATGGAAGCCTGGTATTCTGCACTTTAGCAACGAAGGCGTGTGCTCGTGGTATGACTTTGCAGTTGCCATTCAGCGCATTGCCGGTATAACCGATTGCCCAATCCGCCCGGTTGGCAGTTCTGAGTTCCCCACCCCAGCCCAGCGCCCGCTATACTCCGTACTCGACAAGAGCCGTTTCCGCGCAACTTACTCCAAACCTATACCCCATTGGGAAGAGTCCCTCGTAAAATGCATGGACCGAATGGGTGTCAAAAAAGTATAATCTCAAGATTCCGACATTATAATGGCCACAATCAACGACGAAATATCACGCCGCCGCACGTTTGCAATTATCTCGCACCCTGACGCCGGCAAAACTACACTTACCGAAAAATTACTGCTTTTTGGCGGTGCAATTCACATTGCCGGCGCCGTAAAGAGTAACAAAATCAAGAAAACAGCCACCTCCGACTGGATGGAAATCGAAAAGCAACGCGGCATATCGGTAGCTACTTCAGTTATGGGTTTCAACTACGGTGATTACAAAATCAACATTCTCGACACACCCGGTCACCAGGACTTTGCCGAGGATACTTACCGCACACTTACAGCCGTAGACTCAGTAATTATTGTGGTAGACGTCGCTAAGGGTGTAGAACAACAGACTCGCAAACTCATGGAGGTGTGCCGCATGCGCAACACTCCCGTAATTATTTTCGTCAATAAGCTCGACCGCGAAGGTCGCGATCCCTTCGATATTCTCGACGAACTTGAAAGCGAGCTCCACATAGGTGTGCGCCCCCTTTCATGGCCCATTAATATCGGAGCCAAGTTCAAGGGCGTATACAACATCTTCGAACACTCACTCGACCTTTTTACTCCCGACAAGCAGAAGGTCTCTGAACGCGTAGAAATTGCCGACGTCAATGACCCTCGCATCGATGAGGCCGTGGGTGAAGCCGATGCTGCCAAGTTGCGCGAAGATCTTGAGCTCATTGACGGCGTATATCCTGAATTCAATGTACAGGACTATCTCGATGCACGTATTGCACCCGTATTCTTTGGTTCGGCACTCAATACATTTGGCGTAAAAGAACTTCTCGACTGCTTTGTGCAGATTGCACCTGCGCCCAAGCCTGTTGACTCTGTAGAGCGTCGCGTAGAACCCTCCGAAGAAGGATTCTCGGGATTTGTGTTCAAGATTCACGCCAACATGGACCCCAACCACCGCTCATGCATCGCCTTTGTAAAAATATGCTCGGGTAAGTTTGAACGCAACGCCCCTTACAAGCACGTACGCTCGGGCAAGATGATGAAGTTTTCGGCTCCCACAGCCTTTATGGCTCAGAAGAAAAGCATCGTCGATGAAGCATGGCCCGGCGACATCGTTGGTATACCCGATACCGGCAACTTCAAAATCGGCGACACCCTAACTTCGGGAGAAGATATCCATTTCAAGGGTCTGCCCAGTTTCTCTCCAGAGATGTTCAAATACATCGAGAATACCGACCCCATGAAGAGTAAGCAACTCGAGAAAGGTATTCAGCAACTTATGGACGAAGGTGTGGCACAGCTCTTCACAAATCAGTTCAATGGTCGTAAGATCATCGGCACTGTAGGGCAGCTGCAGTTTGAAGTAATTCAATACCGCCTTCTGCATGAGTATGGAGCACAATGCCGTTGGGAGCCGCTGTCACTCTACAAAGCTTGTTGGATTGAAAGCGACAATGCCGAAGCATTGGCCAACTTCAAGCGTCGCAAGCATCAGTTTATGGCAGTAGACCGCGACGGCCGCGATGTGTTCCTTGCCGATTCTAACTACGTGCTCCAAATGGCCCGTACCGATTTCCCCGACATTACCTTCCACTTCTCAAGTGAATTTTGATGTAAAAGGACTATTTTTAGGTTTGCACACGCATAGCACACAGCCGACCGCAAATGCACAGAAAATCAATCTGTGACGCTTGCGGTCGGCAGTTTTATATTCTGTTAAATTGTGCGTCTGTATGCCATAAATTTGCTAACTTTGTGTTGCGTTTTTGTTGCGCGTCAAAATAGGCGCAACAAGCGCAACAAATTAAATCACCGTCAGGCCGGAGTAGTCGGCCGCCTGAGCTCTGGCAATTGCATCGGCCTGGTCCTGTGGGGTCGCATAGGTGCCTGCCTGAGCCTTGGCCACGGCCTCGTTGCGCATGTAGGCGTTGCGTTCCAAGCCGTGCTTTGCCATGAGGTATTTGCGCAGCTCGTCGAGCTGGGCTTCGTTCTTGGCTATTTTTGCCGCCTCCTGGGTGATGCCTTTCACCATGGTGCGCTCGTAGAGTTTCTGTTCCTGGTCGTTGCTACTGCTCATGGCATTCTCGGCAGTATAGGCATTCTCCGCGGTGGGTATGTCCTCGATGTAGCGCTTGCGGCCGTTGGCTTCTTCTATGGCCATGTAGGCTTCGTGCAGGCCCAGCATCGAGTCGAGCATCGCTTCCTTCACCTGGTATGGCGACGATGCCACGCGAGCCTCGTACAGCGCTCGGGCCATGACGCGGTCGCGGGTCACCACGTCGTCGTTGACACGGAATCGCAGGTTGGAGTCGGGTCGGGTTCTAAGCGTCTCATTTTTTTCGCCCTCTATAGCGGGATTTTCAAAATTTTCCACTACCTTTGCAACATCATCCAGGTTCAGATAGCCCACCTCAGCGAGATTGATTCGCTGTTGGGCAATCAGTTCCTGGATTTTTTCTTTATCGAGGTAGTCCGACTTCTCCTGTACTATCCAATTAAGCCATTCGGCATTATCCTTAGGAAATATTCCACGTATATCCGACACAACTGCACCGCGGTAGTTCTGATTGAAATGCACACCTACAAGATATTGCTTGCCATCGCGTTCAATTCCCACAATCACATTCTTAGCATTGTTGCCGTAGCGGAACACACCTATCGGATTATTCATTAGCTTAACCAAATCTTTAACATCCGAGATGTCAAAGGGATGATTACCCTGTCGCGATTTTTCTGCAAGTCGTGTCGATGACATCTCTATCGGTGCATCTGGAAAACCTGCCGCACGAAGTATAGCTCCGGGCTTCCCAAAACTATACACATGCCCCTGCGGCAACTTCCCGTCAATCTGCAGTTGCAATTCTGTATTGAACTTTTCATTCAGACTCTCTATCGATTCACTCTGAGCCTCGGCCGTGTAGAGGTCGTATCCGGTCTTTGCCCTCATCTCGGCATCGACTTTGGCGTTGTCGCGCAGGTTGCTCCACGACTTGTACACCACATACGACATCTGCTTTTCGCTGAGTTTTACGCCCTTGCAACCGAGTCCCTTCAGGGTCG
>QLIP01068889.1_pt1 | contig 51976 bp, 45 predicted proteins | sample 1769771 | NCBI WGS metagenome assembly QLIP01 (sample SAMN09428762, study PRJNA476227) | Gut metagenome, whole genome shotgun sequencing project. | isolation source: cecum | host: Rhizomys sinensis | place: China: Jinsha town of Minqing, Fujian Province | collected 2013-09-23 | reverse complement strand
TTGCGGTTGCAAAGTTACGACGTTTTTTTGACGTGACCAAATATTTTGAGAAAAAAATTTCATGATTTTTTCGCCTTATCCGTCGATTTATTGCTTATCTTTTTTATAATCAATATAATACGTCTGAAATATTTTTTTTTACTTTTTTTGAGCAAAAATGCCGAATTGAGACTTGTGGTGCTCAATTCGGCATTTTTTATTCATTTTGGGTCTGTTGGTCGTTCTTCTCATTTGTGACGATTTCGGCACTTTCAGACGACTCTTTTTCTGTTTTTATCTCCTCTTTCTTTTCTTTCTTTTTCTCTTTTTCTTTGTTGGGGCTCTCTTTTACCTCCACTTTTTGACTTGAAGCATCGGCTTGGGTCAACATTTTTTTGACTTTTGCCGAACTGCTATTGCTATATGCATTAAAGACATTGAAGCAAACAGCGATGTCGGTAATTTTGTTATCGTTCACATATTTTTTTAGATTATGTGTAAAATAACGGAAATCCACAACGTGTACTTCGTTAAAGGAGTATAGTAGGTTGCCCGGGACGGCATTTCCATACGAGTCTTTTATTATAAGAAGTCGACGGTTGCCTGGGGTTGATGTTTTAACCTTGACATATGCCTGATCCGATCCGATGAATGTTAGATATGCATTCGAACTTCCATTTTTGAACGTTTTGAAGAGTGGGGCTACGAATGGTTTTGATTCTTTTAAGATACGGAAGCCCTTATCGAGCGCGTATGAGACATAGGTTGCAGTATAATTTACATCGCGGGGTGTGTAGTAATAGAAATCTTCGGGAGCTTTCTTTACTGCTATGTCTTTCGAATAGCCATACATCGATCCGACGAAGTTACGTATTACATGTTTATCGTAGGATGATAGATCCTTGAATGGCACGCCTGCGGTTTCTGCCAGTTTCTTTGCCGCATAATGTGCACCGAGTCCGGCCCAGTGATGGTCTGTTCGGAGGTAGATGTCTTCGTTTACATGTTTTGCCAATTCCGAACGTATATCTACAAATTTCACGCCCGGTGCAAGACGTGCTTTTACACTTTCAAGGAAAGGTTTCTGCGGCTTGCTACATGTTGCAGCCTTGGGCGGAAGATAGAATTCCGACGCCAATGGTGCAATCATAGCGTAGATTGTAGTGCCGGGGAATGTCTTAGCCATTGTATTAAGCAAGTCTACATATCCGCCACCTCCTTTGGGCGAACCACCGAAGGCCATTAGTGCCCTAACCTTCTCTCCTTTTCCGACAATAATGATACCGGAGTCTGCGATCTTTGCATTTTCGTCGGCCAATGGGCTTGCACCTTCGGCGCCCGGAGCCTCCGAGTCGCTGTTTATTGCCTCGTTTGAAGCGGGCGCATCTGAGCGATGGAAAGTCACAGCCTCTTCATCGTCGCCAAATTGAACTCGCATTGCATCGCGAACGCTCATGCTCATCGTCATTAGCTCATCGCGATATGGCTCGCTATCGCTGAACCATTGTGAAACGGCAGCGGTATATGCCGATGGTTTGCCGCTGAATGTTTTCAGATCGGGGAATTGCGCCAGATCTCGTTTTTCCAACTCGCTATAGGTTGAACGTGGAAAACAAAGAAACACTGTGGTGAGTGCAAGGAATGCAACACCCACCGTTACGATATAGACCTTTGCGGCCATCTTACTTGTTTTAGAGCTCATCAAAATCTTGTATAAATAAATGCATTATTAGTGGCACCAACCAACAGAGCCACACTTACCACCAGAATTGCAATAGAGACTGCTGCTTTTGCGATTTGTCGGAAGTATTCACCTCCAGGCGTTTTTGACATTAGCTTTGCCGCGTAACGCTCAGCGACACTTCGAACCGGCAGGCACAATACGAGTGCTGCCACCCAAAGCCACCAATTATCTGTAATAGTGGTTTCAACTTCCATAGGCAGGCCTTGACTTTCGCCTAATCCAAAGAAGGAGTGAAAGAACTGCGACATACGGCCGAAATCATCGAAATAGAATAGGCCCCATCCTACGAGAATTAGAAATATACTATATATGTAGAGTCCCAAGCGGGGCACACGCCACTTCAGTAGTGTATACTTCTCGATCATGATAATGAGTCCGAAGTATACGCCCCACAGGATAAAGTTCCAACTTGCGCCGTGCCACATTCCTGTAAGGAACCAAACGGTCATGATATTCAATGCCTGATGACGGCGATTTCCTCCCATGGGGATATAGACGTAATCGCGGAAGAAGCTTCCCAGACTCATGTGCCAACGACGCCAGAAATCGGTCATTGACGTACATGTATAAGGATGGTTAAAATTCTCGGGGAAATGGAAGCCGACCGAACGTCCGATACCGATTGCCATATCAGAGTAGCCCGAGAAGTCGAAATAGATCTGTATTGAGAATGCCAAGATACCTACCCACGCACCTGCCATCGACAAGTTCATAAGGTCGCCACCTAACAGAGATGTTGCAATCTCGCCCATGATATTTGCAATTACAACTTTCTTACCCAATCCGATAAAGAAGCGGTATGCACCCTCTGCGATATCTTCGGCGGTGACGGTGCGGAATCCTATCTCTTCGGCTACAGTGCCATAGCGTACGATGGGTCCGGCAATTAGCTGCGGAAACATAGAGATGTAAAGCAATAGATCGAAATAATTGCTTTGAGGTTTCGAATCTCGTCGATATACATCGACAAGATATGATATAGACTGAAAGATATAGAAGCTGATACCGATAGGAAGAGCTATCTGAGGATCAGGGGCATTAAGACCGATATCTCGCAAAATTCCGCTAAAGAAACCGAGGTATTTGAAGCTACCCAACACAATCAAATCGGCAGCGACTCCAATAAAGAGCCATGCCTTACGTGCCCCGTTTCCCTCACATCTCGCCATAAGCATACCGCATATCCAATTCACGAACACGGCGGCCAGCATCAAGAATACGTATAAAGGTTCGCCCCATGCGTAAAACAGAACAGAGAATATTGTGAGGATGACATTGCGCCAGAACATTGGACGCTTGATCGTTTCATCATAGAGCTCTGCTCGAGACACACGCGTTGCGTCAATCCTATTTGCACCTATGTATAGCAGGACAAATAACGGTATGAAAACAAAAATAAAAAATAGATCTGAAAAAACCATTTATTGTAATTTTTACCTTTGTGGTCGTTAACTCTTGAAGAAGTTAAAAACAACCTTTGTAGACACTTATTTATTGAAGTTGCAAAATTACTATATAACCTTAAGATATGCAACCAAAATAAAAAAAATATAAACATCGATATTCTAAATTTTAGATACCGATGTTTATGTTCTGACTATTAATCAGACTATTTGTATGATTAAATATAGTTACAATTAATAGAGGTCTACGACTGTTATGCCGGCGCCACCGAAGCGAACATCTTCGTCAGCAAAAGTTTTTACGGCAGTATTGGCGCGCAATTGCTCGCGTATCAGCGTTTTAAGAATTCCATGACCTGTGCCGTGCAGAATTCTTACACGCGACGCCGAAAACTGTATGGCATCATCGAGGAAGTAAGTAACTGCCTGAATAGCCTCATCGGCGCGCATGCCGCGCACATCGATCTCGTTTTTGAAATTCAATTGTCGCGAACGACTTTCGGCCGACGTCTGAACAGACATTGTTGACGTCATAGTCAAAGCAGACTCCTTGGGTTTCTTGGCTCGCTCCAGCTTATCTACATTTACTTGAGTGCGTAATAAACCAAACGCAACCTCTGCCTTCTTGCCCTGAATGCTGAGAATCTCACCCACCGTATTGCCATCTTTCATCTTTACGGTATCGCCCACTGCCAGTTCTCGTTTCGGCTGAGCAGCTTCGCGCTGTTGTCGAGTCTCGACTGCCGCCCTCTCTTTGCGCTCTTTGCGACTCTTGTGTTTCAGGGTCTTGATTCTGGAGTCTGACTCTTCAACACTATGCTTTTCGTCGAGATTCTCTTTAAACTCGTTGAGTTCAGAACGCAGCTGCTTGGTACGTTCCTTCTCGGCCTGCGCGTTGCGAATTTCAAGAATGGTTCGTTCGATCTTTGCATTGGCACCTTTTAGAATCTCCTTCGCCTCTCGTTTTGCCTCATTCAAAATTGTTTTGCGCTGCGAGTTTAAATCGCCGGCAGTCTCTTCATATTTCGACAACAGAGAATCAAGTTTATTCTCCTTCTCGCGAATTGTCTGTCGCTTATTAGCCCAATAACGACGGTCGCGTGTGATCTCGGAAAGATACTTATCAAGATTCACATACTCGCTACCAACAATCTCCTTAGCCGATTCAATAACCTCGCGAGGCAAACCAATCTTGGTTGCAATATCGATGGCAAACGAACTTCCGGCCGTACCGACCGACAACTCGAACGTGGGCTGAAGATGTTGACGATCGTACAACATTGCTCCGTTCACGAACCCCGGTTCAGTCTCAGCAAATGTTTTCAGATTCTGATAGTGGGTTGTAACAACGCCAAAACAACCGCAAGCTCCAAGTTTCTGTAGAATAGCCTGAGCCAACGAGCCACCTATCTGCGGTTCAGTTCCCGACCCCATCTCATCGGCAAGTATTAGCGACCGGGCATTGGAATATTGCAAGAAATACTTCATATTCTTCAAATGCGAAGAATAAGTCGAGAGATCGTTCTCGAACGATTGCTCGTCGCCTATATCGATAAAGAGATTCTTGAACACACCCATGTGTGAATTTGAATATAGCGTGGGCATCATTCCGCACTGCATCATATACTGTACGATAGCCACTGTCTTAAGGCACACGGATTTACCTCCGGCATTCGGACCAGATATGATGAGTATTCGCTTCTCTTTATCGAGAGTCAGGTTCAATGCCACCACCTCGCGTCCATGGGCCTTGAGTGCTAAGAAGAGGCCTGGATGCACAGCATGATACCACTCCAATTCGCGTTTATCTTCGATATGCGGCATCTGGGCATCGACCTCGATGGCAAACTGCGCTTTGGCACGAATAAAATCGAGCAGACCTATCTTTCTGCAGCTGTGAATGATATCCTCGATATGAGGACGAATAGATGCGGCAATACGCATCAAGATCACCATTATCTCGCGACGCTCCTCCATTTCAAGCTCACGCAGACGGTTGCCCGCTTCCACCACCTCCGCCGGTTCGATAAACACTGTCTTACCGGTTGCACTTTCATCGTGAATAATACCGTTAATGCCGCGCTTATTTCCTGCGGCCACAGGGATTACCATACGACCATCGCGCATTGACGGCGTCACATCCTTATCTATCAAACCATGCGCAATGGCTGAATCCATCACACGGCGCATTGCACGCTGTATCGATCCTGAAGCGCTTCTTATCTTATTTCTAATATCATAAAGTTCGGGCGAAGCCGTATCCTTCACTTCACCGTACTTATTGATTGCCGCACCTATCTCCGCAACAAGCTGACCGAAGACATCGAGCGTGCTCATCTCATGCTTCAGTTCCGGATAAAGTCTGGCATTAGAATCGCTTTCGCCGCTATCGGCAAAAAATCGGTTCAACTCCGACATCATCAGCAACATACGCTGCAACTTAGCCAAGCGCTCGGCCACCATAAACGACCCATCGGCCTTAATCTCGACAAGAAAAGGAACTACATCATGAATTGCACCGAGAGGAAAATCTACACCACCGGTGATGATGCGCATCATTTCGGACACACAACCCAATCTATGTTTAATGACAACCACGTCGTCGCAAAACGACATCTCTTGCGTCTCAATTCGTCCCATCTCTGAGGTACACTTCGACGCCACGCAAGCACGCAAACTATCGAATCCAATTTTGGACTCAAAATCCTTAGGATATATCATATAAAGTCTTTATACAGGCAACACAAGCATCGGCATATCGCGCTCAAACACAAACTTGTGTGCAATTGTCGGATGAAAGATTCGTGTAAAGATATTCGTCTTCTTATTCGGCAGAACAAGAAGCTCGATATCATGCTTCTGAATCATTGCATCGACAAACAATCTAAATTCATCCTCACCGGGAAGTTCGACTTCGAACTCTCCATTTGGGAAATTACTATTAAAATAACGACTGAGCGTATTCATTTTCCTTTCAACATTCGCACCTTTTCGATGCGACGCCGGCACCAATATAATCTTGCACTTCGGATATTGGAACAATCGCATCAAACTATCGATTGCAATAACATCGTGCTGATCCATGTTGCAGAAGAAGAGAAGATGCTCAATCTCCTTTATATTTTTAACATTACCATTATCGGGCACAGTAAAGACCGGCACCCTACACGAGTCCAAAACCTCGGCCGTAACACTGCCCACCAATTCCTCCTCTTTCTGAATCCGACCACGCGTAGCCATCACCACAAAACGCGGTTGCGACACACGGCAGTATTCCAAAATTGCCTCTTCTGCCACACCTTCGAGCAATTGGGTCGAGAATTCTATCTCCGACAACTCTCCCTGACTCTGCATCTCTTCAATCTCCGTTTTAAATTTCCGAAGCTTGCGCGATGCGACTTTGCGAACATCGGCCGAACTCTCCACCTCCTCACCATCGAGTTCCGGGAACTCATCGGTGTTTGGTTTCACCAGGAGCGGCGACACATAAGAATGCATAATCTTAGCCGGTTCTGACAAAATGGCGCCTAACTGCATTCCAATCTTCACCGCCAACGAACTTGCCGGAGAAAAATCTACCGGCACCAATATTCCACCCCTCTCCCTATTAATGCTGAGCTCTACCAGAGCAGGTGAATATTCATCACCACTTTCGATGATTCGCAACGCGAGGGGCAAATCGCGCGGATAGATCTTGACGCGCTGCGCCACAGCCATAGCCGACTTGAACGATCTAAAATCCTCAAGCTTTACCGCCACTCCATGCTCATCTAAAATATTCTTTAAACGTTGTGCACGCTCGGGAGTATGAATCACCAACGTTATCAAATCATCGATATCATTCATAGAAGTTTCTAAACTTAATTACGAATCTAAAATGAAGTTATCAAAACTTCATTACATCTCCGTATATTATACCATTCCAACAAGACTATCCCTTCGTATATAGATAGCGAGGATAGATGCTTGACATCCATCCTCGCTGTAAATCCTTATCTTTCCAGCAACCGGAACTTACGCCTGGTTCTGCTCTTCAAGAATCTTCACTGCCATATCGTAGATGGTAGTATCGTCAAGTACTACTATGCCACCGTCAGGTCCCGGTTCGATATGCAAACCTGCATTCTTACCAAACTGATAGTTTACACCACCAAAATAGTTACGCACTGTCTGAACGGTGACATTCAATTCATCTGCGATGCGGTGGGTTGCTCCATCAGGCAAACTGTCTTTGAGTCTGCGAAGCTCGTTAAAAGTGATCGTCTTGCTCATGGTTTTGATTTTTTATGATTATTATTTCGTTTTATTAGTTAGATAAGCTCAAGCTATGGAATCGTTTCAATTCCTTTCGCTTTTCCCTAATCGAACTCTTTTTTTGTTCCGATTTGGTGTCGCTTTATTTTCACAACGCTAAATTATGAAAATAAATTGATTTAAACAAAGACTTTTTTAATAATTTTCTGATGTTTTATAACATTATTTTATCAAACATTCTATTATATAGCATTTTGCCTTTGTTTATTCAGATGTAGATATTTTTTATTTATCTCCTTTATTGCTTCTTTTTTTGAATTTACAACCTAAAGAGATATTCACTGCCGATTAGATCACTTCAAAGTCGGCAGCCTTAATCCAACCTACATAGTCGGAATTCAGACGCACTTTCAGCCACTTCGTGCCTGTGCCTGTCTCCGTCTCCTGGTTCAGTACATCCATCACTGTGCCTCGATTCAACGGGAATCCGACTGTCTTCGATCCATCGATTGGATCGGCAAGCAATGTCACTTTAAAGCCTGTCACAACGCCTTCATTATTTTTTGTGCTGGCCCCGGCCGTCATAAAGGCAAATATCAACAGTATTAGACTTAACGCCAATGTCGCCATTCCTCCGAAGAAACCAACCTTTCGAATCAACACCCCGTCAAGAAAGAGATAAAGTGCCACACATCCGCAAAATAGAATAAAGAACACTCCGCTCGATACGGCCCATGTGTTTGTGCTATGACTTGTTGTGATGTAGCTCTTGATATTAGAAAAGAATGATTTCTCATCGGGAGTCACCGATATCTTTCTTCCCTTCACCTCAGCCTTATTGTTATCCTGAACACGCGACTCAACAAACGCCTTGTTGTTACGCACCATCTTGTTGGTCGGATCCAAGCGCAACGAACGTTCGTATGCCAGCATACCCTTTCCATAGTCGCCGGCTTTGATATAGGCATTACCCAAGTTGGCATAGAGAGCTGCAGAACTTCCATCACGCTTCAGCATCGTTTCATATAGCGCTACCGCATCCTGATAGCGACCCGCATTATATGCCGCCGCAGCACGCTGTGCATCGTCTGCCGCCATAACGCTTCCGCAGACACCTATCAAAACCAAGATTAATATATATATTCTTTTCATCGATTATCCTATTGAAGTTGTTTATTCGTTCGAAGCACTTTTCATCTCCTTCACACCCTTGAATTCATTCTCGAGCTCATTGATAACCTCTATCGCATTATTATAGGCTTCGGTCATACCTCCCTTGGCGGCAGATGGCGCATACTTCGCAAATTCGGCATTATCAATAACCTCTACTAATCGACTAATGGTGGTTTCAGGTATAGAGTTTGCCTCCAATACAGCCTTTATATTATCGCGCATCAACTCTGATGTAGGCATCTTGAGTTTGTCGCCCAAATATCCCCAAAGGGCAATAAGCAATTCATCGTAAAATCCATCCGAGTCGTTACGACGCATGCAAGCGAAAGCTCGTTTCAAACGGCGACGCGCCAGCTTATTTGCTCGTTTACTATTGAATGCCACCATATCGCTGTGCTCATTCTCGTAGTAACGATAACCACAATAAACACCTACCAGCAAGACCACCGGGATTATATACATTAGCCAGAAGGCAAAGCGACTCACATACGGCACATGCTCTTTACTCAAGTTCGACATATCAATCTGCTCGAGATTCGAATCGAAGCGTACACCGGCTTTGGTCTGCGACTTAGCCGAGCCGCTACCCTTCTCTACGTTCAGTTCATATCCGCGTGATTCGGTGGTCTCATACTTTCCTGTTTCCGGATTAAAATAAACCAACTTAACCGGAGGCAGTTTTACATTTCCCTCCTCAAGCGGCATAAATGAGTAATCGAACGTTACAGATCCCGACACATTCGAAGAGCCAACAACAGCTTTGACATCGGTGGTGGGTGAGTAAACTTCCACATTCGAAGGATACAACATTGCCAGATCGGGCAACTGAAGATATTTTAAGTTACCGACACCCGTTACGGTATAGACAATCGAAGCTGCCTGGTTAGTCTTGAAACTGCGCGACTTCAGCTGCGATGAGATGTTAAACTTACCAACGCCTCCCGAGAAATCTGCAGGCTTTGGTGTGGGCAGTGCTCGCACATTTATCATCAGGTCGTTAGGCGTAACGTTCAACTGAAGCGGTGTGCTGACAGCCAAACTTCCAAAGAAAGGATCGTGATAGTATTCGCGCTGATCGACCGAGACCGTATACGTATTGCCCGTAACTTTCAATTGTCCGGTCATCTGCGGGAATATGATATAGCGTGCAATCTCGGCCGCGGCATATGTTTTGCCATTCACGGTTTCATATGTCATCTGGCGCACTTGACTCTTAGCCTCCTCTACAACAAATCCTTCAAACTTCGGAGCGGCCGTAGCACCGATAAACTTTATGGCATCATAAGTCGTATAAAGCTTAACGGTATAAACCAATGCCTGTTGCTCATATACATTGCTTTGCGACACAGAGGCACGCAAAAAGAGATTTCCATCGCCTTTGCCTATGAATTTTGGTTTGCCATCGTTAGATTGGCCGGCCGATGCCTGTGCGCCTCCCGACGGAACATTTGATGGTGCCGGCTCGGCTTTGCCGATAGAATAAGAGATTTTGTTACTCTTCACACCCCCAACACTGACGGGTCCGAAACTGAACGAACCCTCCTGATTGGCACGAAGCGTTGCCATCCATATCGACGTAACGCTATGCGATGCACGGCCATTTTCTACAATCGTCTGCGACGACTGGCCGGTATTTTCAAAAAACATTACCTTCGCGCCAGGGATTGTCGATGGGAAAGATGGCGTACCATCCACGTTCGACACATCGATGCGAATATAAAACCTGTCACCAACCTCGATGACACGTTTACCACGATCGGCAATTACTGACATTGTTACGTTCGCAGCATTCAAGCATGCCACGCCAACAATGCACATCAAAGCAAATATATATAATCTCTTCAACATCTCTTCTTCGATATGTTTGTATAGATATTTTTATATAGATATAACTTCACGTTTTGTAGTCGACGACTTTACATTCACCTTTACAGGTGCTGATTCTGCCATTTCATACTTCTCTGTTTCCGGATTGAAATATCCGAACTTGATAGCTCCAATTTCACAATCCTTCCTATCTGTTGGAATAAAGTCACATTCAAGTTCCTTAACCGCTATCAATCTATTATCGGTATAATAATACTCTATATTATCGGATACAGATTTCAACTTAGCGCCCTTCATGAATGCCTCTCGATATTCGGGCAACACATTCGACTTAAAGTAACCGGTTCCCTTTAGAGTCACGTAGGCCAATGCCGATTCATTCACGATGATATCGCCCTTGGGCAGATTTGTCTCAATCTCAAAACGTCCGACAGTCCCCGAAAAGGGAAACTCAGCATCAACAGCAGGCAATGGTCTGACCTCGAACTCAACTGGTTTCATATTAACGGTCATCTCATGATTGTCGGCCACACTGCGTTGTCCCCACCATGGATCGTCGACTACATGCACCTCTGTTACACCTACATCGAGAACCATACCTTGCAAACGGTTCTTTCCTGCGCGTTCAACCGACAATGCATATACCGCCACAGGATAGGCATAATAAACTTTATCGTTTATCATTTCCTGTTTGGGCATCTGCTGCCCGTTGACTTCAGTCATGAACGCCACAGTGTCGCGATTCAACTTCATTGCACTACGCAGTTTCACATAAGCCAGGTCTCGTTTTTGCGTATGAAGCCACACAGTAGCCGTAACGACTTCGTTGCTGAAGAATCGAGGTTTACTGAGTTCGCACGTCAACCACATATCATTGTTCGCGACCTTCTCCGCCCCGAATGCAGATATGGTTGGCAGCAAAGCCACCAACAACAAAATTGCTAATAATCGACTCTTTAGAATATTCATACTTAACAGATTTGCTTAACGGATTTGTCTGTGTTGTTCAACAGAAATCGATGACACAAAAGAATCTAACTCCAATTTACCAACGATGACGCGAACGTCCGCCGGCAGCCGATTTATCGCCCTTCGAAGCTCGACTTACTCGTGCTCGAGTTTGATTCTCCTTATTATCCATGGCCTGAAGAATTTGGTTGGCAGCTTGCTGACTTATATTCTTGTCTTGCTGATCCTGTTGCTTCTGATCCTGGTTTTGCTGCTGTTGCTGTTGTTGCTGATCCTTATTCTGATCTTTGTTTTGGTCTTGGTTCTGATTTTGGTTCTGATTCTTATTTTGATCCTTATTCTGATTCTGCAACTGCTTTTGTGCAATTCGCAAATTCTTTCGTGCAGAATTATCGTTCGGATCAATTCGCAACGCCTGCTTATAGTAATTCACCGCACCCTGATACTCTTTCATATTAAAATCAAGATTACCAAGATTATAATTTGCCTTAGCTGCCAAACCCGGTTTTTCGCGACCCATAGCCGCCACCTTACCCAAATTCTCGCGCGCCGCCTGGAGCAACTGCTTATTCTTAGGGGTGGTATCCTGAGGGTTAGTGACCTGACGAATTTGCGAAAGACCAAGATTATAGAAACCCACCGACGACGACGGATTCATCTGCAAAGCCTCTTGATAGCGTTGTGATGCTTCTGCAAATTTTCGGTCTCTGTATAATTTATTGCCCTGATTTATCAGCTGGCGTTCCCGACGTGTGGTCTGCGGAGCCTGAGCCGATGCTTCGTACGCAATGCCCGTAAATAGAAGCACGCACATCAGTCTAATAATCAACTGTTTCATTTCTTATCTTTTTTAAAGAAAGTGAATCGATCAAGCCAACCATTCTTACGATCGAGCAAGAGGATATTGGCAATAATCATTACAATTGCAATCCAAGCGAAAATGGGGAACAACTCATCGTGCAGAGCATAGACGCTCGATTCCAAAGCCGACTTTTTCACGGTGTCGAGCTGCTTCTCAAGTTCATTCAGTGCATCTGAATTCGATGCGTTCACATAGATACCCTTACCGGCCTTGGCAATTTCGGCACCCAAGTCCTCGTTGAGGGCAGTCTTTACCTGTTCGCCAGTATCCTCGTTCATCATCGGAGAGCCATTCACCGTAAGAGGAACTGCAACCGACGAACCCACTCCAACAACATCAAGCTGGATATCATTCTTTGCCGCTGCCTTAGCTGCTGCCATAACACCCTCTTTGTCATCAAGTTCCTCGGCATCGGTGATAAGAATCACTGCCTTCCCGATATTCTTATCTTCGCTAAATGAATTATTTGCCATGTCGAGTGCGGCGGCAATATTGGTTCCCTGATCTGAGATTTGACTTGGGTCGATCGAATTCAAGAACATCTTGGCCGAAACATAATCGTTAGTTACGGGGATAAGCGTATAAGCCGAACCGGCATACACGATCAGACCAACACGGTCGTTGTCCAAACGATTAATCAGTTTTTCGAGCACCAACTTCGCAGTGCGCATACGATTCGGACCTTGCGGATCGTCGGTTGCTGATGCAAACATTGAATTGGAAGCATCCACAGCCAAAATTACCTCAATACCCTCTTTTGTAGTCTTCTGATCCTTAACTCCACCCCACGGACGGGCGCACACCACGATAAGCATTGCCAGCGCAATCATCTCGATGGTAAACTTCACCGGCGGCTTATAGGGCGATACGTCGGGCATCAAAGTTGCCACGATTTCGCGTTTACCGAATCGTCTCAGCTTCTCCCGTCTTGCGTATCTTGCCCACGCAAAGAGCGCCGCGAAGATCGGCACCAATACCAGCAGATAGAGTATGTGTGTATAAGCAAAACTAAACATACAATATGATGATTACAATCCTCCAATCTATGTTGCGGCATGGGTTGCATCCGCCACACAAGATTGAGATTTGAATATGTTTAAATTAATTATTCACTTCATAAAATAAAACCATGAAGTATAGACTATTTGAAGTATAGACTATTTATGGTATTCGACGCAACAACGTGTATCGAATCAGCAGGAAGAGAGCATAACAGCTTAAGGCAAAGATGGCCCATGGCATAAAATTCTCTTCGGTCTGTGTAAACTTGTTTACATCGAGCGTTGTCTTCTCGAGCGAATCGATTTCGTTGAATACGTCGCGCAACATTCGAGAATCTGTGGCACGGAAATACTTTCCGTTTGTTACCTTCGCGATATTCTTAAGCGCAGCCTCGTCGATTTTCGTCTCCATCGTGGTGGTCGAGAATCCATATGGGTCGGTAATCTTCATCGTACCATTCGTACCAACACCGATTGTATAGACTCGAATACCCTTCTTGGCAGCAATCTGAGCTGCTGTCGAAGGCGCAACATCGCCTGCGTTATTAGTTCCATCGGTTAGAAGGATGATGCTCTTCGATTTCGCTTTGCCAGAGATGATACGATTGATTGCGCTCGACAAACCATCGCCGATAGCAGTTCCATCTTGAAGCATTCCGGCCTGCACGCCACCCAGGGCATTCACTAACGCGGCCTTATCGTTGGTCAAAGGCATCAACGAAAGACTCTCGCCCGAGAACACCACCAAACCGATATTATCGTCTGTACGCTGTCCTACAAACTTCTGAGCCACATCTTTAGCTGCCTCAAAACGATTCGGCTGAAGGTCGTTGGCCAACATTGAGCTTGAAATATCAAGCGCCATTACGATATCTGTTCCCTCCACGCGCGACTTCTGCGAAGAATTTGTGGACTGCGGACGAGCCAACGCCACAATCAATCCGCCCAGCGCCAAAAGTTGCAAACCGAAGCAGAGATGCATCAGCCAAACCTTCCAACTTGTACGCACACCAGCGAAGGCCTTGATGGTCGACACACCAATCGAAGCTGAGGAATTGCGCCATTTTGCCACATACCAAGCAATCAAAGGGACATAAAGCAAAAAGAGCAAAAACATCCATGGATATTTAAAAATCATCGCTTACCTCCTTTCTTGCCTATACGAAACTTTCGTTTCGAGGTTTTGCTTTGGGCTGAAGCCACCGTTGCTGCACCCTTCGCCGGTTTCTCGTTCGGATCTGGCTCAACTGGTTTGGTTTCACGCACGAACTTCACTGCATTGTCGTATGCCGCCTCGCTATCTTCGGGCAACGGACGCACTTTTGCAAACTTGGCGAAATCCGACAGGCTAAGAATCTGACGCATATATGCGCGTTTATCCTTGGTCTCGGCATTCTCCTTGAGTGCTTGCATAATTTCGCGCGAAGTCATCTCCAATGCATTGATACCAAATCGTTTATACATATATTCGCGAAGAATATCTGTAAGCTCGGTAAAATACTCCTTCTCTTGACCTTGCTGCCAGAGCTTCTTGCCCTTGAGTTCGACCAGATTGCGCATAGCCATCTCATAGGGAGTCGGTTCGGGCTTCTTAGGCAGCAACGAGCCTTCGCGCTTGTAGCGGCGATAGAGCCAAATCAAACCTCCAATCAAACCCAAACCAATCAAGACGGCCCACCAATAATAGTATAGCCAATCGGGCAACGAATCCAGAATCGAAGAATTTTCCGGTTTCGCCACATTAGCATAATCATCGATAGGTTCGTTCGCTTGCACAATTACCGGCAAAACTTTAAGGCTCACTGCATTTGAGCGAGCGGTATCCAATCCTGACACATAGTCCAATTCGGGCAACTGATAGAAACCCGAATCAAACGATTGTACCGGAATCGTGAACACGATGCGTTCCATTGCGCCGTTCACAGTGGTGTCCGGTTTCAGAGGTGCGCGCAACTCCACGCTATCTTTACATACCGACACATAGCCCTTTTCCAACACATTGGCAAAGAGCGGGAAATGTCCCTTAACGCCATGCGGCTGATCGATGGTGACTTCGAGGCGGGCAATCTTACCCATCAGAATCACCGTCGAATCAAGCTTTGCTTTAACCGACATCTTTGGTGCGGCCGAAGCAAAAAACGGAATCAACATCACGGCAATCAGTATTGTCAATATTCTATTTTTCAATCTCATATCGATCAATGTAATTGAAGTTGTTTATATAACTTCATCATCTATTCCCCATTGACTTATCTGCCACGTCGGCGGAACAATCCCAGAAGAGCCTTTACATAATCCTCGTCGGTTGAGACAGAAGCCAAATCTACACCGCTACGCGACGTGATAGAATTCAACTTTTGCTGACGATCATACCAACACTTGGCATAAGCCTTGCGCGTGCTTGCCGACGAAGTATCAAACCAACGATCCTGACCCGTCTCCATATCGCGAACGCGCACCAATCCCACATCGGGCATCTCTGCATCGCGACGGTCATAAACCTGAATTGCGGCCAAGTCATGCTTGCGATTGGCAATCGACATACTTTTGAAATAATCGTGATCATCGATAAAATCACTAATCAAGAATGCCGAACAGCGCTTCTTGACAACATTCGTCATGAATTGCAATGCGCTGTCGATATCCGTGCCGTTGCTTTCCGGTTCGAAATCGATTATTTCACGAATAATCAGAAGAATATGCTTTTTTCCCTTCTTGGGCGGAATAAACTTCTCGATTTTATCGCTGAAGAAAATTACGCCAACTTTGTCATTATTTTGTATCGACGAAAAAGCAAGCGTCGCGGCAATCTCCGCCATGCGCTCCTTCTTTATGTCGCCACAAGCACCGAAATTACGACTTCCGCTCACATCGATCAGCAACATGACAGTCAACTCACGCTCCTCTTCATATACCTTTACGAAGGGCTTGTTATGACGTGCTGTCACATTCCAGTCGATATCGCGAATATCATCGCCGGGCTGATACTCTCTTACCTCCGAGAAGATCATACCGCGCCCTTTAAAAGCGCTATGATACTCACCTGCGAAGATATTTTGACTCAAGCCACGCGTCTTGATTTCAATCTTGCGAATCTTCTTTAAAAGTTCATTTGCATCCATTGAAGTTCAATAACTAATTGAAGTCGTTTAAACAACTTCATTATCAACAAGTATGAAGCTGAATCGATTATTCAGCATTCATTCCCTATTCATACTCTTTGATGCCGCCCGCGTCGACAATTCGACGCGGGGGCATAAAGATCTATATTTTTTAAGGCACTACAACCTTATCCAGGATATCGGTGATTACATCATCGGCAGTGATGTTATTTGCCTCTGCCTCATAGCTCAAACCGATACGATGACGAATCACGTCGTGACATACGGCACGGACATCCTCCGGAATCACATAACCGCGACCCTGCAAGAATGCATATGCACGCGATGCCAATGCAAGACTGATAGAAGCACGCGGCGAAGCACCGAACGATATAATGCTCTGCAAATCATTCAAGCCAAACTTCGAAGGTTGACGTGTTGCAAACACAATATCCACGATATAATTCTCAATCTTCTCATCGAGATAGATCTTCTGAACAATCTTCTGAACCTCAGTTATCTCGCGCGGATCAACCATAGCATTCACCGGAGTCTGCTCGCCACGAATGTTCTGACGGATAATCACCTTCTCCTCCTCCTTGGTCGGATAGCCGATAATCACCTTGAGCAAGAAACGGTCAACCTGCGCCTCGGGCAGAGGATATGTACCCTCCTGCTCGATCGGGTTCTGGGTTGCCATTACCAAGAATGGATCAGGGAGACGGAACGTATCGTCACCGATTGTTACCTGACGCTCTTGCATCGCCTCGAGCAATGCACTCTGAACCTTGGCCGGAGCACGGTTAATCTCATCGGCCAATACGAAGTTTGCAAAAATCGGACCGCGTTTAACCTCAAACTGCTCCTTCTTTACGCTATAGATAAGTGTACCCACAACGTCGGCCGGCAACAAGTCGGGCGTGAACTGAATACGGCTATACTTTGCATCCACCAAGTTAGCAAGAGTCTTGATAGCAAGAGTCTTAGCCAAACCGGGCACACCTTCAAGCAAAACGTGACCATTACAGAGCAGTGCAATCAACAACGAATCCACGAGGTGTTTCTGACCTACGATTCGGTGATCCATACCGCTACGGATCATGCTTACAAAATTACTTTTCGAGGCTATCAAATCATTAAGCTCTCGGATATTTACTGTTTCCTCCATGGGTAAATATTTTTCCTAATAAAAGTTTAGATAACTTCATTTTTTGCTTAAACAACAGAAGATAACTTCATTATTGCTTCAGCGACTTCTCTACTTAGACTCATTCTCTGAGAAAGCGTTCCAACCCTGGGCACGCAACGGGAGTTCACTGCCATCGCGAGTCACCATCGCCATTCCAAGTTCCGGTTTAGTGATGTAGCCTATCACCGAAACGCCATTGATTGTCTCCACCTTGTCATGCTCTGTGAGTGGCACAGTGAACAGAAGCTCATAATCTTCGCCTCCATTCATGGCGGTCATTACCAAGTTCATATTCATCTCCTCGGCCATTACTGCAGTCTGGTAATCGATAGGAATTTTATCCTCATATACACGACAACCAACATTCGAGCCCTTGCAGATATGCATCAATTCTGACGAAAGACCGTCGCTGACATCAATCATCGATGTAGGCTTAACACCCTTCTCCTTCAGAATTGCCACAATATCTTTGCGAGCTTCGGGTTTGAGCTGACGCTCCAAGATATATTCGCGACCTGAGAAATCGGGTTGGAAATCACCATCCTTGCCATTCTGTGCCGCCACTCGGTTTTCGCGTTCCAGCAATTGGAGACCCATATACGCAGCTCCAAGGTCGCCTGAAACACAAATCAGGTCAGTAGGCTGTGCTCCCGTGCGATACACAATCTCATCGCTCGAAGCCTCGCCCAGGCAGGTGATGCTAATCACCAAACCTGTTACAGAAGCCGATGTATCGCCACCCACGAGATCTACACCATAAATCTCGCAAGCCAAACGAATGCCCGAATAGAGCTCCTCGATATGTTCAACAGTGAATCGGCTCGAAACTCCGAGGCTCACAGTTATCTGCTTCGGGGTGCCGTTCATTGCATAAACATCGCTGAAATTCACAACCGCAGCTTTATAACCCAGATGCTTCAAAGGCACATAACGAAGATCGAAATGAATTCCTTCCAACAACAAATCCGTGGTTACGAGAGTCTCCTTGTCGCCGAAATTCAACACGGCGGCATCATCGCCCACTCCTCGCTTAGTGCCTGGGTTCTTGATCGGGAAGTCCTTAGTTAACTTCTCGATCAAGCCAAACTCACCGAGATTAGATATCTCTGTCTGCTCACTCATAGTATTAATTGAGTTTTAACAGTGATGCAGAATCAATAGAATGCGAAAATACAAATTATATCTAATTAGTAATCAGATATCATATTTACACAAATCTTATCAAAACCTTAATTCTGCAACACCCTCATTAAAGAGTCTTAAAAAATTATCAGAAACTTTAGTATTGTAACCGATTAGATACGCTCAAGCATAGCCTTAACCAAAGCCTTGATTGTGGGCTGAGCCTTAATAGCTGCCTTCTGCACCTCCTCGTGAGTCGGAACCTCCTTGATATCCTTACCACCAAGGTCGGTGATTACAGAGAGACCGAAGCAACGCATACCGGCATGGTTAGCAACGATTACCTCAGGTACGGTCGACATACCAACTGCGTCACCACCGATAACACGGAAATACTCATACTCAGCCGGAGTTTCGAATGTCGGGCCAGTTGTACCAACATAAACACCATGCATCAAACGCATGCCCTGCTCCTTGGCCACAGCATCGGCAACTGCGATCAGAGCCTCTGAATAAGGTTCGGTCATTGCCGGGAAACGAGGACCGAGCTCCTCATAGTTCTTGCCGCGCAAAGGATTCTCGGGGAAGAGATTGATATGATCTGTGATCACCATTACATCGCCCACCATGAACTCCTTGTTCATACCGCCGGCTGCATTACTTACAAACAGAGTGTCAACACCGAGCTGCTTCATGACGCGAACGGGGAAAGTTACCTGCTTCATGCCGTATCCCTCATAGTAGTGGAAACGACCCTGCATAGCCATAACATACTTTCCGCCAAGATTACCGAAAATCAACTTGCCTGAGTGACCCTCAACAGTCGAAACGGGGAAGTTCGGAATGATATGATAGTCAAGTTCCTTAAGAACCTCCATCTCTTCAACCAACACGCCCAAACCTGTACCAAGAATGATACCAATTGTCGGAATCTCTTTCACTTCAGCCTTGATAAACTCAGCTGTCTCCTTTATCATCTGCAAATAATCTTTTTCCATATCTTATTTTAAATTATATATTTTCAAATTTAACGCATCTTTAATTTAAACACAAAATGCACGGGGCTCATAAATGAGCCTACACTCGACACAAAGCCGCCGAACCTTGCTACCGAACCTTGGCGCCTATTTGGGGGTTTCGGGCTTTTGGGGCTCTGGGCTCGGGCTTTTGGGGCTCTGGGCTCGAGCTTTTGGGGCTCCGGGCTTTTGGGGCTCCGAGCTTTCGGGGCGGAACTCTGCCACCCACTCGCCGCAGACATTCGCGCAGAACACCCCACTCGAATGTGTGGCTAATAGTATAACACTTTAGAAGCCAAAACGCTATACAGAGAGTGCTTTTTTAAGGTCTGTTATAAAATCTGTATTCTCGAGAGCCGATTCCATCGATACGCCTATCGGCAGATAGTATGTTATCTTTTTCAGCTCGTTCGGATAATACGGGTTATATTGTAGCCTTATGGCATCTTTTTCTGTTGTAACAATAATTTTGCGCTCACCTTTCATCGCATTGAATCGCTCTTCGATCTCCATAAGGTCGCGTCGATCAAAATTATGATGGTCGGGGAAATGGAACACCTTTAGCTTGCACGCAAATTTTCTAAAGTAACGCACAAAGTATCTTGGGTTGGCAATTCCTGTCAGCAACAACACCGAATCGTGCGATGTCAAACTTCCCAAGTTGGCCATATAGGGCGAATCTTCAGGAAACACCGGCATCAGACCGCCATAGTTATAGTGCGAGAAATAAAGATTCTGAAATGGCATCAAATCAAGTTTCTTTGCCACCAAACGGTAATCGATAGGAGTTAAACCTCCCGGACACTTTGTTACAATCACCATATCGGCCCTGTTGATCTGATGCGCACTTTCGCGCAGTCGCCCCAACGGCAATAGCTTATCTTCATATATAGGACGGTGATAGTCCATCAACACAATCGATACCTTTGGCTTAACATATCGATGCTGAAATCCATCATCAAGCAGAATCAATTCAAGATTGGGATAAGCCTTCATCAACTCTCTGATACCTTCACGACGGCTTTCACAGACAGCCACCTTGACACGATTCCCAAGCTTATGATACATCTGCAATGGTTCATCGCCCACGCTATCGGGAGTGCTCTGTGCATTAGCAATCAGAAAACCTTTCGTCTTCCGTTTGTATCCCCGACTCAGGATAGCAGTGTTATAGCTCGAGGCCAACATCTCTGCAATATACTCGGTGTGAGGCGTCTTGCCTGTTCCGCCAACCGAGATGTTACCCACACTTACGATAGGGATTTTATAACTTTCCTGCGGCAACAGTTTGTTATCGAACATCCAGTTACGCACAGTCGTAATCATACCGTAAATCCACGACAACGGCGTCAGCAAAATCCTCAGTATCTTATTGGCTGTGATCATGACCTTCTCAATTTAATGTAATTACCATATATTCAGGCATACGCGCCACCACATGATTGCGGGGCACCATGCGCTTCATCATCCACAAAGCGAAATGCGACAAATCGGGCTGAGCATCCTCCGACAGGCTCTTCGACACCTGGAGTGCCTCGGTCGGCAACCAGTCCCACACCGACGGTTCATACTGCGGATAGGCAGCAACGTCGTAATTCTCGCACTTTGCTTTCTTGGCTGTCCACTCAACGGCATCCTGAAGTGAGCCCAACTTATCGACCAATCCAAGCTTTTCGGCCGCCATTGCACTCCAAACGCGACCTTCGGCCAATCGAAGCACATCGGCACGTTTCATCTTGCGGCCCTCGGCCACACGGTTCACGAACTGATCGTAGCCGCGATTCACACTTGCCTGAATCAACTCCTTCTGCTTCGGAGTCAGCGGACGATAAGGTACCTGTACATTCACATCCGGATTCGTAGATACAGACGCGGTGGCTACTCCCAACTTATCCAACAGCTTTGAATAGTTGGGAATTAAACCAAAGATGCCGATTGAGCCCGTCACTGTCAACGGATCAGCAAATATCATATTAGCCTTTGCCGATATCCAATATCCTCCCGATGCGGCATAATCGCCCATCGATACGGCAAGCGGCTTTCCTTTCGACATAAAGTAATCTAATGCGTCACCAATCTGCTGGCTTCCGAACACCGAACCGCCCGGCGAATTGACGCGCAACACCATACCCTTCACATCCTCATTGTCGGCCAAATCGGTAATGATAGGCACCAACGTTTCATAATTGATGGCATTAGTTCCGCCATCAACAATTTCACCTTCGGCATAGAGAACTGCTATCTGACGCTTAGCTGTGTAAGATGTAAACAGCGAGCTCGATGCAGCCAATGTCTCGGGCGCAACATAATTCAAATCCTCCTTCTCCACGCCGACATAGTCGGCAATTTTCTCATCGACTTGACGCTCATACAGCAATCCGTCGACCAATCCATTCTTCTCCACTTTCGTTGGCTCATCGATAGCCAAACCGGCATTAACCAAATCATTCAGTTTAGCCGGAGTTACAGACTTTCTGCTCTCGCCCACTTCGTTTCGAATACGTGCCCACATCTGCGTGAAAAGTGTATCGAGTTGAGCGCGTGCGGGTTCGCTCATCGTGGTCTGAGTATAAGGCTCTACGGCCGATTTATACGTACCAACCTTAACCACTTCGAACTCCACTCCCACTTTATCGAAGAGACCCTTCAGATAGAGCGACTGCGAGCCAAGACCCGTGATTGAAATCGAACCGCCAGGGTTAAGCCACACCTTATCGGCCGCCGATGCAACCAAGTAGGTGCCTAAAGTAAAATTATCACCATATGCATAAACCTTCTTACCGCTGGCTTTAAACTCAAGCACCGCATCGCGCAGGGCATTAAATGTTGCCGGACCCGCCGACGGATTCTTACATTTAATATATAACGCATCGATCGAGCTGTTGTTTGCGGCCTGCTTCAAACCCTCCACCATCAGATTCAAGGCACGAGGCTTCTCTATCTCGCCCTGAGCAATCTGCAACGGCGACAAAGATGTTGCAGTCTCGGTCTCTGATATCACACCGTCCAAGTCAAGTACAAGTACACTATGTTTCGATACAACCGACACATCCGTACCGAAGTCAAACTTCGCCACCAATGCCACTGCTACGACTACGATGGCCAGCAATACACTCGCCATTGCAATCCAGGTGCCTACGAACGATGACAGTACGTTCAGAAAGAATTTCTTTAGCATATTGATCTAAATTTTGTTGAGTCTCAGACTCTTACTCTCTATGCATAGGAAGCAAAAATATGCCCTAACGACAGAAGATATACAAATGTAGACTGTTCCGACGGTCGAATCGACCATCGGAACAGATCTAAAATTCTATTATGAATTAACCACCTCAGTGATTACAGCCTTGATTGAATCGGCCAACTCATCGGCCTTAGCCATGGTTGAAGCCTCGCTGTAGATTCGGATAATCGGCTCGGTGTTCGACTTGCGAAGGTGTACCCAGCAATCGGCAAAATCAATCTTTACACCGTCGATATCGTTTACCTCCTCGTTCGAGAAACGCTCCTTAACGGCCTCAAGAATCTTGTCGACATCAATCTCCGGAGTCAGCTCAATCTTATTCTTTGCAATTGCATACTGCGGAAGCTCAGCCTTGATTTCGCTTACCTTCTTGCCGCTCTTAGCCATCAAAGTCAAGAAGAGAGCAACACCTACCAAGGCATCGCGGCCGTAGTGAAGTTCCGGATAGATGATTCCACCGTTGCCCTCGCCACCGATGATGGCATTTGTAGCCTTCATCTTAGCAACAACGTTCACTTCGCCTACTGCTGAAGCGTTGTAGTCGCAACCATGCTTGCGAGTCACGTCGCGCAAACCACGCGAGCTGCTGAGGTTTGAAACTGTTGCACCGGGAGTGTGTTCCAAAACATAATCGGCGATAGCCACCAATGTGTTCTCCTCTACGAACATCTCGCCATCCTCCATCACGATTGCCAAGCGGTCAACGTCCGGATCCACAACAAAACCTACATCAGCCTTGGCTGTGCGCATTGTTTCTGAAATTCCGGTCAAATTCTCGGGCAGCGGCTCGGGAGTGTGTGCAAACTTACCTGTAGCCTCACAGTTGAGTTCAATTACATTCTTTACACCAAGGCTGCGGAGCAATGCCGGGATTACCTCACCACCGATAGAGTTGATACCATCTACGGCTACAGTGAAATCCTTAGCTGCGATAGCCTCGCAATCAACCAACTGAAGATTCTTCACCATCTCGATGTGACGCTGAGCCCAAGTCTCGTTCTTGTACTCCTTGCCCAAACCGAACACCTCAGTGAAGCTGTAAGCATCCTCCTCTGCACGGCGGATAACCTCCTTACCCTCACAATCGTTGAAGAACTCACCGCGGCTGTTGAGCAATTTCAATGCATTCCACTGCACCGGGTTGTGGCTTGCTGTGATGATGATACCTCCACATGCATTTTCGCCCGTTACGGCTACCTCGGTTGTCGGAGTTGAAGCCATGCCGATATTGATTACATCGAAGCCCATCGACATCAATGTGCCCACAACAAGATTCTCTACCATCTTACCCGACAAACGAGCATCACGACCAACCACGATTGTGTTGCTTGTGCCCTGATACGTGTCGCGAATAAGCGATGCGTATGCTGCTGTGAATTTCACTACGTCGACGGCGCTGAGACCCTCACCCGGACGGCCTCCGATTGTGCCGCGAATACCAGAAATGGATTTGATTAATGACATAATTTTATAGCGTATTTATTGATTCTTCTGTATTTTATTTTTGCAGCTTTCTTTTTCAAGATTAACCTTCCTGCATTAAGGTTTTAATATTCTGCTTTGAAATAGCGGATATTATAGAGATAAGGCACACAGTTCGTGATATCGTCGGTCATACCCATAGTCGACTTCACAAGGATATTCACCTCGCACTCATAGCCCAGATAATCGAGCGGCAACTGAAGTCCTTCGCCATACTGGGTGGTAGAAGTTAGATATTCGTTGCCATATACGAGGCTTGTCGAACCCATGCTCGGACCCATTGATTCTGAATTACCCTCCCATGCCGGCGCTTTGCCGCTATCGAAATAGGTCAGGATGTTCTGACGCATAAAACGGAAATATACACGGTCGCCCTTCTTGGGTCGAGATGTCTGATCGCCAAGACGAATCACCTGCATATATACCGATCCATCTTCATCCATCTTATAGAACGGTGCATCTGAGCCCGTCTTAAAATTCTTAATTCCTGAAGGCAAAGTGTCGGTCGGCACCTGCAAATTTATCTTCTGTTGTGCCATAAACCAATTCACTGCGCGCTCCTCATCCTTAAGCAATTCAGAGTAGCTCTTAGTCTCCTCCTGACACGATGCAAGCAACAATGCCGCCAATGGCAACAACATCACGAACGTTTTTTTTAATATCTTCATATCGTTAGGTTTTCTATAGTTCTTGAATTTTGAAGTTCAAATAGAGCCTCGCAATTCATATATTTTTGTTAATGTTCAGTTTCTCTGTTCTATTTTTTGCGCCCTAAATCAAGTTTCTCCATCCGCTTCGGAATATACTTATCGTAACGACGCATATTTTCGATCAACGTTTTGCGACATTCGGCCAATGTTCCGCAAAACTCCCCACCCGAGGCTTGACGATGACCGCCGCCGTTAAAAAGATCCGTACAAATCTCCGACACAGGGAAATCATACTTGCTTCGAGCCGAAACCTTGATACAATCCGGATCTTCACGCATAAAGATTGAATACACCATGCCGCGGATATTCAAAGGCTCATTCACTAAACCCTCCGTATCCCCTTTTTCGTATCCAAATCGATCTAATTCATCGCGACCGAGCGTAATCAATGCGCATCGACTCTCGGGGAAAATTTCCAGCTTTTCGCTCAATGCGTACGACCGCAGCTTAAGGCTGTCGAAACTGCAAGCATTGATACACTCCTCTATGATGCGCTGTTTGTCGGCGCCCTTCTCCAAGAGCTTCATCAAGATTTCATAAATATCCGGGCTCTGGCAATTAACCATAAAGTTACGTGTATCGGTAATCAAACCTGTCAGCAAACATGTTGCGGCATCGGTGTTTAATTCCGAATAAAGCCCGCATGCCGCGATTACGCGAAACGCCAGTTCACAAGTCGACGACATCTGCGGATAAGAGAACTTCACATCAACATCCATGTCGGGAAATTGATGATGATCGATTAAAACCTTATGTCCTTTAGCACCCTGAATCAACGGGGCAAGATGATCTTGACGAGACGCCGTATTGAAATCGCAACATATAATCAAATCGCAATCCTCAACGAGGCGCGTGCAATAAGGATCGTGGCGGGTATAAACCGCAATATCATTAAACGATGGAAGGAATTTCAACGAGCGCGGCGGCAGATCGGGCATCACTACCGATGCCTCTTTGCCCAGATGGCGAAGAAGGTGCCAAAGACCGAGCGTACTACCCACTGCATCACCATCCGGATGCACATGACCAGTCAACACGATTTTCTCGCTTTGCTCTAACAGCGCCATAAAACGCTTGATATCCTCTTTATCTAATATCTTTTCCACAAACATTCTTCTTAACAATCTGCAAATATAGCAATTTATTTGCAAACATCAGCACATCTCACACTTTTTTCACTTTTTTTCACCAACTGAAAGCATTGATATTGTTTAAAGTGTTTCATAATTTTGGGAGATTGCCACTGATGAGCTGGGCCATTGTCACCTTGGCCGGGTCATAGCCGCGACGGCGAATATAGTCGTCGGCCGTCACAGCCTTGTGCTGACGTTCATCGAAAGCGCGTTCACGTTCCGCGCGTTCCGCATCGCGTTGACGTCGCAACTCAGCCTCGGTCGGCACTACCCGTTTCGGCTTGGCCGGTTCAGACTCCGCGACACGCGCCGCCGCCCCCTCTTTTTTCTCCAATCTCTTTGCCGTATACCGTTCGGTGGTGCGCATCTGGATGTCGAGCCAGCGCGAAAAATGACGGCGTGCGTCAGTGATTGAGCCGTTGTGATCTTTCTGTTCGCGCAAACAGTGCAGACGAAAGTCCTCGTCAAGAAGCCGCACTATCTCCTGGAGCGGACACTGATAATGATTAGCAAAAAGCGTAAGCCATTCTTTATCATCCTTCATTGATTCAATTCTAAAATCTAAATTTAAAAAATTATAATTTAAATTCTTCTCTGACGATGATGACGGCGATGACACTCGAGAAACCTGCGGTTCTTCCTTGTTTTCTTCGATTTCGTTCTCTTTTCTTTTATTATTATTTATTCTTATTAGATTTAATTTATTTTTATTTTCTTTTCTTTGTGGCATTACTGCAACATCCGAAGCTGTTTCTGCAGAATCAACCTCTATTTCCTCAGTGTTATTGTCGCAACCAAGCAGGTTATAGCGGTCAATAACGCTCTTTCGGCGGGCCTGATGTGCTATTTCGAGGTATTGTTGTTGCAACGAAGCGGAAGTAAGAACATTGCAAGTGCGAAACAAAGTTGGTTCGAAGAGACCAAGTTCAACGCAATATTCAACTACACGTTGCACTGTCTCCTCCGGAAGACAGGTACATTCGGCGATATCGTAGCAATAGTCCTCGTCCCACTCCATAAAGTAGCCATCGCGGAAGATGTAACAAAGGAGCAGAAGGTGTACGTGGGCGGCTTCAGCGCCGAGATTGCGAATCATTCGACGCAATTTGCGGTCGGAATAGGTGTCTACCGAGAATGGAAAGTAGTCGAGTCCTGTCTTAATGGGTCGTGCCATAGTCAAAAATGTTTATTAGTAAATTATGAAGTGAAACTTAATGCCAATTATGCTACAGTAACCTTGATTATTGAAGTTGTAACTCATCGACACTGCGAAATTACTATACATTTCTTCCACAAAAATCATATCCGTTGACTTATCAACTACAAACTTTCTCATCCCCATTTTTTAAGGAGCGCTAATCTTGCATAAATCAAATCTTAATAGTAAATTTGCGACAACTATAAATATTAACCTATATTCAGAAAATATTAACCTATATTCAGACTAACCATGGAAGAGAAGACCAGAATTAGAGCAAAGAGCAAACGACTACGTGTCACATTTCCCAATATGCAATCGATATGCTTTAGTCGCTCTACCGACACCATGATAGAAGCATTTAAACTTATAGGCTCCGAGCATTTTGAATCTATTCCATTAGAACTGTCTCATTTCCCTCTTTTGTCGCGCGAGAATTACCCCCAGTTCAAAGGCTATATGAAGGAGGTGTGCGATGGATGGTATATCAATACGCAATCTGATACGGAGCAGAAGTATCTGCAATTGCGATCCATCAGCGATATGCTGAACCTTGGGTTAATTATTGAACTGGGCGAAGATCTTGATATAACCGGTAAGCCTGAAAAGAAAGCATATAAAACTCGCAAGGAGAAATTGGAGGTGCGCTTCCCGGACGGAGAAGTAAAAACGGGCCACAACTCTTGCGAAACATTTCTTGAATGCCTAAAAAAGATTGGTATTCCAAATCTCGCATCCAAGCAATTAGGGTGGCACAACCGACCACTCTTTTCGCGCACAAAGACAGCATTCCACGATACTCAAATCGATCAGAATTGGTGGGTATCAGCGCCCGGATCTACTAAAGATCGCGCAAAGCTGTTGCGAGTCATCGACATAGTTATGAAGCTAAATCTGGAGGTGAACATCATCTAACTACGCATACACATACCGCATACATATGCCGCATGCCTATATTGATAAGCGCGTGCGGCACTTTTTTTCGATTTGCAGTCTATTAATAAAGAACGATAGGCGCGTTTTCTCCCATGTATGGCAGCGCCCGCACAGTGTTATAGTCTATAAATTCCATGGCCTCTTCTTGCTCCATCCCCTCCTCTATAAGACTCGCCACCATTAACGAATAACTATAAACGGCTTGACCATGATTAGAAACACCCACAAAAGCCGTTGCGAAATCCGGATTCTCGAACACTACCGATTCTTCATAACCGGCATCACATAAAATCTCTTTAATCTCATCTAACGTGCGAATCGGAGTCTCGGCCAATGAAAAGAACTGCGACAAACTTAAATGAAAATAGGAGGCGAGTTTTGAGATTATCCCCAACGACGGATTACGACGATTATTCTCGATATCACTCAGATAACGACGATCGACGCCTGCCTCCAAAGCCAAGCGTTCCTGCGATAACTTTACGCCTTTGCGCAATCTTACTATCAAATCTCCTATTTCTATTTTGCATTCCTCCATTCTTACAAAATTATAGCAACCACCTTAATTTCACAACGGCCAATAGTGCACAACTCCAAAATAGAAAATAAAAACACTAAATTTCACATCTTATTTGCAGATTAACGATATTTTGTATAATTTTGCGAAGAGGAGACGGCTTATTCCAATTGAAGTTGTTTAAACATCATTACAAGCCAACAAACTATTGTCGTTTCATTAATTTCCATCATAATCTACGAATCAATTAAACTGCATTTATGAAACATATTATTTATCTTCTTTTAGTGGTAATGGCAATGTCGATGACATCATGCGCCACAATCCTCACCCCCGACGGGCAACAAATCACATTCATTGCCCCTCCCAAAACGCGCATCTACGATGGCGGCAAATTGATTGCCCGCACCAATAAAGATGGAGTCGCATTTGCCAACATAGATAAGAAATTACATTCCAAGACCTTGGTTGCCGAAAAGGCAGGATTTCAAACAACCCCCTTCGAACTTTCCGCCACCTTTAACTATGTTTCGCTGGGTAATCTCATAATTGGCGGCGGAATTGGTTTTGGGGTAGACTTACTGACCGGTAAGATTTGCAAGTGGAAAGACAACATCATCGAAATTAAACTATTCCCCGACCGAGCCGGTTTTGCCATCGCCCAAGGCAAGGATAGCATACTCCTTCCTAACGACGACGAAAATGACGACGATCAAGAAGATGATGATGTATGATATATGATATATGATATATGATATATGATATATGATATATGAGGCAGTAAGATTCTACATATCTTACTGCCTTATTCTTTTTTACCTACTTAATACTTACTACTTACTACTTATTACTTATTACTTACGACTACTTATTACTTATTACTTACTACTTACTACTTACTACCTTCTACTTATTACTTCATCTTCGCACCCTCACTGCTGCGGGAGATTTGAATAAACGGAGTTTTTTCGTTAATTTTGCAGTCTAATTAAATTTAATCATGAAACCATTGCATTCTAAAGAGGAGAAACTTCGCGCATTCGGCGACTTTCTCGATGTACTCGATACACTGCGCGAGCGTTGCCCATGGGACGCCAAGCAAACCAATCAATCATTACGTCCAAACACCATCGAAGAGGTGTTTGAACTCTGCGATGCTCTCATCGACGAAGACACCCCCAATATTCGTAAGGAGCTGGGCGATGTGCTTTTACATGTTGCTTTCTATTCACGCATCGGCGAAGAGAAGGGCGAATTCGATATCGTAGACGTATGCGATTCTTTGGTCGAAAAACTTAAGTATCGTCACCCCCACATCTACGGCAACATCCAAGCCGACACGGCCGAAGAGGTGGTGCGCAATTGGGAACAGATCAAACTCACCGAAAAGAAGGGTAACAAGACTGTTTTGGGTGGTGTGCCAAAATCTTTGCCATCGCTGATTAAAGCAAACCGTATCCAGGAGAAGGCCCGCAATGTAGGCTTTGATTGGGAGGAACCTCAGCAGGTATGGCAGAAGGTTAAAGAGGAGATTTCGGAGGTTGAAGCCGAGATTGCCAACCAAGATCAGGCTGCACTTGAGGGTGAGTTCGGCGACCTTCTCTTTGCTGTGGTGAATGCCGCACGCCTTTATGGTGTCGACCCCGACAATGCGTTGGAGCGCACTAACAAGAAATTCATTGCCCGTTTCAACTATCTGGAGCAACGTGCCGCAGAGATGGGTAAACCGCTGAAGGAGATGACACTTGCGGAGATGGACGAAATCTGGAACGAAGCCAAATCCAAAGCTCTATAAATGATACTTTGCATTACTGAGAAACCAAGCGTTGGGCGCGACATAGCCCGCATCTTGGGTGCCAATCAACAGCGACAGGGATATTACGAAGGCAACGGTTACTGCGTAACTTGGACCTTCGGACATCTTTGCACGCTAAAGGAGCCTGCCGACTACTATCCCGGATGGAAGCCTTGGTCGCTTTCGGCACTCCCAATGATTCCGCCCAAGTTCGGCATCAAAGTCATTCCCCAAGAGAGCATTAAACGTCAGTTCGAAACCATCAAAACACTCATTGAACAGTGCGACGAGGTTATAAACTGCGGTGATGCCGGTCAGGAGGGTGAATTGATTCAGCGCTGGGTGATGCAGAAAGCTGGGTGCAACAAACCGATTAAGCGACTTTGGATTAGCTCATTGACCGACGAATCGATACGCGAAGGCTTCGAACACCTTCGCACACATCAAGATTTGGAACCGCTCTATACCGCGGGTCTCTGCCGCGCCATAGGCGACTGGATTTTAGGTCTCAACGCTACACGCCTCTATACATTGAAATATGCCACTGGTCGTGGCGAAGTCCTGTCGATTGGCCGCGTGCAAACTCCAACATTGGCTTTGGTAGTGAACCGACAGTTGGAAATCGACAACTTTGTTCCCAAAGATACATGGGAGCTGAAAACTGTTTACCGCGACACTCTCTTTCACTCGGCACTCAAACCCTTCGACACCGAAGCAGATGGCCAGAAGTTGGTAGAGGATGTGGCGCAATATCCCTTTACAGTCAAGAACGTTGAGAAAAAGAAGGGGAAAGAGGCCCCTCCTCGACTCTTCGACTTGACGTCGCTTCAGGTGGAATGCAATCGCAAATACGGCATGGGTGCCGACGCAACGTTACGCGCCATCCAGTCGCTCTACGAGAAGAAACTCACCACCTACCCGCGCGTCGATACAACCTTCCTTACCGACGACATGTATGGCAAGTGCAAAATGATACTCAACGGATTGCACAACTATCAAGATCTGCTGTTACCCCTACGCGGGCAGAAATTGAAAAAGAGCAAAAAGGTATTTGACAATTCCAAAGTCACCGACCACCACGCCATTATTCCCACCGGACAGCCCGTACCGCCATCGCTCACACCCGAGGAACGTAACGTATTCGACACCGTGGCTCTTCGCTTCATCAGTGTCTTCTATCCCGACTGCATCTTCGAACAGACCGTTGTGAATGGCGAGGCAGGTAAATATAAATTTAAAACAACGGGCCGCGTAATTCTCGATGCCGGGTGGAAGGCCGTATACCAGAGCCGCTCCAACCAACAACAAAACACATCTGAGCCCGACGATGACAAGCGCGACGACGACACTGCTACCCTCCCCCTCTTTACGGTGGGTGAAAGTGGTCCGCATGCTCCGAAACTGATGAAGAAGACGAGCCAGCCGCCGAAATACTACACCGAGGGTACGTTGCTAAAGGCTATGGAAACAGCCGGGGCGACGGTCGAAGATGAGGAATTGCGCGATGCACTCAAGGCCAACGGCATCGGACGCCCGTCAACACGCGCAGCCATAATCGAAATTCTTTATAAACGCGACTACATACGCAAAGAGCGCAAGTCCATTCGTGCCACGCAAGCCGGCATCGACCTCATCTCGCTGATTCAGGAGGAATTACTGAAGAGTGCGAAGCTCACAGGTATCTGGGAGGGACGCCTGCGTCAAATAGAGAAAGGGGAATACAGCGCCGCTGAATTTATTGCGCAACAGAAACAAATGATCAGTGAGATTGTTTATTCAGTAATGACCGACGGCTCGAATCGCCGTATACAAACGGCTCAGAATCAAGAGAAACCCGCCGAATCCAAGAAACCAAAACGCAAAAAGCGAGAAGCGGGAAAGGATGCATGATTTATGATTTATGATTTATGGATAGGAATTTAATGATACAATATACGGTGGTGGCGGTTATCATTATGATAGCCGTAGTAGTGGTAGTGTATAATTTTTTCCGCCAATGCAAAAAAAAAGGAGGCAGCGGTTGTTGCGGCTGCTCCCTTCATGATACTTGCTCTAAGGCCAAACGCTAATTTGCTCAGCGTTTGGCCTTTGTTTTTTCATCTTTATCATCAATCTACTTTGCTGTTCGCTTTGCGCATTATCTGCCATGAGTTGACTATGTTCTGCCATGCAATATAGGCCGCCGGCGCAACGGAGGCAATTGGCGTCATATATGTCATGGCCAGCCAAACTGCCAATACGGTATTCTTTTGTCCAAGACTTTGACCAAACGACACGCGATCGTTATACTTTCCACCCAGCCTGCGACCCAAAAAGAACTGCAACAGACAGACTCCCAACGATCCCAACACCAACGCTATGATGGTCGGTATTTGTGTATCATCCCAATTCTTAATAGTAAAGCTGACGCAGTTTCCTACAATAATAAAGAGCGATACAGCCCAAAGATAGAAAGATAACTGCTGATGTTGCATAATGGTCTGATGCAATTTCGGAGTCAACCAACGCATCACCAAAGCCAGAGCCAACGGACATATCAATAGCGGAAATACCTTCGAGCATATTATCAAAGCCGATTGCAAAAGAGTGATCTGATGATTGTCGCCTATGGCTGCCAATACAACCGGTCCGACAGCCGCCACCACTGCATTGCACAACAACGAATAGGTGGCAACGAACGAAATCCGCCCGCCCAACATGGCCGTAATCACCGGGGCGGCTGTTGCAGTCGGAATAAATATGCAGATAAATAGCCCCTCGCCCAATACATGATTAAATGGAGCCAGCAATGCATAGACAATTGCCGACAACCCTAATTGCACGCCAAGCAACAGAAGATGTTCGCGCTTAGGCTTGAAATCTTTGACCTCCAGCTTACAATAAGTCACGAACAGCATCGTAAAAATCAGAAATGGCGAGAGGAACGATAAATATCCCAACCATTTATAGAACACCGCCCCACCAATCATGGCAATTGGGAGCATTGCCGTTTTCATCTGTTGCCTTGTCATAGTATTTATATTGAAGTTATGGTGTTGTTTAAACAACTTCTTGAACGTCTATCAAAGAAGAATCAAATCGTGGTCATGTTTTCGATCAATGCGCGAACACATGTAAATGTGCGCTCGGGAGCTTTGTCCCAAAAACCTTCGTATTGCGATATATTTTCGGCCTCGCCCGGAGTGTCGCTCATAACACGCACAATTGCGAATGGCACGCCCATCATGGTGCAGGTCTGACCAATCGATGCCGACTCCATATCAACCGCCACAGCTTCAGGGAAATTAGCATGAATTTCAGCCACCTCCTCAGCTTTGCTTATAAACTTGTCGCCACTGCAGATCAATCCTTGATGCACATCTTCGCGATTGGCAAAGAGCTCCGACGCCTTTGCAAGAACCACATTCGAGGGGAGAAGAAATTGCGGATAACCATCGGCTGCACCCGGCTCTGTGCCAGGTCCGCACCATACATCGTGGTAGGCTACGCGATCGGCAATCAAAACGTCGCCAATTCCCAATCGACCGCCGACACCTCCGGCCACGCCCGAATTGATAACCAAATCAGGATGCAACGCATCAATCAGTCGATAAGTATTGAGAGCTGAATTCACCTTTCCGATGCCACACTGACCGGCAATAACCTCATTCCCTCCAATCATGCCACGATGATAAGTCACACCGCCAATCTCAAACTTTTCGGCATCGGGCATCTGATTCAGAATCAACTTCAACTCCTTCCCCATCGCTGCCAATATCGCAATTTTCATAATTTATCTCCTTTATTTAGATTTTTAAACAATTAATTTTAGTAATTTGTTACAAAATTAGTTAAATTTGCGGAGTTAACCACAATAAACACCCCAAGAAAACCGTGAAAGATATGAGAAAGATAAAAATTTGGTATGACAACCCCTCGACAAATCAGCTCGACGAGGTGGTCGAAACTCTACGGCGGGGAGAGATAGCCATCATCCCCACAGATTCACTCTACGCCATTTGTTGCGACGCATTGAATCCCAAAGCCATCGATCGCATATGCCGCATCAAGGGTCTGAATCCCGAAAAGAATAACCTTTCAATTATCTGTAGCGACATCTCGATGGCTGCGGAATATTCACATTTCGACAATCGAGATTTCCGTTTAATTCGAGATAATACGCCCGGGGCGTTTACCTTCCTGGTTAGGTCGGCTTCTAATCTGCCTCGCGCATTCAAGAATCGGAAGACGGTGGGTATTCGTATCCCCGCCTGCGAAACTGCCCGACAGATTGCCGAACGCTTAGGGAATCCTCTCATGACCACCTCAATTGAGTTCGATGAAGATGACTATGCCCGCAATCCGGAATTGATAGCGGAGAACTATGAGGATCAAGTTGATCTGATGGTGGAGGGTGAAGATGGTGGCACACAGCCGTCGACGATTGTCGACCTCACCGGCTCCGAGCCCGAAATTCTGCGTCAGGGCGCGGCCGAACTCGAGTTATAGGTATCGTTTTTAAAATCAGTATAATCAGTATAATAACTACATTGATTACAAATATAAAGTTGTTTAACAACTTCTTATAATTAAAATCGTATGGATAGCAAACTTGCATTAAACAAGAATCATCTTGTAAATTGGCTTAACAAGCCGGCTGCGGATTTTACCAAATCCGACATCATATCATATATCGTAGAGAACGATATTCAGATGGTAAACTTTATGTATCCCGCTGCCGATGGCCGTCTTAAGACTCTTAATTTTGTCATCACAGATCTGAATTATCTTGAGACTATTTTGACTTTGGGCGAACGCGTGGATGGTTCTTCGCTTTTCCCCTTCATCTCTGCCGGAAGCAGCGACCTCTATGTTCTGCCTCGTTTCCGCACAGCGTTCCTCGATCCGTTCGCACCGATTCCGACCGTTACTATGCTCTGCTCATTCTTCGATAAGGATGGCAACCCGCTGGCAAGTGCACCCGAACAGACTTTGGCTAAAGCTTGCCGTGCATTTACCGAGGCTACAGGACTGAAGTTCCAGTGCATGGGCGAGTTGGAGTATTATGTTATTCAACCCGACAACGGTATGTTCCCGGCCGTAGATCAGAAAGGTTATCATGAGTCTGCACCCTTTGCCAAGGCTAATGATTTCCGCACAAAGTGTATGTTGGCCATTGCTCAGATTGGCGGTCACATCAAGTATGGACACTCGGAGGTTGGTAACTTCACTCTCGACGGCAAGATTTATGAGCAAAACGAAATTGAGTTTATCCCCGTTGATGCCGAGCAGGCTGCCGACGAGCTGATGCTGGCTAAGTGGGCTATCCGCAACCTGGCACTCCGCGAGGGCTTGGACGTAACATTTGCTCCGAAGATCACCACAGGCAAAGCCGGCTCTGGCTTGCATGTTCATATGCGCTTTGTTGACGCTGCCACAGGCGAAAACCGCATGCTCGACGACAATCGCAAGCTGAGCGACGATGCTCGCCGCGGCATCGCAGGCTTGATGAAGCTTGCCCCGGCGTTGACTGCTTTCGGCAATACAAATCCGACATCTTATTTCCGTCTCGTGCCGCATCAGGAAGCTCCCACAAACGTATGCTGGGGCGATCGCAACCGTTCGGTATTGGTACGCGTTCCGTTAGGCTGGACTGCAGACCGCGATATGTCGGCCGTGCTGAATGGCGAAGACTCAACTGCAATGGCATCACATATCAATCCGCGCGACAAACAAACCATCGAGATCCGCAATGCCGACGGCTCGGCCGACATCTATCAGCTCTTGGCTGGTATCGCAGTGGCTGTTCGTCATGGCTTCCAGAGCCCCGATGCACTCGATGTTGCCAACCGCACTTATGTCGATGTTAACATTCATAGCGAAGAAAATGCAGATAAATTAAAAGAATTGAGCTGTCTCGCCGTTAATACTTATGAGTCGGCCGAGAAACTCGACGAGAAACGTGCCATTTTCGAGGAGAACGACGTGTTCGAGCCCGCCATGATCGACGGTATCGTTAAACGACTCAAAAGCTATGACGTCGAAGAGGCGCAACGCGCTCTCAACGACCCGAAACTTATGAAGGAACTCGTGGACCGCTATTTCCATTGCGGCTAACAACACGTTCCGCAACGAAAGGAGACCCACACACTGAAACGTTTTATTACTCTGATAATAGGTGTCGCAATTGCGATATCAGCGATAAAGGCCGGGAATGTAAAAATTTCCGGCCACATCTCTAATAACGAGAATAAGCCGGTGGAATTCGCCACAATTCGTGTGGCGAAAACCGCTCTCGGCACCAACTCCGGACTCACGGGCGACTACACATTGAGCGTAGCCGAACGTGATACGCTCGAACTCATCTTCTCATGCATCGGATACAAAACCGAGAAGCGAACTTTCATCAAGCCCAGTGGCCACCTGACCTGCAACATAAAACTCTCGCCCAACGACGTGGAGCTCAAAGAGTTTGAAGTGGTTGGATTCCGAAAGCAGGTGAATGGTATGCAAACTTTCGACACCGAGAGCATGAAGCTTTCGCCCGATGTGTCGGGTGGCAGCGTAGAGGCGTTAATCTCTACAATGCCGGGCGTGCATTCTTCGAACGAAATGAGCTCGCAGTATTCGGTGCGCGGCGGTTCGTTCGACGAAAACTCTGCCTATATCAACGGCATGGAGATCTATCGCCCTCAATTGTTGCGTTCAGGGCAACAAGAGGGTCTTTCGATTATCAATCCGAAGATGGTGGGCAACATCAAATTCTCATCGGGCGGATTCCCTGCCCGCTATGCCGACAAGATGTCGTCGGCGCTCGAAATTACCTATCGCGAACCTAAAGCGCTCGAGACAGCCGTCGACCTCTCTCTTATGGGCGGAAGCCTGACTGTCGGACAGAGCACCCAAAACTTCTCGCAGTTGCACGGTGTCCGCTTCAAAAAGAACAACTCCCTGCTCTCGTCGCTCGAGACTCGTGGGGAGTATGATCCTCTCTTCTTCGATTATCAAACCAACCTCACCTGGAACCCAACCAAGAAACTGACGTTCAATCTATTGGGGAATATTTCGGTGAACCACTACAACTTTGTGCCCCACACCCGCGAAACGAGTTTCGGCACACTTCAGGATGCAAAACACTTCAAAGTCTATTTCGACGGTGCCGAACGCGATCGGTTCGAAACCTTTGTTGGTGCCCTTTCCGCCACTTACCGACCGGACAAAAGTTCGGCATATTCGCTTGGTTTGTCGGGCTTTCATGCCAATGAATTGGTGAGCTATGACATTTCGGGCGAGTATTGGCTTAACCAAGCTGGTTCCGGCTCGGAAGGGATTGGCGGCGAGCTTGGTGTGGGCAAGTATATGGAGCATGCCCGCGATCGCCTCACGGCTCGCGTATTGAATCTCTTCTTTCGCGGTGAAAACCGAATTGACCATCATAAATTTAACTATGGCTGGAACATTCAGCGCGAAAATTTCCGCGACCGCAGCCGCGAATGGGAATGGCGCGACTCTGCCGGCTACTCGCTCCCCACACTGCCCGAGGGCGTTCATCTGATTTATAACCTGATTTCGAACCAAGATATCTCAACCACCCGCACGGCGGCCTATCTCGAAGATGCAGTGTGGTTCGAATCTGACTTCGCCCAGTTTGCCATCAACGCCGGTCTGCGAGCTTCCTACTGGAGCTTTAACCGCGAAACTCTACTCTCGCCCCGAGTTAATGTCAACATCACCCCGGAGAATAACGTGAACTGGGTGTTCCGTTTTGCCACCGGCGTCTACTACCAATCCCCCTTCTACAAGGAATTCCGCATCACGGAATCGGACAAAGATGGTAATCAGACAGTGAGTCTGAATCGCAATATTCGTTCACCGCGAAGCATTCAGCTAATTGGCGGAACCGACTATACGTTCCGAGCCATGGAGCGTCCGTTTAAAATAACCGGAGAACTATTCTATAAACATCTGTCGAACTTTATCTCGTATGAGTACGACAATCTGAAGGTGAATTATTCGGGCATCAACGACTCGAAGGGATATGCCGCAGGTGTCGACTTCAAACTCTTCGGTCAGTTTGTCGAGGGTACCGACTCATGGATTTCGGCATCGTTGATGAAGACCTCGCTCACGCTCGACGGACGCCGCGTTCCGCTGCCTACCGACCAACGATATCAGCTCAGCATGTACTTCACCGACTACTTTCCTCGCTATCCGAAGATGCGATTTGCACTGCGCGGCATCTTTGCCGACGGACTCACCATGACACCGCCTCACGTGAGTCGAAGCGAATCATGGTTTCGTGCCCCGGCCTACAAGCGAATCGACGTCGGTCTGACATACCTCCTCGTAGGCGGAGAGGAGAAAGGTGTACGCCCCTACGACTTTCGTCGCCACTTCAAAGAGATTACCATCGGCTTCGACTGCTTCAACCTATTGGACATTGCCAACGTAAGCAGCTACTACTGGGTAACGGATGTAAACAACATCCGATATGCCGTTCCAAACTATCTCACAAGCCGCCAATTCAATCTCCGACTCTCATTTGAACTCTAAAAATTTTGATTTATTCAACAAATTACTTAATTTTGTGAGAAGAAATAAAAAGAATTTAATAAATTAACCTTATGGCATCTAATAATGGAATTAAAAACCGCTTGATTGTGATGAACTTCCTTGAGTTCGCAATCTGGGGCTGTTATCTCGTATCAATGGGCATCTATCTCGGTTCAGTCGGACTTGGTGCCAACATCTTCTGGTTCTACACGGTTCAAGGACTCGTGTCGCTCTTCATGCCGGCTGTGGTCGGAATCGTTGCCGACAAGTGGATCCCGGCTCAGAAGATGCTCTCTATCTGCCAAGGTTTGGCAGGCGTTTTTATGCTTCTGGCCGGATGGTATTGCATCCAGTCGGGCGAGGCAGTTGATTTTGCTCCTCTTTTCACACTCTATACATTATCGGTGGCATTCTTTATGCCCACCATCGGACTCTCGAATTCAGTGGCATTCAATGCCCTGAACCAAGCCAAGATGGATACCGTTACGGCATTCCCGCCCATCCGCGTTTTCGGAACTGTCGGCTTCATCTGCGCAGAGTTGTTCGTTAACTTCACGGGCTTTCAAAGTTCGGCTTGGCAGTTCGTCAGCTCGGGCGTATTGAGCCTTGTGCTTATGATGTATGCGCTGACAATGCCTAAATGTCCGGTTAATCCCCAGTCGGGACAGTCGCTCTCAGAGACTCTCGGTTTGTCGGCATTTAAGCTCTTCAAGAGCCACACCATGGCAATCTTCTTCATCTTCTCAATGCTGCTTGGCGTATGTTTGCAGATCACAAACAGCTACGGCACAATGTACATCAACTCATTTAGCGAAATTGCAGAGTTTGCCAACACATGGGCTGCGAAGAACGCTACTGCCCTCACCGCCATCTCGCAGGCCAGCGAAGCTCTCTGCATCCTGCTCATCCCAGTATGCCTCCGCAAGCTCGGCATCAAGGGTGTAATGCTGATGGCAATGTTTGCCTGGGTACTCCGTTTCGGCTTCTTTGGCATCGGAAACACAGGCAGCGGTTTGGTATGGTTGGTACTCTCTTGCATCGTATACGGCGTGGCATTCGACTTCTTCAACGTTGCCGGCGGTCTCTTCGTGGATCAGCAAACCGACATCAAAATGCGCTCAAGCGCCCAGGGTTTGTTCATGATCATGACCAACGGTATCGGTGCCAGCGTAGGTACATTCCTCGCAGGCACAACGGTTGTCAATAAATTTGTGGATATGTCGGCCAACGCTTCAGCCGAAGCTAATATGATTGGATGGCAGACCTCTTGGATGATCTTTGCCGCATACGCTCTGGTTATCTCAATTCTATTTATCTTTATCTTCAAAACGCCGAAACACACAGCCGCCATCTCGTCGGCAACGGCCGAAGATATGAACCCCTCAGCTTAATGATTCGTTTTTATGCACCAGATATAGCAGTGACCTACACTCTACCCGAGGTGGAGTCAGGTCACTGTTGTCGCGTTCTTCGCCGCAAGGAGGGCGACACACTGCACGCCGTCGACGGTAAAGGAATGGCCTATGAGTGTCGCATCGTGGACGCAAATCCAAAATCTACTAAAGTAGAAATCATCAATAGTTTAGCCGAACCCCTTTATTGGTCAAATCAAATCACACTCGCCATCGCTCCGACAAAGAATATTGATCGCATGGAGTGGCTCGTGGAGAAGGCCATTGAGGTGGGCGTGAATCGCATCGTGTTCCTAAAATGCGACCACAGCGAACGTAAGGATGTAAAGATTGAACGAATTCTGAAAATTGCCGTCTCGGCTATGAAGCAGAGCATGAAGGCTGTTATGCCTGAAATCCCTGAGATGATGAAGTTCAAAGATTTCATTCAAAATGCACCCGCAGGTGCGAAATTCATGGGATACTGCTCGGATGAATTTGAACGCAAAAATTTCATTAATGAATACGTTCCAGGCCAGGACGTAACCATCCTCATCGGACCGGAAGGCGACTTCTCGCCCGCTGAAGTGCAAATGGCCGTCGATGCCGGTTTCGTACCCGTCACATTGGGCGAGATGCGTCTGCGCACCGAAACCGCCGCACTCTATGCCCTTTCGGCTACTCAAACCCTTAATCAATTAAAGAAAGTATGACAAACGACATAATTAAATACCTCAACTCAAGCAAGTCAGGTAACTTTTTCTTGCTTGCCGGACCTTGCGTCATTGAGGGCGAAGAGATGGCGATGGATCTCGCCGAACAGCTTCTTGAGATGACATCGAAGCTCGATATTCCTTACGTTTTCAAAGGTAGCTATCGCAAAGCAAACCGAAGCCGTTTGGACTCATTCACCGGAATCGGCGACGAAAAGGCACTCCGCATCTTGCGTCGTGTGCGCGAAGAATTCAACATCCCTGTCGTTACGGATATTCACTCAGCGCCCGAAGCGGCCATGGCTGCCGAATATGTCGACATCCTCCAGATTCCCGCATTTCTTTGCCGACAGACCGAACTCCTTGTGGCAGCGGCACAAACAGGTAAGACTGTGAATATCAAGAAGGGACAATTCCTTTCGCCCGAGGCTATGAAGTTTGCAGTCGAAAAAGTTCGTGAATCCGGAAACGACAATGTCACGGTAACCGAACGCGGCACATTCTTCGGATATGGCGACCTGGTGGTAGACATGCGCGGCATCCCTTTGATGCAGAAAGCATGCAACGCTCCGGTAATTATGGATATCACACACTCGCTTCAACAGCCAAACCAGGCCGGGGGTGTGAGCGGCGGACTCCCCGAACTGATTGCAACTATTGCGAAATCGAGTATTGCTGCCGGTGCCGACGGCATCTTCATGGAGACTCACCGTGATCCGTCGGTAGCAAAAAGCGACGGTGCAAATATGATTCCTCTTCACAAAACCGAAGAGCTGCTCCGCAAGTTGACACAGATTCGCCAAGTACTTGGATAACAACGCTATAGTGATTTAAACAACTTCATTCTATGAAAAAGAGTTTAATTGCATCGGCTTTCATCTTCGCCGCCCTCAGCCTCCCCGTCGGAGCTCAGACCATGAGCCCGCTCACAAAGGCGATGATGAAGAGCTATCAAGAGATTCTGAAAAACGATCCGAAAGATTACTTCACATATTATCAACGCGCCGGACAGTACTTCGCCCTCTCACAATACGACGAGGCGCTCAATGATTTAGGCAACGCATTGAAATATATTCCGGCACAAGAGACCACCTTGAAGAGCAATATCCTCGCGCTGATGTCGGACATCTATATCGAGATGAAGAGCTACGACCGAGCTTATGACGTAGTGGAGGAGGCTCTTAAGATATCGCCGTCCGACTATGCCCTACTCTATAAGAAAGGTAATTCTGCTCTATACTTGAATCGTCCGGCCGATGCATACCGCGCCTTTTCAGCGATGCGCAGCTTAAAATCGCGTAGCCAGGAGGCCTTCTTCGGCATGGCACGAGCTCAGATTATGCAGAATAACTTCAGCGAAGCCCACGCGCTTCTGACCGAAGCCGAAAAAGCCGACCCGACCAACGCCCTCACCTTCTGTCGCGTAGGCGAACTCTATGAAGAGATGGGCGAAGATGAACGTGCAGCGGCAAGCTTCTTGAGCGGTTTCTCGCTCGCTAAAAAGGATAACACCCGCCCGCTCGACGAATTGATAAAACTCGGCAACAAGAATTTCAATGCCGTTGAAACAGCCATCAATTTCGCACTGACCAAGACTTCGAATCGTCTGCCATTGCACTTCCTCCGTGCCAACATCGCTTATTCGACCGAACATTATCAGTCGGCCTACGATGCATTCAAAAACCTTCTGAACGATAAAGATGCTCAGATTGCCGAGGCATATGCAAAAATGGCACGCACCTGCATCGCACTCAACAAAATCGACGAGGCGCAATCGTATGCCAACCTCGCAACTATGTATGGCGACGATCTGAAAGCCATGATTGTCAAAACCGAAGCGGCTATCGCTGCCTGCGACAATACATTGGCACTCACAACCATAGCTAAAGCACTGCGAATAGCCCCTCAATCGATCGACGCACAGCTGGCATCGGCCAAGGCCGATATCGCTGCCGAAGACTATGCCGGCGCGGCAAAAACACTCAAGGAGCTTACTGTAGCCGAACCGGGAAATATATACACCCGTATGTTATTGGCTTTCCTTAAAGATAAGAAATTAGGACAAACTGCCGAAGCTAAAGAGGACTATGAGCAGATTTCAAGAATGCCGGCCCACAATTCCAGTGAAATTGTAATGACAAACTTGGCACTCTACAACTCCGGAAAGCTATGGGATGCAGACAGCAACATCGAAACCTGGCTTAATGAGAACAAAACGCCCACCAAAGATGATCTCTACTGGGCAGGAGTCTACTATGCACAAACCGGGAAACTCGATAAAGGGCGCCAGCTTATCGATCAGGCGGTAGAGAAAGGATATCAGAACCTCTATGACCTGAACCGCAACACGCTTGCCAACCTCAACATCGCCCCGTTGCGATAACCGAACGAAATGAATAAAGAAATGAAGATGTTTAAACCTAGGTTAAAACATCTTCAATATAACTCCTGGTGCGGGGCAAAGTGAACATCATAACCTGAGAAGCGTTATATCTTAAAAGGTATAAACATTAATGGCTATGATTAACACAAATTACAAATTTGGTGAGGTTAACAAACTTGCCAATCAAATTGAAGCACAAGAGGAGAAAGTAACTTTTCATAACGTATTTGGCAACGACAACGGCGGAGTAATGTTGGTAGCTTTCAAAGGCGGACAGCAACTCACCGAACATATCGCACCGGCAGAGGTGATGGTATACATTCTCGAAGGCGAGATTGAATTCACAATGAATGGCGATCCCAACATCCTTCATGGAGGTGACTTCCTGTTGATGGGTGCAGACGTACCCCACAGCGTACTTGCCAAGAGCGATGCCAAGCTCGCAATCATAAAGATTAAACCGTAAAAATACTGAAGTTGTTCAGACTATCAATTGCTTAAACTTATAATTGTTTAAACTTTTAAGTTTGAAAAACTTCACAAACAAACAACCTATACCGAGACTGCATCCCCGATGCAGTCTCTTTTTTTATCCTGGATTAAAATTACTTCCTTGCTAACGATGAGCGCGCGTCGGAGCGGGTGGCTTTGTCATGGAGGTTGCGCTTCCAAGCGCGACATAAAATATGAACGGGCGCCTTCAGGCGCAAATTCTATCTAAATAGCAACAAACAAGAAAGAGCCGACGCGCTTCCAAGCGCGACATCAACACGAGTTTTTTTCCAACGTCTTTGAGTTCTGTGGGAGGCGGAACGCCGACATTTTGGGCAGAGGTAACAGAAGGAGCCAATCACGCAAACTAAATAACTAACAGATATATTTGCATTTTACGATACATTTTCATAATTTTGTCAAAACCAACTAATACAGATGCAAATCATTCAAGATAAACGGAGAACTCTTATAGCCGTCAGCAGCGTAGTCCTGGCTCTGTTGCTGGCGACTGTAATTTTCCTTATAGTTAGAGGAAGTGTTAATTCGGCATATTCAGACATCAACACCGAAATAGGGGCCGAGACAGATTCCTTACGAAAACTGGATGACATAGGTCTGTTCTTCAATCGCTCCGTTATTGAGCGCGACACTTGTATACTCAATTTTAGGGTTTATTCTCAATATTTTACGTCGAACGAGTGGATAAAAATGACTCCCATGCAATATCATCGGTACCTCTTTTTGACAGTCGATGAATTTGCACCGAACTTTATTGAAAAGATTCTCCACAACAATATGATACTTGAGTGCCGGCTGTTTGTGATGGGACACGATCAGTCTATGCAACAATTTTATACTCCGGCACAGATGCGAGAATATATTGCTACGCGTAATATTGAATATTCTGTAGTGCTGCCTGAAGAGTCTCAGCAATTTCTAACCAATAAGCTTCAACAACTAATCTCTAATATTAAAACTACGGGAGTAAGTCTGAAGGGAATTGAATTTGCAACCCCTCAGCAGATGGTGATAAGATACGAGATAAAGGAGACAACCAATAGCAAATTCAACTTTAAAACATCGGCCGAATCACAAGTCCAGAAACTTGAGGAGCGACTTATGGAAAACGCCAAACAGAGCGAAGAACAAACAACCAACCACTCCTCCACTCTTTTATCGCACATGCGCCACTACAACATTGCGTTAGAAGCCGCATTCATCGGGTCAAGAAGTCGTTATGAATACCGCCGGCAGCTTCCGGTAATAGCCCCTACAGCATACGACACAATCTCTGCCTGCAACATGGACCCAGCCCTGATCCGCTTATTCAAACATTAAAACAATGCATCCGTTTGATAATTCACTGTGAGCTACTTATCCAAATAAATTGCATAACTGTTCCTGCAAGTACTGCGACAAGCCACCAGCTGTAAAGCCAGCTATCGCAATCATTGTATACTTGGCCCATTTTTTATCGTCAGCGTTGATTTTGAAAAATCTAAAAACCAAGAAAACAATGCAAGTAACCAGCACCCAAATGGCGAGGAATATGATAAATTGTATTAGGGTATTCATTGATATAAAGTTTGTTTAGACAAGCTATTAGACTCCATTCCCCAATCCTTTGATGTCCAAACAAGTTTTTAAAGCTTACTATCATCATCTTTTGGGGGATGCAAAGTTACATATTTTTCTCGAAGTTTCCAATTATTAGTCAAGCGCAAAGATATAATTTTCCAAGATGGCACGCGTTAGACTATTTTTGATTGGCTACTCTTCTGTCATTACAACGATAACAATCCCGTTTGCATCCCGTTCCACCTGCAACGTTGCTAAGCAACAATAACATCTGCGTGCCATCAAAAATCCCCTAAATCCAAATAATCAATACCTTGCATGGATAAATGGTTTGTTATTAAACAAACGCGGATTTATAGCTTTCCATATGATGCTTTATCTTAGAAAATAATTTGAGTAACTATCAATATCTCGAATGCTCTGTTAAACTCTTTTAATAATAACTGTGTTATTTATGCATATATCAAAAAAGATAAAATGGAAAAAGCAAATAAATACAACTAGATCATAATGTTCGTCGACATAAAATTCAACAGTAGTTTTGATGCAAACAGTTATGAGAATAAATATTTTAAGGCTTATACCCATAGCGATTGCAGCTAATGTATGTCTGGGTATGGATGCGCACACCCTCACTCAAGATTCCGTTTCGCAAAATAATGACAGCACTCAGACACGAGTGCTGAATGAAGTTGTCGTGTCGGCCGATCTTCATAGTAGAAGGGGAAATGAGGATATTATAGTTATCACAAAGCAGATGCGCGAAGGAATCCGCAATACCGGAGAATTGCTCGGAAAGTTGGCTGGCATATTTTACAATCCCATGTCTACGCAACTTAAGGTTATGGGGTCGAGTAATGTCCTTATTTTGGTAGATGGCGTCCTAAAGAATGCTGATTTTATCAAACGGCTGAATCCTGACCGTTTCGGCAAAGTCAGTATTACATATATGCCCACGGGGATGTATGCCGGCTACGATGCAGTTATCAACCTGCAAACCAAACCCTTGTATATCGGCTACCAGGGAGTGGTTTTATCTGAAACCGTAGTATCACCAAACGGAAATAACGGCCCTGGCAAGGATTTGCGTAAATCTCGTACAGCCGGTCAGTTTACTTATACTCGCGAAAAAATTAATTTAGATTTCATAACAGACTATACGTTTGAACAGCAGGGAAACAGTGACTATTTCAAACAAAGCTATCCTCTAAATGGTATCACCGAAACTACATTGGAGTTTCCAGGAAACCGTCCCAATAAAAACACCCGCATCAGTAACTATACCGCTGATCTGAGCATCGACTATGAAATTTCGCGGAATCATTCGCTGTCAGGGAGGCTGTCTTTCAGCCCGTCGAGCCATCGCGAAAAATACGATTATCTGCTTCGGCAAGAGTTCGCCAAAATCAATCTATCGGACACCGTAAGTCAGACACATCTCTATGACGTTGACGGGCGCAGGGATCTGTTTGGAGGGCTATGGTATCGAGGTGCGTTGAAGAAATGGAATTTTAATGCCCATCTCACCTATACAGATATCAGTTACCGACTTAGCAACGACACATATCGATCGTTGAATTATTCCTATAGTGACAACCGTGATGTGGCTTCACAATATTTCTCCGGTGCTGTCGAGGCTAAAAGATATAGCAATGATTCAAGGTGGCTACTCTCTCTTTCTGACAATTTTATAGTATCAAACTACAATGAACGGAGAGCCGAGACACAAAACTCCCTTTCCGACAGTCATGATTTTCGCAACACTGTAACTGCGGATGTTCAGTTTGTCGGTAGCCGAACTTTCTCAATCGGAGGCAATGTCGGTTTTTCTGTGTTCCGTAATTCCTATTCCGGAGGTACTGACATACACATTACACCCAAAGGTGGATTACAGGCTATGTGGAATCCATCTAATAAGCTGGCAATGAGATTGAATTATACCGTTGGTACACAATATCCTCCACTCTCAAGCCTACAGAATTATGGACAGTTTACGGATTCTCTGATTTATACGACAGGAAATCCCGCCTTGCGTCCGGGGGTAAATCACGAAGTGGTCCTTTCGAGCACATTCTTTAATAGCCTTACTTTAGAGGGTCGTTATACACATAACGCAAATTCTATATTCCGATATTACGAACCGAAGGAAGGGTTTGTACCGTCAGGAGCATATACCTATTTCACCGAGAACAGCCCTGTCAACGGCACATACAATATCTGGAGTGTGAATCTCACCTATACCAAGCAGTTTGGCAAGCATTGGATGGCATCAGCAACAGGTAAAATAGTCTACAAAAGTGCATCATATAACACATTCTCCAACTCAAAGGTTTTACCAGAGTACTCTTGGTTTATACTTTACCAAATCCCGGAGAAGAGTTGGCAATTCTATCTGAGCGGTTCGATGCAGTCGTATTCCATGATCACACCTCAGATTAAACAGTGGAGTCTTGATGATGGTATGGCAATTTCTGTATCCAAAACTATGTTACGAAATCGGCTTCAGATTGTGGGTATGTGGTATCTGCCCGTGCATCTTTCAGACGGAAGATGGCATGGCGGACTCACCTCCGAATCCTACATAACAAGCTATTGGGCTAATAATCAGTTTCGAAAAAACAATCTATGTCAACTTTCAATAGTCTATATGTTTAACAAGGGAAATAATGTAAGGAAATACAATCGCGCAAGCGAGAGTATTCAATTATAAGTTTAAACATCTTCTAATTCTCAAAGCGATAACATACTTGTGGATTCAGATTATTATTATTAATTTTGCATTAGAAGTTACACAAACTTCTCGCATAAATATTAATATTTCTATAGATGAAAAAGTTTTTATTCCTTGCTTGCACAGCTCTGCTGGCCGCTTGCTCGAATCATTCCGACCTGCCGACCGATCGCATTTCAGATGGTCTGATGGGCGACGTTAAGTCGTGCGTGCTCAAATCATACGATGTTACCCGCACCACCAACTATGACAAAGATGGCTATTATATTAGCGAGTCGACAGGCTATACGGATATGGAGCCAATGACTGAAAGCTACACCTATTCTAAACCTGGTTTGATTGAGACTCAAGTCACCTCGATGAAAGATTCGCCCAACCAAGTGACTAAATGGGAGTACAAACTTAACAAAGATGGTAAGCCCGAATCGGCAACTTTGAAGAACGAAGATATAACCGTTAACATAGATTTCGAGTATAGCCCCGAAGGATGGCTTAACAAAAAAGTCATGTCGTCGCCCCACGCCGTGCGTTCGTTGGCGTACGATGCCCACGGCAATACGGTTGGCGTACGCGATCAATATCTCGACACCAAGACCGACTCAACCGAGTGCGTTGAGAAGTATACTATTTATCGCTTCGACAAGAACAATCTTCTCACATCGGAGACGGTGACATATAAAAATGCGCCTTCGACTCTTCCCCAACCCGTCAACGTTACGTTCACCGTGACTAAAACCGACAAGCAGGGCAACTGGATTGAACGCAAAGTTAAAGTAGAGATGCCGTCGTCGTATACCAACAACGGTCCGACTGAGTATATCGAAACCCGTCAGATTGAATATTATTAAAAACGAAATTATTGAAGTTTTAAAAACTTCAATCCATACAGGAGCGTCTCGAAGCGAGGCGCTCCTTTTTTTATGTTAGATAGTTTTATGTTATATAGCATTTTTCTTGCATAGAAGAAGTATTTCACGTAATTTTATACAAAATTTGAATCATTTCATCAAGTCATTCATCCAATTAGTGACAATTGTTTTGTATTCATAGCAGTTGGGCATTCAACTGCTATGAATCTGACAAGATTCCACAACCTAAAACTCAAAATTAGATACTGTGTTTATCATTCTTTCAATCATGATTGCCGGTTTCGCAGCAGGTTTCTTTCTGCGCAACATTAACGGCAGTATTATCAGCAAGGTAATTCTCTTTATTATCTGGCTTTTGCTCTTCCTGCTCGGCGTCGACGTGGGCGGAAATGATCGCATTCTCTCTAATTTCGGTTCGCTCGGTCTCGAGGCTCTAATCATTACCTTGGCTGGACTTATCGGCTCGGGCATAGGTGCTAAACTTCTTTGGCGCTACCATTGCCGAAAGACCGCTACACATCATCAGGAATCCAGTCACGATAAGACTGCTCGCAAATTTTCATTCGCCGAACTGCGTGGCAGTTTCGTTATTCTCTGCTTCTTTATTCTTGGTGTGGCTGTAGGCTATCTCTTTGATATTCCATTATCATCGTGCATGATGCAACTTAGCTACTATACCATGCTCCTGCTTATGTTTGTGGTGGGTATGAGTCTTGGCAATGACCGCAACGTCATTTCGGCTATGAGGCAATTAGATCGAAAGTTGATGTGGCTTCCTCTATCCACAATTGTGGGCACTCTGCTTTTCTCAATGATTTTAATACCCTTCCTGCCGGGTCGTTCTTTTAGCGACACCATGGCTGTGAGCTCGGGCTTTGGATACTATTCGCTCTCTGCCGTCTTAATCACAGACACCAAGGGCGCTGAACTTGGCACGATTGCCCTCCTCGCCAATATTATGCGCGAGATTGCAACAATGATTATCTCTCCGTTGTTGAAACGTATATTCGGACCGTTAGCGCCGATTAGCGCCGGCGCGGCAACATCGATGGATACCACACTACCTATTGTGACACAGGTAAGCGGCAAAGAGTTTACACTCCTCTCAATCTATCATGGAGTTGTGGTCGACATCGCCGTGCTTTGGCTCGTGCCCTTCTTCTGTAGTCTATGAAGCATAAATCGATAGATAGCGAAATATGGCGTCTTGCCATTCCTGCAACCTTAGGTAACCTCAGCATTCCGTTGCTGGGGCTCTCGGATACTGCCATCTCCGGCCATCTTGGTTCGCCCGACTACCTGGCTGCGATTGCCGCCGGCGGCATGATGTTGAACGTTGTGATATGGCTTTGCGGATTTCTGCGCATGGCCACCGCAGGCATTACCGCCACTGCTTTCGGAGCGCGCGACCGCCAACAGCAACTACTCTCCTTGAGTAGATCGATGTTCATCGCATTGCTGATTGGATGCTGTGTAATCGCCTTCCATTCGCCACTCACCAAACTATTTCTTCTACTCATATCACCCTCGGCCAAAGTCACACCACTTGCGGCCAACTACTTTATGGTCTGCAGTCTCGGACTGCCGGCTCAACTTATGACTATGAGCGCCACCGGCTGGATGATTGGCATGCAAAACACCATGCGACAAATGACAGTTGCCATTACCGTAAACCTCCTCAATATAGCCCTCAGTCTTGCGGCTGTATTCGGTTTTGAAATGGGATTCATCGGAGTCGCAATCGGCACAGCAACGGCCAACTGGCTCGGATTAATAGTTGTATTTATTCTGTTACGACGCTTCGATATTAACTATAACGAATTTAAGTTTGCATCAATATTTCGAGGCACAGGCTTTCGTAAATTCTTCTCGATGAGTACGGAACTCTTCGTACGCTCGGCTTGTATTATGGGCGTTTCGATGACAGTGACTGCCGTTGGTTCGCGATTAGGAGATTTAACGATGGCAGCAAATCTTTTGCTGATGCAATTCTTCATCTTCTTCTCTTATTTTATGGACGGACTGGCTTATGCCGCCGAGGCTATCTGTGGTCGCTATGCCGGTGCCAGAAACCGAGAAGCGTTTGGTTGCGCACTGCGAGCACTGCTGAGATGGAGCTTTGCTACTGCACTCGTATTTACCTGTGCATATCTTTTGGGATTCGATCACATTCTTAGGCTCCTATCCGATTCGCCGCAAATTGTAGCCACGGCTATCCAGATGAAGCCCGCCATTGTTGCATTACCACTGGTTGCCGCTGCAGCCTTTATATTCGACGGCGTCTATGTGGGTCTGACATCAACCCGACAGATGATGATCACCACACTTGCTGGCACGGCACTCTTTGCACTCACCTTACTGCTTTCCACACTCGGACTGGGAATCGAACTCAGCAATGCGCTACTCTGGACCGCCTTTCTCTCCTATCTTGCCATGCGCGGCTTGGGCCTAATTCTTCAATACCCGGCCCTGATCCGCACCCGTCTCCCTAAAACCCAGTAAAATATACGGAGCGTCCCCTCGGAGCGGGCCCTCGGAGCGGGCCCCTCGGAGCGTGCCCTCGGAGCGTCCCCTCGGAGCGGGTGGCTCGGAGCGGGTGGCTTTGTCATGGACGTTGCGCTTCCAAGCG